>ODAI010427602.1_pt1 | contig 14986 bp, 16 predicted proteins | sample 1539321 | NCBI WGS metagenome assembly ODAI01 (sample SAMN02144231, study PRJEB22623) | gut metagenome | biome: sheep rumen | host: Ovis aries | place: New Zealand
GCGCCGCAGCCCACGCACTTCTCGGTGTCCACGCGGCGCACGCCCAGCTCATCAGCGTAGATGGCGCCCATGGGGCAGGCCTCGCCGCAGGCCGGCTTCTCGCACTGGCGGCAGGTATCCGGGAAGTAGGTCCAGTTATCCTCGGTGTACAGGCCCGAGCCGTTGCGGCTGGAGTACAGGTTGCGGGTCACCTTCACGCGGGAAATGTAGCTGGAGCAGCAGCCGTCATTGGTCAGGGTGCAGTTGATTTCGCACCGCTGGCAGCCCACGCACCGGTCCGCGTCCACCACCAGCAGGCCCTGGGGGAACGCCCACACCCGCACCTTATCCTCCGCGATTGCTTTTTCCGTCACGCCCAGCACGCTGAGCAGAGAAGTGGACAGCGTCAGCCCCACAAGGCTTTTGCCCGACAGCTTCAAAAACTGGCGGCGGGTATAGTCCTTGTCCAGGAAGCTCTTGCGATCCTTTGTTTCAGCCATGATTGACCTCCTCCTTCGTTATCAGGCTCCCAAATTATTCTGAACGAAACAAAAGCCCCTCCTCTCCCCCTTTTTCTTCACACACAAAGAAAAACGGGAAAAGCCGGGCTCCTTCGCAAAAGGCAAGCGCCGCCGTTGCCGGGGGCACTCAATGGTCGCGCCGACCCGGAGGGCCCAACGCGACTCGGAGCACTGTTGTTCCTATATCAAGATTATCATATTTTTCCCCGTTTGACAAGAACCATAACAGACAAAAATGCTGAAAACGGGAAAAAATATTGCCAGTTAGTCTATTCTAACTATCGGCGAAGGAGGGAGGCAATGGGTATTATAGGCAATAGGTAATAGGCATTAGGCAATAGGCATCAGGTTTTAGGCATTAGGCAATAGAGAATGAGAGTAAACTATTGCCTATTGCCTTTATTAGCCTGATTCCTTCCCGTTCTCCGCGCGCATTGTCCCCCGCATTTCTTTTTTGTCCCTTTGCATAACTGATTCTTCCCGGTGCCATACTGCTTTTGACGGAGGTGGCAGTATGGCGACAGGCAAAGTGGAAATCTGCGGCGTGGATACCGCGACGCTGCCCGTACTCACCAATGAACGCATGCGCGAATTATTCCCCCTGGTGCACAGCGGGGACCGCGCGGCGAGAGAAGAATTTATCCGGGGCAATCTGCGGCTGGTGCTCAGCGTGGTGCAGCGGTTCAACAACCGGGGCGAAAGCGCGGACGACCTGTTTCAGGTGGGGTGCATTGGGCTGATCAAAGCCCTGGATCATTTCGACGTGACCCAGAACGTGCGCTTTTCCACCTACGCGGTGCCCATGATCATTGGGGAAATCCGCCGGTATCTGCGGGACAACACCCCCATCCGGGTCAGCCGCTCCCTGCGGGACACAGCCTATAAGGCCCTTCAGGCCCGGGACCGGCTGGTGCTTTCCCTGCACCGGGAGCCCACGGTGGAGGAAATGGCCCATGAATTGGGCGTGCCCCGGGAGGACGTGGTGTTCGCCCTGGAGGCCATCCAGGACCCGGTTTCCCTGTTTGAGCCGGTGTACAACGACGGCGGCGACGCCATTTACATCATGGACCAGGTGAAGGACGACAAGCACCAGGACGAAAGCTGGCTGGAGCATATCGCCATCAAGGAGGCCATGCGCCGGCTGAACGACCGGGAAAAGCGCATCCTGCGGCTCCGGTTCTTTGAGGGCCGGACCCAAATGGAGGTGGCCGGGGAAATCGGCATCTCCCAGGCCCAGGTATCCCGCCTGGAAAAAAACGCCCTGCTGCATATGCGAAAGTATGTGGCCGCTCAATAAAATTGGCTCAATATGAAAGTTTGTGGGGGAACCGCTCTTTGGCGTTGCTTCGCATGGCCTGCGCTTCGCTTGCCCATGCTCCCTTCACCATGACACAGAGCGTGTAACGCGCCAGGCGTCCCTTCGGGCTGTCTGGCTATAAGAGCGGTTCCCCCCACACTCCTCTCCGAGAAAGCAATCAAGGAATTGATAAACGCCCAATCCTCCTTTTCCAATGCCTTACGGAGGAAAGCGGCATAAATTATTCAGTATCGCTACAAGATCGTATTGAACCTAAATTTCACGGAAAACCCCTGAATCGTGTATTGATTCGGGGGGTTATTCTGATATAATAAAAAAGCGCGTTTCAACGCGGAAGAAAACCGGACTGGCAAACGCCAATCATCGGAGGGAACACAGTTGAAAAAGCTCTGGGTCTATTTGAAAGATTACAAAAAAGAAAGCGTTCTGGCTCCGCTGTTCAAGCTCCTGGAATCGCTGATGGATTTGCTGGTGCCCCTGGCGGTGGCGGCCATCATCAACGAGGGCATCGGGAAAAACGATCCCGGGCTGATCCTGCGGTATTTTCTTTTGCTCATCGCCCTGGCGGCCCTGGGCATGGGCTTTTCCTTTACGGCCCAGTTTATGGCGGCCAAGGCCAGCGTGGGCTTTTCCACCAAGCTGCGTCAGGCGCTGTTTGACCATATCCAGAAATTATCCTATCGGGAGCTGGACACCCTGGGCGCCGACACCCTGATCACCCGCATGACCAGCGACGTAAATCAGATTCAGAACGGCCTGAACCTGGCCCTGCGCCTGCTGCTGCGCAGCCCCTTTATCGTGTTCGGGGCCATGGTGATGGCCTTTACCATCGACACCCAGTGCGCCCTGATCTTCGCCGTGGCTATTCCCGTTTTGAGCGTGGTGGTGTTCGGCATCATGCTGCTGAGCATTCCCCTGTTTTCCAAGGTACAGGGGGCGCTGGATCGGCTGCTGGGCCTGACCCGGGAAAACCTGACGGGGGTGCGGGTGATTCGCGCCTTCTGCAAGGAACGGCAGGAAACGGACGAATTTGACCGGCAGAACGATCTGCTCACCCGGCTGAACCAGCGGGTGGGCCGCCTGTCCGCCCTGATGAACCCCGCCACCTACCTGATCATCAATGTCGCCACCATTCTTCTGATCCGTCAGGGCGCGCTGCGGGTGCAGGCAGGGGCCCTGCAGCAGGGCGACGTGGTGGCGCTCTACAATTACATGGCCCAGATCGTGGTGGAGCTGGTGAAGTTAGCTTCCCTGATCATCACCATCGACAAATCCCTGGCCTGCGGGCGCAGGGTGCAGGGGATGCTGGAGGTGAAGCCCACCATGGCCTATCCCGCCCAGCTTTCCCGGATGCCTTTGGCGAACGCCCCCAAGGCGCGGTTTGACCATGTGTCCTTTTCTTATTCTGCCTCCGGCGACCCGGCCCTTTCGGACATCAGCTTTTCCGCCGCCCGGGGCCAGACCGTGGGCATCATCGGCGGCACAGGCAGCGGCAAAACCACCCTGATCCAGCTCCTTTCCCGGTTTTACGACGCCACGGTGGGCACCGTTTCGGTGGACGGCATCGACGTAAAGGACTATCCCGAAGGGGCGCTGATGGAAAAGATCGGCGTGGTGCCCCAGAAGGCGGTGCTTTTTGAGGGCAGCGTCCGGGACAATATGCTTTGGGGCAATGAAAACGCCACGGATGAAGAAATCTGGGCTGCCCTCAAGGCCGCCCAGGCGGAGGACGTGGTGAAGGGCAAGGAAGGGGAATTGGACGCCCGGATCGAGCAGGGCGGCCGCAATCTTTCCGGCGGCCAGCGCCAGCGGCTCACCATCGCCCGGGCCCTGGTGAAACAGCCGGAGATCCTGATCCTGGACGACTCCGCCTCCGCCCTGGACTTTGCCACTGACCTGGCCCTGCGCCGGGCCATCGCGGCGCTGCCGGGAGAGATGACGGTGTTCATCGTGTCCCAGCGCTCCTCCAGCGTGCGGCAGGCGGATCAAATCCTGGTGCTGGACGACGGCCGCCTGGCAGGCCTGGGCAGCCACGGGCAATTGATGGAAAGCTGCCAGGTCTATCAGGAAATCTATTATTCCCAGTTTCCCGAGGAGCGGAAGCAGACAGGAAGGGAGGCGCTGGCATGAAAAAGAAAATCGCCTCCAAGGAAAGCATGCTGACCCTGCGTAAGGTGCTTTCCATGATCGGACGCTACAGGCTGCTGCTGCTGTTCAGCGTGCTGCTGGCGGGGCTCACGGTGGTCACGCAGTTGTATGTGCCCATCCTGTTCGGGGATGGCATCGATCAAATCGTGTCTCCCGACCAAATTGATTTTGCCGCCCTGGGGGGCATCTTAGGAAAGATCCTTGTTTTGATCATTGTTTCCTCCCTGGCCTCCTGGGTGATGAACATGATCAACAACCGCCTGGCCTTCCACACCGTGCGGGACATCCGCGCCAAGGCCATCCGGCAGATTCAGGCGCTGCCCCTTTCTTACCTGGACAGCCACAGCGCAGGGGACGTGGTGCAGCGCATCATCGCCGATACCGATCAATTGTCCGATGGCTTACTGCTGGGCTTTACCCAGCTGTTTTCCGGGGTCATCACCATCGGGGTCACCCTGGGCTTCATGCTGAGCAAAAACGTAGGCATTACCTTGATGGTGCTTTTGCTGACCCCCCTGAGCTTCCTGGTGGCCCGGTTCATCGCCTCCCGGTCCTACGCCATGTTCAGCAAACAGACCGCCACGAGGGGAAAACAAACCGCCCTGATCAACGAGCTCATCGGCAATCAGAAGGTGGTGAAGGCCTTCGGACATGAAAAGCAGGCGTCCCAGCAGTTCCGGGAAATCAACGAAGAATTGCGGGGCTATTCCCAAAGCGCCGTGTTTTTCAGCTCCCTGACCAACCCCTCCACCCGGGCGGTGAACAATGTGATTTACGCCCTGGTGGCCCTGGTGGGGGCGCACCGCATTTTGGCGGGCCAGCTCACCGTGGGCGGCATCACGGTGCTGCTGTCCTATGCCAACCAGTACATGAAGCCCTTCAACGATATTTCCTCCGTGATCACGGAATTGCAAAACGCTCTGGCCTGCGCCGCCCGGGTGTTTGAGCTCATCGAGGCGGAGCCGGAAACCCCCGACGAAAAGGCAGCGCTGCTGCCCCAGGGGGGCCGGGTGGATATTGAAAACGTGGCCTTCTCCTATGACAAGAGCAAATCTCTCATTGATGGCTTCAATTTCCACGCCGCCCCCGGCATGAAAACCGCCATCGTAGGCCCCACCGGCTGCGGGAAAACCACCTTCATTAACCTGCTTATGCGCTTCTACGATACCGATCGGGGCGATATCCGGGTGGACGGACAAAGCATCCGCAGTGTATCCCGGGAAAGCCTTCGGAAAAACTGGGGCATGGTGCTCCAGGAAACCTGGCTGAAAAACGGCACTGTGCGGGAAAACATCGCCTTTGGCAAGCCCGACGCCACCGACGAGGAAATCATCCGCGCCGCCCGGGACGCCCATAGCTGGGAATTCATCCGGCGCATGCCCCAGGGGCTGGACACGGTGATCACCGACGACAGCCTGAGCCAGGGGCAAAAGCAGCTTTTGTGCATCACCCGGGTGATGCTGTGCCTGCCGCCCATGCTGATTTTGGACGAGGCCACTTCCTCCATCGACACCCGCACCGAGGTGCTGATCCAGGAGGCCTTCGATAAGCTCATGCGGGGCCGCACCAGCTTTATTGTGGCTCACCGCCTGTCCACCATCCGGGGGGCCGATCAAATCCTGGTGATGCAGGCAGGCCGCATCATCGAGCAGGGGAACCATGAAACCCTCATGGCGAAAAACGGCTTCTACACCAGGCTGTATAATTCCCAATTCGCCGGGGCCCTTCCCGGCCCGGAAGCGTAAAGGCGGAGCCAACAAAAAAGGGGCGGACTCTTCCGCTCCCTTTTTCGTATTTGTCCAGCCGTTCAACCAACTATTAACTCCTCACTCCTCATTCCCTCTCCCTGACCTTGGTAAACCGGGCCACCAGGGTGCCCACTTCATACAGCGCGTACAGCGGCACGCCCAGGGCCACCTGGCTCACCACGTCCGGCGGGGTCAGAATGGCTGCGATCACGAACACGCCCAGCAGCACATACTTGCGCTTGGAGGCCAGCATTTTGTAGTTGGTCAGGCCCATGCGAGTGGTCAGGTACAGAAACACCGGCAGCTGGAAGGCCACGCCGAAGGGCACGGTGAAGCTAAAGAGGAAATTGACGTAATTGTCGATGGTGAGCAAGGGGGTCGCCATACCCTCCCCTTGCACCAGGAAAAAGTCCACCGCCAGGGTATAGACCGCGAAATAGCAGAACGTGACCCCCAGCAGAAACAGGAACAGCGCCAGGAAAAACAGCACCCGGAACGCCTTTTGCTCCTTGGGATACAGGGCGGGGCGGATGAACCCCCACACCTGCCAGATCACCACCGGGCTGGCCGCCACCGCCGCCGCGATCAGGGCCACCTTGAACTTGGTCACCAGCGCCGCAGACATGGCGGTGTAGATGATTTCGATGCCCCGGGCGGTGATGGGCGCGATGATCCAGGCCATCAGGGTGTCGATGGCAAAATAAAACACCAGCAAAAAGGCGGCCACCACCGCGATGGCGGAGATGACCAGCACCTTGCGCAGGGCCAGCAGATGAGACAGCAGGGAGGAGCGCTTGTCCTGGATATTTTCCGCTTCCTCCGCCTTTGCCTCCGTCCGGGCCGGTTCATGGGGCGCGCTCATGCTTTATCCTGATTGTCGTCTGTTTTTTCGGCCTTGGCGTCCTTCTCGTCGTCCTTGACCTCGTTTTTAAAATCCTTGATGCTCTTGCCCAGGGCCTTGCCAACGCCCGCCAGCTTGCCGCCGCCGAACAGCACCAGGGCCAGCACGATGATCAAAATAATTTCCGTTGTTCCAAGCCGCATAATCGTATCCTCCTCCACGCAGCGCGCCTTTTGGCGCGATGGGTTATCGATTCATGGTTTCTTTTTCAGCTTCCTTCACGCTTTGCCGCAGTTCCTTCTGGGCGTCCTTGAGCTCCTTGGAAACGTCGGCTTCCTTGATGGCGTCGTCAATGTCCCGGCGCACGTCCTCGGTTTCCGCCATCATATCGTTCCAGCCCACTTCTTCCTTCAATTCCCGAATCAGCTGCCGGGCTTTTTTCACCATCCGCCCCAGCCACCGGGCCACCTTGGGCAGGTCCTTGGGCCCCACGATCACATACGCGATGATCAGCACCAGAATGAGCTCCGCAAATCCGATATTAAACAACCGCAGGCCCTCCTTTGCTGTTTTTATTATATTGCATCCCGCCCCGAATTGCAAGCCGGAGAAAAATGAAATGTTCAGAGCCCCATCCCTATTGTGCCTAATGCCTATTGCCTATCGTCTATTGCCTACTGCCTAATGCCTATTGCCTAATACCTATCGTCTGCTCCTCTTTTTTGAAAAATACCTCACTTCTTTCCATAACAAATTATTTTCAATTTTTCCTTGTTTCTCTAGCTGCGATATGTTAAGATAGCTTGTATCATCAATGCTTTTTTGGAGATGAAGGAATGACTGAACGGGTATGGGGCATTTTGGTGGATTCGTTCCCGAAGCTGCTGAAATATGGCGTGGAGGTCACGATCCCGCTGACGGTGTTGTCTTTTTTATTGGCCCTGCTGATTGCTTTGCTGGTGGCGCTGATCCAGTACGCCCATGTGAAGGTGCTCAAGGAGTTGTGCCGGTTTTATATCTGGATCGTGCGGGGCACCCCCCTGCTGGTGCAATTGTATCTGGTGTTTTACGGCCTGCCCTCCGTGGGCATCGTGCTGGACGCGTTCCCGGCGGCGGTGCTGGTGCTGGGCTTCAACGAAGGCGCGTACATGGCCGAAACCATGCGCGGGGCCCTGGAAAGCGTGTCCAAAGGCCAATTGGAGGCGGGCTACTGCGTGGGCATGAGTTATATCCAGATCATGCTGCATGTGGTGCTGCCTCAGGCGTTCCGCACCGCCTTCCCCGCCCTGGGCAATTCCATGATCGCCATGCTCAAGGAAACCTCCATGGCAGCCACCATCACCGTGATGGAAATGTTCCGCCAGGCCCAGGTGATCAACGGCCGGGTGTATGAATCCCTGGCCCTGTACGGGGAAGTGGCGCTGATTTATCTGCTGTTCTGCACGGTGCTGTCCTGGGCGCAGCGCTTCGGGGAAAAGCGGCTGGCGACTTACGGAGGCGGACGTATATGATGCTGAAAATCAAAAACGTGCATAAACGCTTTGAAAACTTAGAAGTGCTGCGGGGCATCGACCTGGACGTGGAAAAGGGCGACGTGGTGGCGATTTTGGGGCCCAGCGGCTCCGGCAAAACCACCTTCCTGCGGTGCCTGAATTTCCTGGAGCGGGCGGACCGGGGGGAATTGATTTTCGACGGCGAGCCCTTTGACCTCCACGCCGCTTCCCGGCAGGACATTGCCCGGGTGCGGAAAAAGACGGCCTTCGTGTTTCAGAATTATAACCTGTTTCTCAATAAAACCGTGCTGCAGAATGTGACCCTGGGCCTGACCGTGGCCGGGAGAATGCCCAGGCACCAGGCCAACGACATTGCCCTCCGGGCCCTGGAGCGGGTGGGCATGGCGGAGAAGCTGAATAGCTTTCCTTCCCAATTGTCCGGCGGCCAGCAGCAGCGGGTGGCCATTGCCCGGGGGCTGGCCTCCAATCCGGAAATCATTTATTTTGATGAGCCCACCTCCGCCCTGGACCCGGAATTGATCGGCGAGGTGCTCTCCGTGATGCGGCAATTGGCCCGGGAGGGCATGACCATGCTGGTGGTGACCCATGAAATGGATTTCGCCCGCCACGTGAGCAACAAGGTGCTGTTCATGGAGGGCGGCAGCGTGGTGGAAAGCGGGCCCAGCGGGGAATTTTTCTCCCATCCCCAGCAGGAGCGCAGCCGGGATTTCATCCGCTCCATTCTGGAAGCCAGAAAATAGGAGGCGCCCATGGGACGGACATTCACCTATCTGGAGCAATTGGAGCGTGGCATTCTCACGGAATACCGGGAAGCCCTGTGGCAGCCCTTCTGCCGCTCCATCAAGCGCTACCGGCTCATCAACGCCGGGGACAAAATCGCCGTCTGCATTTCCGGGGGCAAGGATTCCATGCTGCTGGCCAAGCTGATCCAATTGCTCCACCGGCATTCTCCCGTGCCCTTTGAAGCGGTGTATCTGATCATGGACCCCGGCTACAACCCGGAGAACCGGGCCCGGGTGGAGGAGAACGCCCAAAAGTTGGGCATCCCGTACACCCTGTTTGAAAGCGATATTTTCGACGTGGCCAACACCCAGGACAAAAACCCCTGCTTTCTGTGCGCCCGAATGCGGCGGGGCTGCCTGTACGGCAAGGCCCAATCCCTGGGCTGCAACAAGATCGCCCTGGGCCACCATTTTGACGATGTGATCGAGACCACGGTGATGGGCATGTTTTATGGCGGCCAAATGCAGGCCATGCCCCCCAAGCTGCGGGCCAAAAACTTTCCCGGCATGGAATTGATCCGCCCCCTGTACACCGTGCGGGAGGAGGATATCTGTGCCTGGCGGGACAAAAACGATCTGCATTTCATCCAGTGCGCCTGCCGCTTTACGGAGCAGGCGGGCCGTGAGGAGCACGCCAGCAAGCGCCTGGAGGTGAAAAACCTGCTGCGCAGGCTGCGCCAGGAAAACCCAACCATCGAATGGAACGTGTTCGGCAGCATCCATAACGTGCAACTGGACACCATGGTGGGCTGGAAGTACCGGGGGCAGGAGCGCTCTTTTCTGGACGATTATGACGCGTGGCCGGATGCGGGAAAAACCGGAGAAACTCTGAGGGAAACCGCTCTTTGAAGGTCAAAGAGCGGTTTCCCCCAAGCCCCCTTCCGAGAAACCCATTCAAGGTTCAGCCCCTTATTCTGTTTAAAAAGTCGTACCTGTTCAGTTATCAAGGGCAAGAACATATATGACAGGCACGCTGTTTGCGAATGGCAAATTCAGCTTAGAACTTGGAACTTAATTCTTAGAACTCACCACACAGTCTTCGCCTGACAAGACAAGAATTGCTGAAAGGAAGGAATCACCCATGGAATTTACCCCTGAAACCAAGGTCAAGGATATTCTGGCCGCCTATCCCTGGCTGCCGGATGAAATGATCAAATTGGACAGCCGTTTTAAAATCATCAAGTCTCCCCTGGTCAAAGCGTTGATTCAGCGCGCCACCCTGACGGACGCCGCCAACAAGGCCGGGTTCCCGGTGGAGCAGGTGATTCTTGAGCTGAAAAAGCTCATCGCCGCCCACGAGGGCCAGGCGTGAAACGGGAGCTGAGCCCCCGTCAGATGGTGGAGCGCAGCGTCAGCAAGAAATACCGCAAGGAAATCTGGAATCCGTTTATCGCCGCCGTGAAGCGCTATGAACTGATCCAGCCCGGCGACCGGATCGCCGTGTGCGTGTCCGGGGGCAAGGATTCTTTTCTTTGCGCGGTGCTGCTGAGGATGCTGCAAAAGTACGGGGATGTTCCTTTTGAGCTTTCCTACCTCACCATGGACCCGGGCTACCGGGCGGAAAACCGCCGAAAAATCGAAGAAAACGCGGCCCTGCTGGAAATGCCCCTGACGGTGTTTGAAACGGACGTTTTTAACGCGGTGAGCGGGGTGAAGGATTCCCCCTGCTACCTCTGCGCCCGGATGCGCCGGGGGCACCTGTACGCCCAGGCCCAGGCCCTGGGCTGCAATAAAATCGCCCTGGGCCACCATTTCAGCGATGTGATCGAAACCGCGCTGCTGAGCATGTTTTACGGGGCCCAGCTCCAAGGGATGATTCCCATGCTACACAGCCAGAATTATCCCGGCATGAGCCTGATCCGGCCCCTGTACTGCGTCCGGGAGGAGGATATCCTGGCCTGGGGACGGTACAATCATCTGGAATTCATCCGCTGCGCCTGCCGATTGACGGAACAGGAGGCCAGCGGGGAACACGCGGGCAAACGGAAAGAGATCAAGGAATTGATCTCCCGGCTGAAAAAGACCCATCCCCAGATCGAGGACAGCATCTTCGCCAGCCTCCATTCCGTATGCCTGGACACCTTTCCCGGCTACAACTGTAACGGCCAATCCCATTCTTTCCTGGAGCGCTATAAAGCGCGGGAGGAGCAGCCATGAACGATCAGGAGCAATGGCTCCGCTGGGCCCAAGAACTGCAGAGCCTGGCCCAGTCCGCCCTGCATTACTGCAAGGATCCCTACGATACCGAGCGCTTCCAGCGCATTCGGGAAATTTCCGCCGAGATCATGGCCGCCAAATCCGGGCTGGAGTTGGAAAAGGTCAAGGATTTATTCTGCAATGAAAAGGGGTATCAGACCCCCAAAATCGACACCCGGGCCGCCATCATCCGGGGCAGCAGTATTCTGCTGGTGCAGGAGCGCACCGGCAAATGGGCCATGCCCGGCGGCTGGTGCGATATTGACCAGACCCCCGCCCAGAACGCCGCCAAGGAAGCCTGGGAGGAAGCGGGGATGCGGGTGCGGGTGGACAGGCTCATCGCCGTCCAGGATCAGGACCGGCATAACTTTCCCCGGAACGTGTTTAAAATCATGAAATTTCTTTTCCTGTGCACCGCCCTGGACGGGGAATTTCAGGCCAACACGGAAACCGTGGCCGTCCAATGGTTTCCGGAAGATCAGCTGCCGGAAAACATGGCCACAGAAAAATGCACCTGGGACCAAATTCATCTTTGCTTCCGGGCGGCAAAATGCCCCCAATGGGAAACCCGATTTGACTGAAAGCTGCAAAAGGAGTGATCGCTCATGGAGGATCAGCAGGTACTGTATCTGTGGCCCGGAGAAGCCCCCTATTCCGCCCAAAGCCCCGGCCAGGCTCAGCCTTTCCTGACGGCCTATCCCGTGGCAGGGGCCCGGGGCGCCGTCGTTGTCTGCCCCGGCGGCGGCTATGTGATGAAGGCCGACCATGAAGGCGCGCCCATTGCCCGGATGCTGAACAGCCAGGGCATCGCCGCCTATGTGCTGGATTACCGAATCATGCCCTGCCATCGCCTGGCCCCCTGGACGGACGCCAGCCGCGCCATTCGGGTGGTGCGTTCCCTGGGCTATGAAAAAGTAGGGATTCTGGGCTTTTCCGCGGGCGGCAACCTGTGCTGCACCGCGGCGACGCATTTTGAGCGGGCCGATCCTCAAAGCGCCGACCCCATCGAACACGCTTCTTCCCGGCCCGACGTGTTCATCCCCTGCTATCCCGTGGCTTCCTTTGGCGAATATACCCACCTGGGCAGCCGTCAAAGCCTGCTGGGGCAGGACTGGGAAAATGAAGAAATCGCCCGCTGGTATTCCGCCGAAGAAAACGTGACGGACGATACCCCGCCGGCCTTTATCTGGCATACGGCGGAGGACGACTGCGTGCCGGTGCAGAACAGCCTGAACCTGGCCAAGGCGCTGGCTGACCACGGCATCCTGTTTGAACTGCACATCTACCCCAAGGGGCATCACGGCATCGGCCTGGGCAGCGAGTTCGGCCCGGCAGGCGCCTGGGGCAACGCCCTGTGCCGGTATCTGTTGGAAGCGGGGTTCGGTAAATAATGGAGCAAACGGAACGAAAGCTGTTTTCCCCCGACTGGTGGAAGCAGATGGGCTGGCTGAACCTGGGCACGCTGCTGACGGCGGCGGGCGTTTATTTCTTTAAATTTCCCAACCATTTCACCACCGGCGGCGTCAGCGGCATTTCCATCGTGGTGGCCCATTTCATGCCGAATGTGACCACCGCCACGCTGAACCTGATTCTGAATCTTGCGCTGCTGCTGGTAGGCGCGGTGTTTTTGGGCCGGGGCTTTGGCTTGCGTACGGCCTATTCGGCAGTGATGTCCTCCCTGCTGACCCTGGCCTTTGAGCGGCTGATTCCCATGCCCCAGCCCATGACCACCCAGCCCGTGCTGGAATTGATGTTCGCCGTGGGCCTGCCCGCCTTCGGAGCGGCCATCCTGTTTCATGTGGACGCCTCCTCCGGCGGCACGGATATTATCGCCATGCTGGTGAAAAAATACTCCCATATGAACATCGGCCTGGCCCTGGCGGTGGCCGATCTGGTGGTGGCCCTGGCCGCCTGCTTTACCTTCGGCATGGAAACAGGGCTGTTCTCCCTGTTCGGGCTGTTCCTGAAATCCTACATGGTGGACGCGGTGATGGACAACCTGCGCACCTACAAGGTGTTCCAGATCGTCACCGACAACCCCGAGCCCATCTGCGACTTTATTATGAAGAACCTGCACCACAGCGCCACTCTGATCGACGGCGTGGGCAGCTTCACCCATGAAAAACGCAAGATCATCATGACCGTCATCAACCGCCATCAGGCCATCCGGCTGCAATTGTTCGTCCGCGCCACCGACCCCCATTCCTTCATCACCATCACCTCCTCCAGCGAGATCGTGGGGAAGGGCTTCCGGGGCATGACGGAATAAGCGGGCGGCGCTGGCAATAAAGGAGGAATCAGCATGTCTCAAACCCTGCATTGGATTCTTGCCGCCGTGTGCGCTCTGCTGGGCGTGGCAGACATTACGGTGTTTTTGAAAGCGGGCAAGGGCGGCCGCACCGTCCTCCATTGGCTGCTGCTGGCGGGCGGCGCGGTGGTGCTGGCACTGGGCGCGTTCCAGGTCTATTCCCTGCTGACTCAGGGACCATCTATGTAATACGTCCCTGTTCCCCAAAATGAACCGTCAACGGCAGGCTGCCTATCGCGCCATTTTTCACAAAATGATCAACCTGCTGAACCCTTTATATGGGTTTCCCGGATTTGGGCCCAGCATCTTTTCCGATTGATCCACGTGAGGAGGATATACCCATGGAATACATCGCAGCCGCGGCCTTTGGGCTGGAGGGGATCGTCCGGCGGGAGCTGAACCGCCTGGGCCTGGACGCCAAGGGGGAGCAGGGCGGCGCCCGTTTTGAGGCCACGCCCGCCCAAGCGTTTGAGGCCAATCTTTGGCTGCGCACGGCGGACCGGGTGCTGCTGGTGGCAGGCGAAGGGAAGGTGCTTTCCTTTGAGGAGCTGTTTCAGCTGGTGCAAAGCCTGCCCTGGGAGGATTATCTGCCCCGGAACGCCCGTTTTCCCGTCAGCGGCAAATGCGCCCGCAGCCAGCTCATGAGCGTGCGGGACTGCCAGGCCATCACGAAAAAGGCCATTGTGGAGCGCTTGAAGCGCCATTACAGAACCCAGTGGTTTGAGGAAGACGGGCCGGAATTTCCCGTGGACGTATCCATTCACGGAGATATGGCCCGCCTGACCCTGGACCCCAGCGGCGCGGCGCTGAACCGCCGGGGCTACCGCACCTGGAACGGGGAAGCGCCCCTGCGGGAAACCCTGGCCGCCGCCCTGGTGATGCTGTCCCCCTGGCGGGGAGACCAGCCCCTGTGGGACCCCTGCTGCGGCACCGGCACCCTGCTCATTGAAGCGGCATTCCAACGCGCCCACCGGGCCCCCGGTCTGAGCCGCTCCTTCGCCTGCGAAAGCTGGCCCTGCTTTCCGAAAAAGGCTATGCAGGAGGCACGGGCGGAAGCGGAAGCCCGGTTTGACCCCAGCCTGATCGGCATGATTGGCGGCAGCGACATCGACCCGGAAGCCCTGACCCTGTGCAAGCGCCATATCAAGCAGGCGGGTCTGGGCGGCAGGATCACCGTGGAGCAGAAGGATTTAAGAGATCTGACCCTGGACGCCCCTTCTCTCCTGTTCCTGTTGAACCCGCCCTACGGCGAACGCCTCAGCGACCGGAAGAAATGCGAATATCTGTACCGGGATCTGCGCGCCCTGTCCGACCGGCACCCCGGCAGCCGCATGGCCGTGATCACCGCCCACAATGGCTTCGAACGCTGCTATGGAAAACGGGCAGTGCAAAAACGCCGCCTCTATAACGGGCGGCTGGAATGCGAATTTATGATCTATTGAGGATGCTGGGGGATTAGTTCGGGCGTTCTCTGCAGAGCGTTCTATGCACATCATTCCAAGTTCGAAGTTCCAAGTTACAAGCCAATGCGTTCCCTGTGTCCAGCTATATTCTCTGCGCTCTGCATGATGATTGGCTCCCCTATCATGGGAGCTGTCAGCGGAGCTGACTGAGGGGTTTAACCCCTCCGC
>ODAI011224014.1_pt1 | contig 14985 bp, 9 predicted proteins | sample 1539321 | NCBI WGS metagenome assembly ODAI01 (sample SAMN02144231, study PRJEB22623) | gut metagenome | biome: sheep rumen | host: Ovis aries | place: New Zealand
CCGAGAGCAACCTTCACGCCCAGGAGAGCGTTGAAGTACCAGTCAGGGTTGCCGGCCTTCTTGGAGTTGTACTTATCCGTGAGGATGTTGGCATTAGCTTCGAGATTGATGCTCACGCGCTCGGAGCAGCGGAAGTCGAAGTCCAGACCAGCACGGCCTACAGGGCGAATCTTGGTGCCGTCCCAGAGGTATTCCATATCATAGCCAGTCTGATTCTTGATGGCTGCATACAGGTCGTTAGCCTCGTCATTCTTGAAACCGATATTGGCAGCACCGCCAAGGATGAGGTTCAAGTTGAGGAAACGCTTGGGCTTCCAACCGCCGATGAGGTTCGTCAGGCTGATCTTCAGGTCGAGGCCAGCGCTGGCATAGTTCCACTTGTAAACATTGTCGTAAGCAGCTGTAGGAACGTTAGGCCAACCGCCCTTCGATTCCCAACCACTGCCCTGCAGGCGCAGTCCCAGCACGGGGTTGAACTGATAGCCTACAGCCACCTGAGCAGCCGGACTGATCAGATCCATGAACTTAGCCTCGCCCAGCGTGTGAGAGGCACCTCCCTGCAGCTGCAGGAACCAGTGAGGCTGGAACTCTTCGATTACCTGATCTTCCTGAGCGGAAGCCGTGGTAAATGCAGCAAACAGCATTGCTGCAAAAAACATAAACTTTTTCATAGAGATAATTTTGTTGGTTTAAAATGAACAATTCTAATTTGAGCTATTGATGTCTGTGATCAATAATTGATCATAGAGGAAAAGATATTCCAATCGTTAGCCTTCACTCCAATTGCAGCTTCGGGCCATGATGTCAGTTCGCTTTTGCCATCACCATCACGGAATACACGGATAACGCCAGCATTCATCATCTTATGCTGTGGGTCCTTACCCTTTTCTATCATAGCAACGGCATAGTAGAGATTGGTTATGCCAGCACTTGTTTTAGTTCCTGACACTACAATCGCTTGCCTTGAATAAATATCATAAGTATAGCTTTCAATGTTGAAGTAAGCCGTAAAGTTGTTGCCGCTGCCGCTTATGAATACACCTTCGCCCATTGCAGAGCCAACAGAAACCTCATATTGGTCATAATCAAGAACATGCTTCAGCATATCTTGGTTCTTGAATCTCATATAAAGTGTATTAGTCACAGTATTCGGAGCAAGGCCGCCATTACCGAAGTCAGTGCAATATACTGTTGTTGTGGGATTCATGACATATATACCTGTCACATTCGGTGGATTCAAGCCACGATAAATGGGCATATGACTCTCCAATCTTTCTTGCAGTTCTTCCGGCAGCACAATATCAAAGCGTACATCACGTGAAGCATCGCATTTAATTTGCACGGTAGTGCCGTCCGCTAAAACAAGAGTTAAATAGCCATCAGCATACACTACGCTTTGGAAAAATGTTTCGCAATGGCACTCTCCTCCTTTTCCTGCAGCAACAGGATCACCACTCTCATTAGTAATCGTAACCCATGTTATGCCGTTATCATAGCTCATCACCCAATAGCCATCTACGTTGACTTGAATCAATGGCTTAACAGCATCTTTACCTGAAACGGGAAGTTTGTTGCCCTCATTGTCCGTTATCCACATCTTTACGCCGTTTATAGTCTGTGTCCAATAGTACACACCCTCAAAAATATCGACACCGATTATGGGAACATTTACTGCTGAAGCGCCTCCTTGTACTGTTCCATTTGCGGGAATATGAGTGTCTGTATTGCCAATCCACCAGTTCCCATTATCACCGATATGCGGAGTTACGCCATCTTCAGCAACGGCCTTATATGAAGTCTTTTCGCCATTGATATACCAATAACCGTCGGCACCGATTGTCGGTGTTCCGCCGTCACTGCCTACAGCCTTGTAGGTTGTCTTTTCACCATTGATGTACCAGTATCCGTCAGCGCCAATGGTAGGTGCGACGCCGTCATTGCCTACGGCCTTGAAATTCGTTCGCTCACCATTGATATACCAATATCCATCGGTCCCAATAGTAGGAGTAGCGCCATCAACGCCATTCTTCAGTTCGATAACTCTTCCATCCGAGAATGTGATGGTATAGCCTGTACTTGTAGGAGTAACCTTTGTTATAGTAACACTGCCTTGAATGGCCTCAACAAGTGATTGCAGAGAGCTAATATCTCTGGTCATATTCATTAAGGTGGACTCAATCTTGGTTACGCGAGCATCCAAATCGTTCACGGCATCCCATATTTCAGTATCATCATAGCTATTGCAACTTGCCAATAATAAGCAACCTCCAGCAAGCAGACCCAAAAGGGATTTGAAAATAGTTTTTTGCATGATCATGGGTATATAATTGTTGTTTTACATATACTAATTGGTAAATACTACGCTAAATGTCTTCATACCACGGACGCTACCATCCGACGTCCTCACATAGAGGGTTATCTGGTGTGGTTGACCATCCAACATCGAAGCTGGAATCTTGAAGTAGATGACATAAGAGTTCTTCATAGCTCCTGTTACAGGGAGTGCATCCAGACTTACGCCTGTGAATGAGCTGTTGGTGAAGAACTTCGTGCCGCCAGTATAGTCTGTAATCTTCCAGGGATATTCTTTATAGTTGAGACTTTCAGTGAAGCTTATGTCCGGATCGCTATATACTGTATGCACTGTGCCTTGCGCAGGATTCCAGTTTGTCTGCGAAGCAAAGAACTCAACGCTGTATGCTGATTTGCCGTTAGGCTGGTTGGGTTCGTCGGTGAAATTTATATAGATACGATTAGCCGTATTTCGGAACGACAGATACGAATCGGCAAAGCGGATCGCTAAAGCACCACACTCATTGCTTACGAAACTACTGTAAGATGAAGCAGCAGTCTGTAGGGCTGAAGCAGCCGAACCACCAAAACCTTTGGTCCTACTGGTGCCTGTTGTCCTATTCAGATATGCACTTAATGTTTCTGCATCTGTAAAGTCGATACTTCCACTGATATTGCCCGAGTCGTCATAACCTACGATAGCGAACTGTACGTTTAAGCCTGAACTTTGCAGCGACTGCGACCATGCAATTATATCACGTGCTACAGCGTCAGCCTCCTCACTCATCGTGCCTGAATTGTCCACTATGAACACTATGTCCGTTATTACACGAGGATCACTATCCTCATCGCTGTTATTTTCTACTCTTATGTACTTGTACTGTCCATCAAGCTGTAGCCATGTATTCTGTTGCGGGTCGCGCGTACCATAAAGTTTTAGCCAGTCACCAGTGTAAGGATCTTGCATGCCCGTAACATTCATCCTAACGATATATTCATCGTCAACCGTTGGTTGCGGATTGGGAATCACGATATCGTATGGAGGATAGAAGGGAGTGGGCGGGCCGGGTTCATCGTCATCGTCATAATCTTCATCATCGCCCCACAGACGAATAGTGATAACCGTGCCATCAGTAAGGATTATGATAAGATACTTATCTATTACCTTCACATAGGAGAAGTATGACTGACAGCCACACCCTGTATAGAAAGACACCCGTTGGCCGCCACCATCGAGGATATACTCCCAAGTGGCACCACCATTGGTACTTATAATCCAGAAGCCTTCCACATTGATGCGCACGATAGGCTTCTGAGCATCATTGCCTGTTACGGGCAGCATCTGACCAGAGCTGTCCAAAAGCCATGTTTTTACACCGTTGAGCGTTTGCTGCCAATAGTATCGTCCATCGGTATATAGCTCCACAGTAAGGATAGGTATATCTCGTGTAATCTCTTCCGTGTCGCCCGAACCATAGGCTGATACGCCTGTATCAGTGGAGCCTAACCACCAATGCCCGTTAATGCCTATGTATGGCGTCATGCCATCTCTGCCCGTGGCCTGAATGCCAGTGTCTTTTGATCCTATCCACCACTGTCCGTTAGGACCTACGCGCGGTGTCAAGCCATCTGTACCAACCACAGACACGCCTGTATTGGTGTCGCCAATCCACCAAGTACCATTACGTATGTAGATTGACTCACCGTCCACGCCCTCTGCTTTTACTCCGGTATCTGTGGAATCAATCCACCAGTTGCCATTATAGCCGACATAAGGTGTTCGTCCATTCGTGGTGCTTGGCAGCAAAAATGTCTGACCGTTACTGTAGGTGATTTTATAACCTTCGCCTGTCTCTACCACATTTTTTACGCTTAAACCATTTTTGGTTGCCACGGCTAACGTATTCATAGCAGCAATATCACTATTGAATTGCGTCAGCATGTTTTCAATTTCAGTCACGCGGGAACTTAGCGAGTTCACCTTTGACCACAAAGCTTTATCGTTATAATCTTCGCTGCAGGCAGTCAAAAAGACCAGCACACTTAACAGGAACAGTGATTTAATCTTTTTCATAATTAAATTAACTTTTCAGTTTATTATTCTGTCACCGTTACAGTATATGTAAGAATCTTCTCTCCGTCAAGAGTGACCACGCGTAAGGAAGTGGTGCCTTTCTCTCTTGCCCGGATTCTGTTCGTAGTCCCTACACGGCTTACCACATTCTGGTTGCCGATTACAAAAGCGACTTCTTTGTTTGTAGCATTTGCCGGGAGTACAGAATAGTCGAGCGCGAGTGTTGCACCCTTCTTCATCGTCAGCTCGGTTGAACTCATGTTGTTTTGTATGTCTGTTACGCTTATCCAGAAGATTGGTCGGACCAAACAGCCAATGAAACGCTCCAAGCTATTAAATTGGAAATATTTGTCGCCGTCCAATTCTTCACCCAAAAGCAGATGAGTTGCATGGGTCGATTTTTTTCCGCTGACGGTCGAGCCTGATCCTGTCCAGTAGCGACCATATCTATTTACGTCAACTTCACTATTTGTCTTGTGTCCTCCTGCGGGGAAGAAGATGTATTTGTCTGGATTCTTTCTGCTGGTTACTTTCAACCCGAAGCAATTCCCCTCCATCGTCCATTCCGTAGTGACGTACAAGAGCGAATCTTTCCCATTTTGGTCAGGAGCCATGCTAAACAGCTCGTCGTAATCGTTGTACGTAGGCATGCGCCAATTATCACCCCACAGCTGGCGGGCCACATCATGTTGCATGTCTATATCTTCAACCTCAAGGTCCTTCAGGTCACTTGTATAATTCGTAAACGTATAGGTACTCTTATCCTCTGTTTCTCCCCAAGCGTAATAGCGGCCTAAATCGTCAACGCCCTGTGCACCGACATTCCATGCAGCCCACTTAGCGCCACTGGGAAGACCTAGGTCTACACCGTCTTTGGGCACAGCAGTGATATCATTCGAACGGTCAGGGTCCTTTTCAAGACTCTGGTCCTCGTCTGTCACATCACCCGGTCCTGGTTCGTCACCCGGCGTCTCCCCGCCTTGAACAGGCCCATAGACGGGACGGATAGAGCCACGTGTAGCTCTCGTCTTGACCTCGAAATTGTTATCGCTCAGTGTCGCTTGCACACGCAGGCGATAAGGTCGTCCGCTGTCGTCTGTTTCAGAGGTCCAATAGAATCCTTGCGAGTTCCTTAATTCCGTCGGTGTTTCCTTGAAAACAGTATTACCATCTCCGTCTGCTATTGCTTTGATACTGCTTACCCCGCAGAGTGCAATAAAAATAGAATTGTCAGGTACGCCCTTTCTGTTCTTTACGAAATATCCAACCATTCCATTCTTTTCACCTGCTACGAAGTCACAATATTTGTATAGCTCTTCCCAATCAGCTTTTCGCGGCAGTCGCCACTCTCCTCCCCATTGGCTGCGAGCTACATCATATTCACCTGCAGAAATGTCTTCCAACCACTTACCATCTGCATATACACCTGAATTATTACTTTTCAGTTCGCCTGTCGGGTCGCCCCATCCATAGAAATGGCTTATGGTGTCGTTTTCGTTAGCATAACCAAAGTTATATGGTGACCACAGAACTCCACTGGGAAGCCCAAGGTCTACGCCGGCCGCCGGCACGGGGAATTTTTTGTTAACCGGTACGTCTGCTATGGTGAAGCTTACAGTGTTGCCATATTGATAACCCTTGCCGACATATACGTATGGCTTCACGTAATACGTTCCAGGTTCTAAATTGCTGAGGATAAATGTATGGCTGCTTCCAGGTGAACCGTTGTTCGGGTTTTCATCATCGTCCCCTACTAAACCGTCTAATTCGGCCTGTGTGTCTGCTTTCAATAATCCATAATTCACAACATCTGCATAGTCGCCAGAATAAGTGACCAGCACATTCGCGCCGTCGCCGCTTGGCGTGGCAACAGCATTCATGCCAACGACCTTCGGAGGTATAGCCTTACCGAAGACCGGACGGATAGCCATGGAAACGCTGAAGGCCTTATTGTCGTTAAAATCTTTTTGCTCGATATCGCTTGTTACATGATAAAACCAGAAGTACCATCCCGTTTCAGCAGTGCTTACGGCGTCAGACAACCAATAGTAACCAAGATTCAGACTTTCATCTGTGGTATTGCAGGGGAGGAACAATTCTTCTGTAATGCTCTCATCTTTGGATGTCACGACAAAGCCAACACGTTCACTATCGTAGGTCCAGGTGCAGTAATCCAATAATTCTTGAAAATCAGCCTTTGTCGGCATACGCCAGGGATCAGGATAGCGACTTCCCCAGTCACTGCTTACCACGTCCATTTGCTTAATCCAGGGGAAACGATCCACCTTATTTCCATTTTCTTCCTGGTAATAATCTATATTGGCCCACTTTACGCCGCTCGGCAGACCCAGATCCACCGGTTCCAGCCCTATAAGCGAGGGATCGTCGTAGTGCACATCAAAATAGATGCTCTCTATATCGGAAATAAAGAATGAGCGGGGTTCTGTCTCGCCTGTCAATTTTATATTTATTTGCTGCTGAGCCAAGACTGAAGCAGCACAAATGAACGCGCATAAAGAAATAAACAGTTTTCTCATCTTTGCTTAAGTATTTTGAAGGATTGATGCTCCACTCTGATGATATAAGTGCCTTGACGTAGATGGCCGAAGTTAATGCTGATACCCGTAGGCGTAGGTTCTGGCGTGAAAGGCTGGGCCTTGCCGTCGATACTATATACGGTCACGTGGCTTTTGTCATTGACATTGTCGATGCTAACTGTGTTTTGCCCAGTGAAGCGCAACTGAGGTTCCTGTTGCTCATCTGTTAATGCATCGTCAATATCATCATAAATAGTAACATCGTCGAACTTCCAATGGTCTACATTGTCCACCGCAAGCGTCAAATTGCCTCCAATGTAGCTAATTTCCATATTCCCGGCATTGAATGTAATCCTCGGATTATCAGCCAGCAGTATAGGCGCCAAGTGGCGAGTCTGACCCTTGAGATATACCAACAAGGCGGTATCTGCATAAGCAGACAAGCAGCAAAGGAGTAATGCCACGACCGCCCACACTTTACGATTGTTACTTTTCATGCTCTTCATCTGTAGATTAATTATGTCTTGCTACCAAAACTACTTTTTTGTACCGACCAGAGTTACAAATACCTCCTTGGCCTCTGAATTCGAAGACCAAATGCTGAAATCTTTTTCTATAGGGCCGGCGACGTATTCTGAAAGGTCTAGATAGGCTTCAATCGTTCCAGTTGCTCCTGGAGCTAAAACCGAATCTTTCAGCACTGTTTCAGTGCAATCGCAAGTCGGCGTAACAGAATAAATATATAGCGTGTCTGTTCCGGTATTACGGAAGAAGACATAAGTGAATTTCTTAAATGAGGGGCCCTCGATATCACCCATATCAATCCGAGTAGGAATTTCTAATATGGCGTTTCCGGGCTGTGCTTTACCTACATGCTTGTCTGAATGTCCACAAGCAGCAGAAATACATGCCAAGCCTACTGCTATGGCAAAAGCCTTTAATGATTTAATAGCTATTTTCATTATTTATAAATAATAAGGTATCCTCAACTTGCTTTACGGCTTTATTCGGCATAAATGCCTACGCCTTCAGCATATACATCGAAGATGGTCAGATACCACTTGTCATTTTTCTTCACGGGATTCAGAAAGAAATTCATAATATCCTTTTCGTTGTCCAAATCGCCGTTCTCAGTCAACAGCATAGCAACACGCACGCGATTGTCGAGATCTGTATTAAGCGTGATTTCCTTCTTCTGGAAACCGCGAGAAGGCAAACTGCTCATCGCTTTTATGTACCCTGTTCGCTCCTCACCTCCAAGAGGCACAACACTGTCGTTATGTACTTGGTAGAGCATATCTGCCGCAGCCTCGAAGCTACCGGCATTCAAATAGTTGACATATTGGTCAGCCAGCGCGCTAACAGCAATGGAATCCTCATCTGTGAAAACAAAAACAGGACGATCACTCTCTTCGGACTCCTGATTCGTCTTCTTGAAATCACATGCTACAATGGTGGTTACGACCAAAAACGCAAAAAAATATTTGCTTAGATATTTCATATTTGATAATGAATTGAAAAGAATGGCTCTATTTCAAAAGAAAATCGGGGAGGAGGTTCGGCCTCCTCCCCGATTTCAGTGTATATTCAGAGAATAATGTTCTCTTTCTTTAGTGTCTTATTTACGACCCTTGACACCAGCGGTACGCTTAACGGTGATCTCAACAGTGTCGTAGTAAGTACCCCAGTAATACTCAACCTTGACAGGCAGCATTACCTTGAAGTCACCTACAGTAGAGCTGAGGTTGCGGTAAACCAGGACTGGCTCATTGTAGCTTACGAGAGTAATAGGATCCACATAGGTATCATAGTATGTGAAGTCGAGTTGCTCAGATACCGTATTCAGGGCTACAGGAGTCGTCTTGCCGCCAAGAGTAGTCTTCACATTAGGATCAGAAGAGATATTCTGACCAGATGCGAAGTTACCAGCCAGGTTGAAGCCAATCAATTGTTCGCCATTGGGAGCATAGTACTGCTCATAGTTAGGAATAGTCTTCCACTCAAGTTCACGCCAATCCTTGTAGTTGGGTTTCAAATCGCGGATCTTGATGACCTGTGAGGACTCGCCGCCATTGTAAGCATCGGTGATAGTCGTGGTCTTGCTCTTGTCGATGCTGATAGGACGCAGGAAGCGTACATCGAAGGTGTTCTCTGTCAGAGGCAGCTGGCACTCAACTTCGGACATGCCAGTGATACCGGGATCACGAGAAATCTTAGCTGTAGCTTCAACGGCCACCGTAACCTTGAGGGTGTTGTTATCAAGTTCGTGTGAGCCCTTGTAGTTGAGCAGAGCCTCGGCATAGCCACGCTTTGTATGACGCTTGTAGTCAATACGCATCTTCTGCAGACGTGAGATATTGTTATTCCAGCGGTTTTGGTAGAGGTCGGCAGCGCCATCGACTACGATCTCAGCAATAGTATCCGGGTCAACAGTCATGCTGGTGATATAAGCAAACAGAGTCTTCTTGTCGCTGCTTACTTGGAGTTTGAAGGTCTTGGCATTGCCAGAGTTGTCAATATAGCCCTTGAACTGCTTACCAGTGTTGCTTGAATCGAATACGAAGTCAAGAAGGAGCTGGTTCAAGTTGTTCTTAAGGTCGTTCTGCTGGGCTGTAGTACCACCGGTCCAAGTGTAGTTCCAGTTGAGAGGAGTCTTACCGGAAGCAAGGTTGCCAACGAAGACATCAGAGAATGTATCATCGAGATATGCAGGCTTCCAAGCATTGCGTGTCTCAACCAAGTCATTTGACTTGTCGCGGTCACCCGTTGCAGGTGTAAGATCATCCCATTCGAGGTTGTTGGAAGTGTTGTAGACGTAGGTGTAGATATTACGCAGGGTCTTATCGTTATCCTCAGGCGTCATAGTGTTGGCATGGATCTCATCCTTACCAAGAGTGCTGTACTCGTTAGCCTTGTAGAGATACTCGGGGATAATATGATCCTTGATGTTCATCTTAGCAGAGATTGTTACAGACTCCTGCTTGATGGTGCCAGTCTTGAAGATGACATAAATGTCAGGATAGTTGGTAGGATCAGAGCTGATAAGGTGTACAGCACGCTCGACATAACCGCCGGTAGCGCCGAAGTGGTTAGCGTATGCACGCACCTCTGTAATATCACTCTTCCAGTGGAATACGGAAGTGCGAGTACCTTCGTTGTTCTGATCAGACTCGTAGTAAATGTCACCGAACTTAGTATTAGGAATGGTGGATGTCAAAGGATCGAATGTGACCTTACCAGCGGAACGCTTAACCAAGTACTGAACCATGGTAGGACCAGACTGCTCAGGAGAATAGATGGTCTCGAAGAGCTTACGGGAAACGACGTCATAATCATTACCCAGCTGCTTGTGAGCCAAAGACATGAGGTCTTCCTCAGTCTGACGCCAGTTAGTTCTGAATTCACCATTTTGAACATTGAAGAAACAGCCATTGGTGACAGTTGCCTTCAGTTCGCCTAAACCATAGTTGTCGAAGTAAGCAACCTTCGGCTCTTTAACTACAACCTCCTTAGTGATACGAACGGGGATGTAGCCATAGTCAACAACCTTATCATCGGCACGTGTAACCAATTCTACGCGAACGAGGGGAACACGACCTACGACTACTTCAGTTGTCTTGGTCCAGTTGTTCAAGTCGTTGCTTATTTCACTGGGGTTGCGGCCATAGACACCACCATCCTGAGGATCCAGCGGGTGCAGGAATGCCTTGCCATCTGCATCATAGAGGATGCAAGCGTGAGCAGACTCGTTAGTATTGTTGTCACCAACCTTGAAGCTGGTCAGGAAGAAACGATAGTAGAAGTTCTGATTTACGATTTCATCGTCGAGGTAAGCGTGTGTACCGCTCTCATTGGTGTAGTGAGTCTCAACAAGTGCGTCGAGGTTCAGATTGTCGTGATAGCCAACCAGGTCCTGTCCTTCGTGATAAGTCTCAACGTAGTCACGAGCCTCTTCTACAGTAGCAAAGAGGTGCATACCCTTGTTGCGGTAAGCAGGCTGGGTCTTTGTCTGGCCGTTCTCTTCGAATGATACTGCGGGCAAAGAGCAGTCGCCACAGTGCAGGTTGTACATTTTCGTAGCACCAACGTTGGTCTGGAGGAAGTTCTTATCATCTGAGCTTGAGCCAGCACGATTGTACTTGCGGTGTGAGATGCGCAGGTCGCGAGCGGTCTCATTGTAGATGCAAGCATAGTCGGAAGTTACGGTAGCCTTTTCGTTGTAAGCATTGGTGAATTCAACCTGAGTAGCAATAGTTGTCACCTTAGAATCGCGAGCTACGGTCTTCAACTTAGCAGAGTTGTTCATGTGAAGGTCAACAGTGAGGATGCCATCCTTTGCATTCCACTCTGTCAAGCCGACCTGAGCTTCTGAAGCACGGGTAAAGTTCTTGTCCTGGTCGAGGATAGAAACTTTGAACTCGTTCTTATCGGAGAAGTCAACAGATGTGGGGTTGATATGATACTTAGCCTGTGCCTGGAGAGGAATCTCGATGGAATCGTTGAGGCCATTGTGGATTGTGTAGCGCTCGTGATCCTTGAGGTTGCCGGCAACCTTATAATCAGCGATATTATTCTCCTTGGAACCAGGACGCTTGGTGCCAATAACCTCTGTACGTTTTGTGGCAGCAGAAGAAGTCTCATCGATCCATGAAGTCAAATCCAGAAGACCGCTGTACCAAGGATTCTTAAGAGTGCGGAAGCTGGTAGCCTCGATGCCCCAATAGTAATGATCAGGGATGAATACGAGACTTGCGAGATCAGCTGTAATAGGAATGATGATAGGTTCGTCATAGTCCTTCACGCCACTCAAGGTCACGTTCTTCTTACCCTTAACAGCCGTGATAGCGTCGTTCTGGGCCCACTTGATATCAGTCTGGCTCTTCACGCCATCCTTGTCATATTTATCAAAGTAGCCGTAGTGATCGGTGGTGTTGGGAACATAGTATTCACCATTGTCACCCTTAGGACCAGTAGGACCTTGAGGACCGACAGGACCTTGAGGACCGACAGGACCTTGAGGACCGACAGGACCTTGAGGACCTTGAGGACCAGCAGGACCTTGTTCACCTTGAGGACCTTGAGGACCTTGAGGACCAGCAGGACCTTGTTCACCTTGAGGACCTTGTTCACCTTGAGCTTTGTACTCTGTAAGCGAGCCGTTCTTGTACCAATAGCCATCTGCACCAATTGTCCAGACGTCGGCATCCTTGCCGTCCTTACCATTGCTAATAGTATAGGTGGAACCGTCGCTTGTTGTCAACACAACGTCACCACCATTGCTCTGTACAGCTGTGATGACAACACCCTGCTCATAAAGTGCCTTTAAGTTGGCAAGAGCATTGTCATTCATGCTGTTGATCTGCGCCTGCAAGTTGTTGATGTCATCATCGTAATCCTTACAAGACACAAACGTACTTGTCGAAGCCAGTGTGATAGCTCCGAACAAGATTGCGCTAAAAATTTTCTTGTACATAAATAAAAATTTTTAAAAAAAAGTATTGATTAAATTTAACTTGTTTTTTTCGTTCACTTTTGCTTCGCGGCCGCGGCACGGCCGCTGGCGCAGTGTGTTAAGGGCGTATTCTCTCTTTTCTGTTTCTTTGTAGCTTTTAAGGGCCTCCTTTTACCCAGCTTTAGCGTGTCTGCAGACGGCACTCCTCGCCAGAAGCTGCCGACTCATCCACGTCGTTATACCCATCTCTCCGGCAGAGATGGACTGCACGCAACACGTTCCTCTGACCATACCGCTGAAGAGCGCCACTGGATGCGCCTAAGCCTATCGGCCAATTCTCTTAGGTGAATTGCCCTTTTCGCCTAAGAGAATTGTCATTTTCTCTTAAGTGTGTTGAAACATGCGCCTATGCGTATGTTTGCAGTCCGTCATTTTATTGCTACCTTTGCAGCCGCTTAACGCGGTGCCTGTCTTATTTGTTCTGCTGCAACCCACACAGGATAGAATGAAGATTGATGCCTTCTAAATAAACTACGAATTACACGAATTTGACGAATTCTCTGTCCAGCACTAACCAACACAAGATTTAATGAAGATTGACGAACAGATTGATGTAGATTGACGTCTAAAAAAACAGCAACGAATTACGCTAATTAAACGAATTATCAAGCACTTAGGTAGAACAAATTAGTGTCGAATTGAACGAATTTCCGAGCGAAGCGCTACGCAGGCTTCGAATGTCGACGATTCTCGACCTGACAGATGCCTTCTATATAAACAACGAATTAAACAAATTAAACGAATTCCCCGCTCCGCTGCAACCTCTACATGATTATCGTAGATTGACGAACAGATTCACGGAGATTGACGTCTTATATTTCAACCATGAATGATATATAAACAGCCGCGGACTATACGGATTCTACGGCCCCGTTCCTCTGGAGACCTATGTCCCCCAGCCTACAATGAATAACCGTAAAATCCGTAAAAATCCGTAGTTGTAAAAAAGCGAAATGGTTAATGATTCAAGTAAAGGCCGTCTGTCAACAGCCAGCAACGCAGCGCCCCGAAGGGGCAACAAGCAAATAGCCCTGGGCATCGCCCTGGGTAACCATCGGCAAGGGAATACACGCCCTGTAAGGGCAAAAGCATTCCAAAGTCTAACGCTTCTGCCCCTACAGGGCGCGTATATAGATGCAAACGTTAACCCAGGGCGATGCCCCGGGCTACGAGCTCACTGGCCCTGCAGGCCGCTTGGCTCCATACAAAATCAATAAATAAAAACAACGAAGGAGCAAAACGCATAGATTCTTGTAATTCGTGGTGATATATGAATAAACAAAACTTAAGTTCACTAAATTTCAATTCATGGAAGCAATCACTTTTATCAACAAATTAGCAGCGCAGAAAAAAGCGTTAGGACATGAACGCACGGCGGCCAACTATCGTGCCACGGCAAGAGCCTTGGCGCGATTCCTCGACCAACACTGGCAAGGCCCACTCATCCTTGAGAACATCAGGCAACCACTCATCAACGACTTCGAGCACCACCTCCTCTACGAACGACACGTATGCAAAAACACCAGCAGCTTCTACATGCGGCAACTAAGAGCCACCTACAACGAAGCCGTGAGGCAGTGCCTGTGCCAAGACACCAAACCGTTCTGCAGAGTGTACACCGGCATCGACCAGACATGCAAGCGAGCGGCCAAGCCCGAAACGCTCAGCAGCCTCTTCAAGCTGCGACTCGACCAGAACCCGAGCCTCGAATTCGCAAGGGATCTTTTCCACTTCGCCTTCCTCGGACGAGGCATTGCCTTTATCGATATGGCCAAACTCAAGACTACCAACATTCAAGGCGACCTGCTCATCTACCGACGCAGCAAAACCGGACAGCTCATCACTGTGGCGCTACTGCCTGCCATGCGACGCATTATCAACAGATGGCACGTCAAGGCCGAGGACTCGCTCTTCCCGCTCGTTCCAGCAAAACCCACCGACAGCAACTTCTCCACGGCTCTGAGGATATACAACAGACGGCTCACGGCATTGTCCGAACTCTGCGGCAACGACATGCACCTCAATTCCTACACCGCACGACACAGCTGGGCATCCGAGGCATACCGGCTGGGAGTGCCCATACAATCCATCAGCGAATGTATGGGACACACTACCGAGCGCACAACGCGCATCTACATTCAATCCCTGTCCACAGAACACATCAATGCCACACTCAAACCCTTCCTCGACGCCTACTCCTAAACACAACTACACATTAATGATATTTATACGCGCGCGCGAACATTATATATATTTTAACACCTAAAAGCCGACGAATACGTATTCGTAAAAAAACTTAAAACAATACCTCATTGAAGATTTTGCCCGCTTTCTGAGCATAAATTACCGCAAAAACAACGTAAACGGCCTATTTTTTGAGGCTGTGGAGCATTTTTTTATAAACTTTTTTTGGTGAAAATGAAATTATGTGTACATTTGCACCGAATTAGACATCCATCTCTGCCGGAGAGATGGGTATAACGACGTGGATGAGTCGGCAGCTTCTGGCGAGGAGTGCCGTCTGCAGACACGCTAAAGCTGGGTAAAAGGAGGCCCTTAAAAGCTACAAA
>ODAI013992659.1_pt1 | contig 14985 bp, 12 predicted proteins | sample 1539321 | NCBI WGS metagenome assembly ODAI01 (sample SAMN02144231, study PRJEB22623) | gut metagenome | biome: sheep rumen | host: Ovis aries | place: New Zealand
TCGAAGGAAAAACAGTAATTCTTGCAGCCGGCGTAAAACACAGAATGCTTGGCCTCGAAGGCGAAGACGAACTCGTTGGAGAGGGAATCTCTTTCTGCGCTGTCTGTGACGGAGATTTTTACGCAGGCCAGAAAGTCTGTGTGGCAGGAGGCGGAAACTCTGCTCTTCAGGAAGCGATCCTGCTTTCCGAAAAATGCAGCGAAGTCATCCTTTTGCAGGACCTTCCGAAATTTACAGGCGAAGCAAAACTGCAGGAAGTCCTTTTCTCTCGTCCGAATGTAAAAGGCATCACAAATCTTAAGATCAATCAGCTTTTAAAGAACGGCGAAGCACTTTGCGGCGTCGAAGTCGAAGATCGGACAAGCGGAGAAAAACAGGAGATCAGCTGCGACGGCCTTTTTGTTGCAATCGGACTGATCCCGGAAAATGAACCATTTGAAAATCTTGCTGACTTAAATGACTTTGGATATTTTGACAGTGATGAACAGTGCCTGACCAAAACACCTGGCATCTTTGTTGCCGGAGACTGCCGCAGCAAATCCGTCCGCCAGGTAACGACAGCTGCTGCCGATGGTGCCACCGCTGCTCTTGCAGCCTGCAGATATATTAACGGGCTGTAAAAAGCACTGCCGCTAAAAAGACTTATAAAAACGGAGCTGTAAAAAACAGCTCCGTTTAAATTCGGAAATATCTATTCGGTCAATGCCGGGATCATACTCAGCTGAATTTCAGCTCCGCAACAGATTTTTCGTTTTCTTTCGGCGGCGCTTCAATATACTTGATCATCTCATCGACTTCCTTTTCGTCGAAGCAGCGGTACAGCTCCAGGCAATCTTCACGAAGGAATTTTTCCTCTGCGCCGTTATGCATGAGCGCCTGGATCGAGTAATAATAACCATTGATATTAAACAACGCGATCGGTTTATTGTGCTGCTTGAGCTGCTTAAGCGTCAGCACCTGGAAGAATTCATCAAAGGTTCCGATGCCGCCCGGAGTGATAATAAACGCATCAGCGTTCTCTTCCATGATCTGCTTTCTTGCGCCCATATCACGGGTGTAGATCGTATTATCCGCTTCTGTGTAAAGCTGCTCAATTTTCTCATCTCTGAAAAACTGCGGAACAACACCACAAACACGGCTTCCGCCCTTATGGAATCCTCTGGCTGCAGCACCCATCAGACCACTTCCTCCGGCTCCGAAGATAAGGATGTGTCCTCTTTTTCCAAGTTCTTCGCAAAGCTTTTCCACAACATCAATATAGATTGTATCGATTTCACTGCTGGCCGCGCCATATACACAGATATTCATAGCTCTCCTCCTATATCATTTTATAATCAGCTTTATTTTAACACTGCCTTGAATTTTAAGCCATAAGATTATCAGAACGGGTTTGATTATTTCTGGACGCGATGATAACATTCAGTAGATAAAAAAAGTCCAAAAGGAAAAACGTAATGACAAAAATCTTATTCATCTGCCATGGCAATATCTGCAGGTCTACAATGGCGCAGTTTGTATTTCAGCATTATGTAGAAGAAGCCGGCCTTTCAGACCGTTTTGAAATTGACTCTGCCGCAACCAGCCGGGAAGAGATTGGAAACGGCCCGCACAGAGGAACAGTTCGGAAGATGAATGAAGTCGGAATCCCCGTTCTTCCTCATCGGGCACGACAAGTCACAAAAGAAGATTATGATTACTACGACCTCCTGATCATCATGGACCAGGAAAATCTTTGGGGAATCCGCCGTATTATAAAAGACGATCCGGAAGAAAAGATTCATCTGCTGTTGGAATACTGCGGGGAAGAGCGTGATGTTGCAGACCCCTGGTACACCGGCGATTTCGACGCGACTTATCGAGACGTGAGCCGCGGCTGCACAGCTTTACTTGAAACACTGATCGATCAGTAAGTTCTGCTTTACATCAGATATGCTTTATTCCGATTAAACGATTTCTATTATGGAAACATCAACAAAACCGGCCTTTTACGGCCCTCTCATGATGCTGATCGCATCCATACTGTTTGCCACCGGTGGAATTCTTTGTAAGTTGATTCCCTGGTCTCCGCTTGCCATTAACGGCGTACGGAATCTTTTAGGCGGACTGTTGATCGGAGCATATCTGCTTGCGACACACCATAAATTAAAATTCAATCTTAAGATCCTGTTCGGCGCAATCTGCATGTGCGGCGTCACAACTTTGTTTATTGTGGCAAATAAATTAACGACCGCTGCAAACGCGATCGTTCTTCAATACACTGCTCCAATCTGGATCATTCTACTCTCTGCATTGATTTTAAAAAAGAAACCTCAGGCTCGCGAGATCATCACGATTCTGGTGGTACTGGTTGGTATCGTTCTTTTCTTTATTGATGGAATCGGGGCCGGAAACACTTGGGGAAATATTGCCGCAGTTGCAGCCGGAGTTTTCTACGCAGGGCTCTTTCTGTTAAACTCCCTGCCTGGAGCGGATGCCCTTTCTGCCCTCTTTATCGGACAGCTTGGCACCGGTATTATTCTTTCCCCGCTAGTCATTAAAGAAACCGATTTTTCCGCTGTCCCGATCATCGCAGTCGTAGCACTCGGAATCTTCCAGGTCGGCTTAGCTTATATCTTTTTTAATCTGGCAACCAGCCATACATCCCCGGTCACAGCCTCTATTATCAATGGCGTGGAACCAATTTTAAGTTCTGTTCTAGTTGCAGTCTTTTGGGGCGAGATGCTGACACCGCTTTCCCTCATCGGCGCCGTCATCGTAGTCGCCGCAATCCTGATCTACAATATCCTCACTTCCCGCAAGTCCAGTGCAGTATCCTAATATCCGACTTATATAACTCTCTTCGCATCTTAGACCTCACATTCATCGCGCTCTACAGCTGGATTCTTCTCATGACCCTGCTTATCATCGCACTCAGCAGCTAGATCCTTCTCATGACCCTGTTTATGTGTTCTATAGGGGTCATGAAACGGATTTAGCCGCATACGCCCAACCTCCACAAGGTCACCAAACGGATTTAGCCACATCCATTCAGTCTCGCCAGGGTCACCAAATGAATTTGGTCGCGACTATCCATTCTACGGATAAATCAGAGTTATATAGATAATTTAAAAATTCTATGTATACGTTTGCTGAATACAAATTGCTATGTTACGATACTTTCAACCACAATTCTTCGATTCCCTTCTTTATGATTGTTAGTATGTTTCTCTATTTCATTTAGAAAGGAATTTTTCTATGTTTACTCCAATTACTTTTCCAACAGCCCTATTTTTTTGGCTAACATATGACAACAATAAATCATTACAATATCTCGAAAAACTCCCTGGAGAGTTGTCCAAAACAGTTTTTCACAGAAATAGTTTGCTGGCTTTTGATCAAGAATATAGCCTTCAAGCGCCGCTACATATTATGGTGTCGAAAGACTCGTTGCGTCATCACGGGCCGCAATTCATTTGTCATGTCATGCCGCAAAATCTTCCAGAGGGAAGTTTTGTACAATTGACCGGATCAACTTTTATTATCAGCCCTGAATTATGCTTTCTTCTAGCAGCGAATTATCTTTCTATCCCAGAGCTTACTGTTCTTGCCTGCGATCTTTGCGGAATATATGCCCATGATGAAAGAGCGGAATATAGTCAGATCAGTCGCAGGCCTGTAACATCTTCTACGGAGATAAAAAACTATCTTAACAAAACCCGTCGAATCGATGGCATTACAAAGGCCCGGGTTGCGGCTCGCTATGCAATAGACAATTCTAACTCACCAATGGAAAGTAAGCTTGTTGCTGCTTGTGTGCTTCGCTATCTTTATGGAGGATATGGATTCGAAAAACCAGAACTAAATTACAACGTTCAGTTATCCCCTGCCGGCATCGAAGTAATCGGCTTGGATCATTTATGCTGCGATATTGTATGGCCCTCCAAACGATTGATTGTCGAGTATGACAGCGACCTTGCGCATTTTAATAAAAGGCGCTTCTATTTTGACAAGAAACGAACGACGGCTCTGATTCTGTCTGATTACTCAGTAATCACAGTAACCCGCGACGATTTCCGCAATTACAATTCAATGGAAAGGTTGTTTTCCGTGATATCTAGTTCGTTAAACAAAAGAATAAGCAGAAGAGATTATGAAGCTAGTTACAAAGTCAGAAGAGAACTGCTTAAGGAACTGTTTCTGACAACCAATTCTTTAGATTGGTTCCAAATGTTTTCTTAATCTGTCTCACGACCCCTCTCGATCTTGCTTGTTGCGGCTAAATCAGTCTCACGACCTCACCTGTCATCACATTCAGCAGCTGGATCCTTCTTATGACCCTGTTTATCATCGCTCTCAGTAGCTAAATCCTTCTCATGACCCTGTTTATGTGTTCTATAGGGGGCATGAAATGGATTTAGCCGCATCCATTCAGTCTCGCCAGGGTCACCAAACAGATTTAGCCGCATACACCCAGCCTCCACAGGGTCACCAAACGGATTTAGCCGCATACACCCAGCCTCCATAAGGTCACCAAATATGTTTAGCTGTTCTCCCTCATCGTAGTCGCAGCCATCCTGATTTACAATATACTCACATCAAAAAAAGCGTCATCGAATTTGTAATTCAACAACGCCTTTTTCAATTGTTTCTTTAGCTCTACTCTTCCAAAAGAATTTTCTCACTGGAAATATCCTGTAGATGGTTTTCGTTTACCTCTTCGTCTTGACGAGGCTCTATACATTTGATCTTATTCTTATACGAATTCTTCAATATAAAGACGGAAATGATCGCGGTCAGGACTTCTGCAATGGGGAAGGTCCACCAGACGATCTCTGTCACATTATCAAAACGGGTAAAGAAAAACGCAATCGGAAAGACAAAGATCACGAGCCGGAACAGTGCAATCAAAAGCGGACGGAACGCATAGCGGATCGACTGCAGGATTCCCTGTACTGCCACAGAAAAGCCCATAAAGATATAGCCGATGCTTGCAATGCGGAGCGCGCGTTCACAAGTAACAATGATTTCTTTTGTCGCATCCCCGGTTAATCCGAATAAACTTGAAAGCGGACCAGCCAGAAGCTCGAACAGAACGGTCAGAGCCGCTGTCACGATCAATGTATCAACAATGCCATATTTGATCGCCTCATCAATTCTCTTTCGGTCTTGCATTCCGTAATTAAAAGATAAAATAGAGATGATCGTATTCGAAAGCCCGAAGGAGGAGAACAAGGCAATCTGCTGAATTTTATAATAGATACCAAAGGAGCCGACAAGTACAGTCGGGTCTGCCTTTGCCGCACCTAAGATTGCATTCATTCCAGCCATCATAACTGTAAGCAAAGCCTGCATGATCGCTGCCGAAATACCGATCCTGTAAATTGCCCTGATCAGATTCCACGACGGCTTGATATATTTTAGATTTCCGTTAATTTCTTTATTCTTTCCATAGTGGAAGATCATCGCCAGCCCCATGGAAACAAACTGCCCGATAACCGTTGCCCATGCAGCTCCGGCGACTCCCATTTTCAAAGGATAAATAAATACCCAGTCCAGAACAATATTGGTCAAAGCACCTGCAATCTGAGAGATCGTAGAAAGCATGGTCTTGCCGGTCGACTGAAGGAAACGCTCATAAACAGTAAATCCAATTCCGCCGAGCGACAAGATACAGCAGATCTGAAGATACGATGTTCCCATAGCGTGAACCTGCTCATTACCACCAGAAAATAGGCCGATGAACCAATTCGATCCAAAGATTCCAAAAATCAGAAAAACAAAATAAATGCAGAGCATCAGGAAAACACCATTACCTGCAACGCTGTTCACCTTTTCCTGATTCTGCTCTCCAAGGCTCCTCGATAAAAGCGCATTCAAGCCAACACCTGTTCCAACGCCAAGTGCGATGATCAGGATCTGAACAGGAAATGCTATCGTCAGTGCCTGGTTCGCAACGGCGCCTTCCGTTCCCATATTTGTAACAAAGATACTGTCCACAACATTGTACAGCGCCTGAAGAACCATCGATACGATCATCGGAAGTCCCATCTTCCAAAAGAGTGATTTCATGGGAGTTATTGCCATTTTATTTGTTTCCATCGTTCCTCCTAAAAAAAGAAAGCGCAAGACCGATCATTCAATCGGACTTACGCTCTTCGCTACTCATTGATAATATTTTTCTTTTTTTAATTTGTTAGCATTATAGCATAGCTGAAACGACTATGTAAGCACTTTTTACGCAATCTGTTCTAGTGCAAAAAGGGCCGCACCCAATGCTCCGCAAAGCTGTGCCTCATCACAGATAAAGAGTTTTGTTCCAATCGTCTCTTCAAGTGCTTTTACAACGCCCTGATTATTTGCAACACCGCCAGTCATGATATAACCCTCTTCCGGCGACACTCGTTTTGCCAGTGATGCAACTTTAGAAGCAACAGAATGATTTAGACCATGCACAATATCTGCAACATCTTTATTCTGCGCGACCAGAGAAACAACCTCGGACTCCGCAAAGACTGTGCACATACTGGAGATGCGGATATCTTCTTTCCAGTTCTCATCTGCTGTACTCATTTCATCCAAGGTAAATCCAAGTGCCCTTGCCATCATTTCAAGAAATCTTCCGGTTCCCGCTGCACATTTATCATTCATGACAAAATTTAAAACAGCACCGTTTTCATCAATCTTGATTGCCTTGCTGTCCTGGCCTCCGATATCAATTACAGTGCGTGCTGACGGGCAAAGGAAATGTGCGCCCTTTGCATGACAAGTAATCTCTGTTACGGAATTGCTTCCGGCCTCAATATAATCGCGGCCGTAGCCGGTCTTTACGATATTGGAAAGATCCTCCGCTTTCAGCCCCGCCTTCTCAAGCGCCTGATGCAGCGCTTCTTCTGCACTGATGTTTGCTCCGCCTCCGGTCGGGATAATGACCGATGCTTCAATCTTTTTATTTTCATCCAGTATTACTACATCTGTACTAGTTGATCCGCTATCAATTCCTGCAACAAACATATGACCTCCTGCTGCTTTGTGGGCTTTTATCTTTTCTGTTGGTGCACTAGCACCTGCCATTCCATCCGCACCCACTCCTGTAAGTGTTTCTGCAAATGCCTCGATCCTGGTCTTAAGCTGCCCCTCACTCTGTTTGGTATAATCCGTCTCCAGCTTTACAACCGGAAAGTCTGCTTCCGCTTTGATTTTCAGATACTCCATCTCATAGTAATCACAGAACTTAATCGTATGATAGATGATGCCTTTCAAGTTCGGATCCGAAAAGAGTTCTCTTCTTTTTTCCAAAAGGCCCATACGGCCGCAAGGGAACTGTTCCAAAACAGCTCTGGCATAGGCTTCCACTAACGCATACTCATCTAAATTCTCGAGGCCCCTGCGGCTAAGATAAACCTTGCGATTCCTTGCACAGGTAAGATTTCTTATATTCCCCGGAACCAGTTCTCTGATCTCATCTTCTAGCTCCTGTCCGCAGCGCACACCCAGGATTCCAATATATGCCCCTTCTTTTTCCGGTTTCGGATCGTTACAAACGGCATCGAGAAATTTATTCTTATCGAATCTTTTTCCGGAATAAGCCTCATACTCATCCTTAAGTCTCTTAAATTCTTTCGCTAGTTTCTCAGCAGCGCAGCAGCTCTGTCTGTGCGGCAGATCCATCAGGAAAAGAAACTTGCAGATGTCCTCCTCACGAATGACCTCGTAAGTCCTTCGCATCGTATCACAGCAGTTTACCAGAACCAGCTCCTCCGGCTTTTCCTGAAGGACTGTCTGCAGCATGCTCTTTCCAAAGCCGCAAAGATTGTCATGACTTAATTGCCCTGCAATATCATAGTCGTCCGCTAATTTGTCGATCAGGTCGAACTCGCAGCCGAATCCTGCCAAAATCTCAAGCGGCGTATATTTACAAACATATTGAACCTTGTTTTTTTCCATTCTCTATCTTTCTATTTTAACTGTTTTCTCTTCTCAAATTCCGTCATTAAAAGTGCTTAGTGTCTCTGCTCTTCCAGCATCTCAATAAATGCTCCCATTCGTGTGGCCATCTGGCCATCTGCGCAGTTAGACGGGTCTCCTCCGTCTCCGTTTAAGATCAAGGTCGGAAAGCCGGCCTCTTCAAAGCGTTTCGTATAAAGCCCTGAAGCACCGAAAGTAGACTTGCAGCCCCAATGCGCAAACACCACAATACCTTCGGTATTCGTCTGTTTTGCGAGCTCGATCGCCCGCTCGATCCGCCAGTCGATGTTTCCGTTATAAACAGAATAAACCATGCGGTATGCCATTGCCTCATATGGATCAGCTAAGTCCAGATCGAACATACTGTCATAAACAAGATCAACGGCGGTAATGCGCGCTTTAGTCGAATAGCCAAGATTCTGACAGATCGATGGCTGCAAAAACGGGATCATATGAAGCCACAACAGACGGACCGCATCGTTGTTTGCTGCCTTCTTGATATCGTTAAGTGTTTTCCGATTATAGATTTCCGCCTCTTTTGTGCCCATCATAATGTGACCGGAATAGACCGCATAGAGTTCACTTTCTACAGGACCTTTTAATGCATGTTCCCCGACATATTTAAGACGCTCTAAATAGTAGCGGCTTGTACGTTTTCCCCGTTCCACAGATTCACGAAGCTCATCCTCACTGATCTTCGCCCCGGTAATATCCGAGATAAAGGCAACCATTTCTTTTAACTGTTCCGCAACATAGCGAACAGCTTCATGATTCCTTTCATACGGTACCTCTATAAAAAAACTTGGGATCTTATACTTTTCAATCACATACGGAAAGCTGATCATATTTGCATCACAGGCAAGATTGGTATAAAGCAGCATTTTAGGCGGAGGTAAAACTTCCGCACTCATAGCTCCGTGAAACACTCTGTGAAAAGAGCAAAGCGTTTCCGGTTCACCATCTTCTTTTGTTTTATTAAGGAAATACTGCTCTGCATGAATACCGCTTGAAAAACCCGAAAAGGCTTCTACGGAAAGCGGTGTGATCCCTGCTGCAGCCAGCGGCTCACAGGGTATAAAGATACTGACCATCGCAGATTTATCCGGATGGATGATCGCCTGTTTTAATGAATGTGAAACGATTCGGGATCCATAGCGATGGCACGGAGAAACTTTAGAGGTCGGCATCAGCGACATAAGTTCATTGATGGTGCATCCCATTGACAACAGTTTGCGCGCTTTCTTCGGATTTTTTCGGGCAGTATCAACGATGATCTGTCCAAATTTCTCGGCCTGATCCATAACTTGTCAGTCTTCTCCCTCATGTAGTTTGATCTATCCCGTCCTACCAGAATAAGCGAACGCTGCCTCAAGATATAATGAAGCAGCCTGAAGAAAAGATTATTATTATTTTGAAACAAACGCATCCAGTGCGCTGATGAAATGAATCGGAGATTCCAGGATGCAGACATGTCCGCCCGGAATTTCCAGTTCGATATACACGCCGCCTTTTTCCTTATACTGCTCCAGGAAATAGCGCGTCTGTTTTACCATTGGCTGCGGCGGATAAATGCGCTCTCCCGGCCAGCCGGGAACCATACCAATGCGGCCTAAGTTTCCAAGTTCCATCATGGAATGGTCACTTACGATCTGATCATCGTCGCCTCTGATCCAAAGGACCGGAGGTTTCGGATCGACATCCAAAAATGCATTTAAGTTTCCATACTTCGGACTCATCGTATTTAAGATGCCTGTATCTCCTGCAACCACATATGGCCACTTCCAGCTCATTTGAAATCCGCCCGGATAATACTCAGCTCCGAGCTTCATGCTAGAGGCCGCGTCGATAAAACGTTCCTCCCATTCCTTACTCATACGGAACGGAGCTTTGAACAGATATTTGTTCAGGACATCTTTCACGATAAAATCATTTTTCATCTGTCCTGCAACGGTCAGCATCGGATTAGCAGTACCACCGCCGGATCCTAAACCGATCGGATAATGCGGCGTTCCCTTTTCATCTTTCGTTCCGCCAAATCCATACGGAGAGCCCGGCGCAACAAGTACCAGTTTCTTTACCATATCACCATGGTCAACTACAAACTGCATGGCGATATCGCCGCCCATCGACCAGCCAAGAAGATTGAACTTCTTCCAGCCGAGCGCTTTGCAGAGTGCGTAAATATCATCACTCCAATCGCGGTATCCTCTTCTTGCATCGATCGGCTTTGCCTCGCTGTTTCCAAAGCACCTGAGGTCCGGAACAACGATGTCATATTTCTTTTCCAGATACGGAACCAGCGGCATAAAAAAAACAGAAGAGGAAATATTTCCATGCAACACAAGAAGTTTCTGTTTATTTCCCTCTCCCGCTCTATAGTATGCGGTTTTGATCCGTTCTGTTTCTATAACGTTCTGAATATAATCCACAGAATTTCCCCTAACTATCTCATACAATCTTTTAATATTTTAATTGCGAAGGATATTTATGCAAGCGTTTTTTCATTTTTTTACACATTCTCGCGACATAATTCATCACTTTTTCTTAGCTAAAACAGCCCGAATATGCCAAGAATGCAGACACGGTGTCACCATAATCAACATTTTTGACAATAATATTTGTTTTTTAAACAATTTGTCCTAAAACAATCGATTGATTTTCAAATTAAAAGGTATATATTTACATTAGAGTAGTTTTCTACTTGGGTATTTTATAGTTTCTTTTTTCTTTAATAAAAAAGAAATTTAGTCTTTTAGAGGAGGTTAAGTATATGAGAACTATTGACACAATTCAGGTTGGGGATTCCGCATCTTTCACAAAAACTGTAACAGAGACTGATGTTGTTATGTATGCAGGCATCAGCGGTGATTTAAACCCGGCACACATCAACGAAGTAGCTGCAAAAGAAGGCATGTTCGGAAAACGTATTGCACACGGTATGCTTTCTGCAGGATTCATTTCCGCAGTTCTTGGTATGTACCTTCCGGGACCTGGAACCATCTACATGGGACAGGAACTGAAATTCACGAAACCGGTTTGCATTGGCGACACAGTTACAGCTACTGCTACAGTAACTGAGAAGATCGAAGAGAAGAACCGTCTGATCCTTGATACAACAGTAACAAACCAGAATGGTGATGTTGTTATCAAAGGTACCGCAACAGTAATGCCGCCAAAGGCATGATCAAATCAATTTGTTAGTAACCGTAGGTAATTATATTTTTGGTAGTATTTAAGTAGTAGGAGGAAAAAGTATTATGAGTAGCAATCCTTTTATGGATTATCAGGAGCAGTTTTTCAAACTGTGGAATGACAACATGGACAAAATGCTGGACAGCGATGCTTACAAGGCAATGACCAAAAACATTCCTGGCGCAGAGGCTTATACAAAGGCTATGGAATCTATGGTCCCGAACGTAGAAAACTATTGGAAAAACATGGCAGCTGCTATGCCTCAGATGCCTTCCAATCCGATGATGGATTATTGGAAAGACATGGCTGACAAAATGCCGGGCATGGACGCATGGAAAAACTTCGCAGATCCGGCAGCATTTGCAGACACATGGAAAAAATTTGCCGATGCTAATCCAATGATGGATTACTGGAAACAGTTCGCAGACAATATGCCTGACATGGGCGAGTACTGGAAATCCTTCCAGAACATGATGCCGAATATGCAGGACTATTGGAAAAACTTTGCAAACATGCTTCCTGGCATGAATGCATATTGGGATAACTTCGCTAAGATGATGCCGAATGCTGATGCATTCAAAGACTTCGCACCTTTCTTAAAGGTTCCGGGATTTGAAGGCTTCACAAAAGTATTCGATATGTGGAAGAGCTTTGGCGATCCGAACGCAATGGTTCAGGATTTCCAGGACAAATACATGGACATCATCGGAAACGTGATCAAGAGCTTATTCCCTGAGAATGTTCAGGCATTCATTATGAACCCGAAAGACTTCATGAACATGATGGTTGAATATTACAAACAGTTCGTATCTCCTTGGATGGAGATTGATGCTGACATCATGAAACGTCTTGCTGAAGGCGATCCGGATGCTTACATCGACTTCTTCAAAGATTATCAGGCAAAATATGCAGAAGAGATCGAGAAATACTTCACTGTTATGGGCATGGGCTTAAACCGTGAAGCAAATGAAGATTACATGAAAGCAATGAATCAGTGGAACAAAGCAATGATTCCCATGGGCGAGCTTATGGCTGTTATCACAAAGACGGCTCAGGAAAGCTTCCAGCAGATTGCTGAAAAAGTTCAGGCTGATCTTGCAGAAGGCAAATCCATCACAACATTCCGTGATTTCTATACTGTATGGTACTCTGTAACAGAGGCAGCTTATGAGAAGCTTCTTGCAACTGATGAGTTCGCAATCGTATTTGATGATTTCTCTGACAGATACGCACAGTTCATGATCGCTCAGAACAAAGTATACGAGCGTATGCTTGCATTCTTACCTATCCCGACCAACACAGATATGAAGAGCCTGTACAAGACTGTTTATGATCTGCGTAAAGATGTTCGCGATTTAAAGAGAGCGTTAGCAGAAAAAGAAAATAAGAAGGGGGATAAGTAATCATGAGTGAGAATATTTTTGAAAAAAGCCTGGAGCAGTATCAGGAATTCCAGAAAAACTGGATGGACAATGCCATCGCACTCACAGAGCAGTTTGATCCTGCAAAATATGTTGAGCAGATGAAAGAAATGCAGAAGAACATCGTTGACGGTATGAATACTCTTCTCAGCATCAAACCGGAAGACGTAGCAAGCGATCAGCTTGAAAAAGAAGAAGTTCTCCGCATCGGTAAAATGAGACTTTTCCACTATGCACCGACAGTACCGGCTCGCAGACAGGTTAAGACTCCGTTAATGATCACTTATGCTCTGGTTAACCGTCAGTACATGATGGACCTTCAGCCGGACCGCAGCGTTATCAAGAGCTTCCTTGATGCAGGTCTTGATGTTTATATCATCGACTGGGGTTATCCGACAGCAGAAGATATGTATCTGACACTGGATGATCATATCAACTGGTACATGGATGAATGCGTAGACTACATCCGCAAAGAGACAAAGAAAGACAAGATCAACATCTTAGGTGTTTGCCAGGGTGGTACATTCTCAACCATCTACACAGCACTTCATCAGGAGAAGATCAAAAATCTCGTAACTTTAGTAGTTCCGATCGACTTCTCACCGAATGATGGTATGCTCTTCCGTTGGAGCCGCCACATGAACATCGATTCTCTGATCGAAGCTTATAACGGCGTAGTTCCTGGAGATGTTATGAACGTTGCTTACCTGATCCTTAAGCCGCTCACACTTACATTAGATAAGTACATCGGCATGACAGATAAGTGGGCAGATAAAGATTATCTGACAAACTTCATCCGTATGGAAAAATGGACCTTCGACAGCCCGGCACAGGTTGGTGCTACTCTGTCCCAGTTCATCCATGATATGTATCAGGACAACAAGCTGATCAAGGGCGAGCTTGAACTTGGCGGCGAGACTGTAAACCTGAAAGATATCAAAGTTCCTGTACTTTGCGCATGCGCTGACAAGGATCACCTTGTACCGCTTGCAAACAGTGAGCCATTCATGGATGCTCTCGGAAGCAAAGATAAGACATTCCTGCACTTCCCGACAGGACACATCGGAATGTTCACATCTTCCAGATCCAGAAAAGAGATCATCCCGAACATCATCGATTGGCTGAAAGAAAGATCTAAATAATCTTTATACTTAACCTTTAAAAACCGGAGGCGCCTACAGCACCTCCGGTTTTGTTTTGCAGACAACTAAAAAGCGGCACCAAATTGGTGCCGCTTAAGTTTCTTCACTAAACTCGATCAGATCAACAATACACAAAGGAATGCGTATGCAAGGTCCACTGCAGACTGTTTGGAATATGTGATATCTGCTGCCTTCATTGCTGCTTTCTGTTTGTCTGCCTGTGCAGTGTACGGATAAATTCCATGAAGGAACGGAAGGAAAGTATAAACAAATTCCTGCTTGTCCGCAGCACTCATCTTTGGGCAGAACCGGTTGAGTACTTCCGCCAAAGCCGCAACTGCATTGCTGTATGCAGCTTTGTACTCCGTCAAACAATCTTTTCTGCAATTTACTTCCATGTCAAACGGATTCTCGCTTAAGATCTTGAGAAAGAGCATGCGTCCTTCAAGTGTATCTGCAAGCGCTTGTGCCAGATCATCTTTCTTGATCGACTTACCAAGTTTCGTCAGATTGGTAAGTTCCTCTGCCCATGCGTTATACTCTCTTGCCAGGATTGTAAGGAAAATCTCGTCCTTGGTCTGGAAATAGGTGTAGAAAGATGTTCTTCCAACTGATGTTTCTTTTCCGATGTCTCTAACTGTTATGTCTTTAAAGCTGGTTTTCTTATAAAGCTTTTCACAAACTTTGATGATTTCTTCTTTGCGGGCGTTTCCTGCTCGTTTCAACTCCTTTGCCATTTTTCCCCCTTCAGTCAACTCTCCTATTAACGCTTTACATCAGTGATATTTATTAATTATATTAAACAACACTTTTTAGGAAATTTCCATAGGGAATTTACATATTGTCAAGACTCTTTTGCAAATTTGTAAAAGCTTATTTCGCAATCAACTCAATATCCAGATCCACCTTGCCGTCAATTCCCGGAACTGATCCCTTTTCCGAATACTGCCACCAGGTAAAACGGTATGGCGTCTGCGGCTGCTTTTCATAGTCTGCGTACCAGATCGGATAAGCGGCGAGGGCTTCCAGATTATACATAAACGCTTCCCACTTCAGATTGCTATAAATCGCGGTCTGGTAATAACCTTCCTGCAGGATACGGTCGCAAAAGGCAACTGCATTTTTTGTAAACTGATCTCCGCCTGTCTTATCTGTTCTGGCATCATCATGTTCGATATTTTCAGCATCAAAAACCACCGGCAGCTGGAGTGCATATGGATAAAGCACATCGATGCAGAATTCCGCTTCTTCGACAGCTTCCTGCTCGCTGACTGCCTGTGAGAAAA
>ODAI013314094.1_pt1 | contig 14982 bp, 10 predicted proteins | sample 1539321 | NCBI WGS metagenome assembly ODAI01 (sample SAMN02144231, study PRJEB22623) | gut metagenome | biome: sheep rumen | host: Ovis aries | place: New Zealand
ATCAGATATGCAGGCTCTGTCGATTCGTATATAGCGATAGCTTCTTTCAGAGAATACTTAAGAGGGGGACTTGGGTATTGTGTTCCCGAATTTGCAGATGGTGAGATGATCGTAAGCGAAGGGTATCATCCGCTTATCAAAGACCCGATAGTAAACAGCATAAAGACTGACAGAGGTATACTCCTTACCGGATCAAATGCCAGCGGTAAGTCGACATTCTTAAGGATGGTCGCTCTGAATGCAGTCCTTGCGCAGACTGTACATACATCTCTTTCCAAAGAGTACAGAGCACCTTTTTACAGGATATATTCTAGCATTGCTCTGACCGATTCCATTGTGGGCGGAGAGAGCTATTTCATGGCTGAGATAAAGAGCCTTAAGAGGATACTTGATGCCGCATCAGGCGGGGGCAGGAAAGTGCTCTGCTTTGTCGATGAAGTCCTGCGCGGTACCAATACCAAGGAGAGGATAGCCGCAGGATATGCCGTGCTTAAGGACCTCGCGGGCAAGGGAGTGCTCTGCTTTGCGGCAACGCATGATGTTGAACTTACCGGTTTATTGCAGGATGAGTATACCAATATGCATTTTGGCGAAGAACTTACCGGAGATGATATAATGTTTTCATACAGGATCGCTGAGGGAAAAGCTACCTCAACGAATGCGATCCTTCTGCTTGAGAGATTCGGATTTGGTGAATCCATCATAAGGGATGCTAAAAATATGATCGGAGGAAAAAATGAGTAACAATAAAAAAAGCTTTCTGAATGGGTACGATATAGCATTTGCGATCCTTTTTGCAGTATCGCTTTTGTTTGTACTTTGGAAATGCAGATACGGATACGGTAATGCCGATGAGGCATTTTATCTTTCGACTACATACAGGGTGTTTAACGGAGATGCTATGATCACGGAAGACTGGCATCTGGCTCAGTTATTCGCCTTTTTCAGTTATCCCATGATGAAGATCTATTTCATGTTTGCAACTTCGACTGAAGGTATTTTCCTTGTGTTTAGAAGGATCTGTGTGATCACGCAGGCATTGGTGTCATTATATACTTATCTCAGACTGAGAAAGGAGAATAAGCTCGGAGCACTTATCTGCGGACTTTTCGTGATTCTTTATCTTCCTTTCGGCCTTATGTTCCTGAATTATAATAATCTTGGTTTCTTCTCGATGGTCATCTGCTGTGTTACGCTCTTTACGGCCAGGAAGAATATAATATTGCAGGCCGCTGTTTCGGGATTTTTCTATGCGATAGCCGTTGTAAACTGCCCTTATCTTTTTGCACTCTATATCCTTTATGTGATCTATGCGATCATCGCTAAGATTTTTAAACTCAGGAAAGGAGATCCGGTATTTTCATTCGACGGAGTATTCGGAGTGACAGCCGGAGGTGCTATACTGGCTCTTGCATTCGGTGCGTTTATTCTTTCGAGATCGACTGTTGATGACATTGTCACCGCGCTTCCCTGGATCATGGAGGATCCCACACACTGGAGTAACGCGTGGTATACCTACTTCTATGATTATTTCAAGTCTGTCGTCTTTGATAGTTCAAGAAGGATAAATGCGACGATAGTTTTGTATTCGGCGATCGGTATTTTACTCCTCGCTGAGATCATTGATCCGGGGAGAAAGAAACACAGAGGAATATATTATACAGGTGCTGCCGGTGTCGTTTCTTTACTGGTCGCAAATTACTGTTATACCGATAGATTTCCCAATCTGGTCATCTTTCCGCTTAATTTGCTTGCACTTTTCCCGATCATTTGCGGTGATGCAGATCAAAAGGCTAAAGATGCTTTCGTTAAGATCTGGATCCCGGGTATGGTGTATTCCTTTATAAACAATATGTCTTCAAATCAGCATTATTATGTCATTTCGTCTGCATCTGCCGTTGCTTCGGTTGGGACGATCCTGATAATGTCTTATTCAATTGATAATTGGCTGAAAGAGTTTAATTTGAAAGATCGAAAAGCATTTTTAAAGTTTATTTACTCCGTTCCGGTTCTTTCGTTTATATTCGTTAGCTGTGTTTATCTGTGCTGTATCGTCTTTTTGAGGTATTATCATATCTTCTGGGACACTCCGATCATGAACCAGAATAAGCTTATAACCGTGGGCCCGGAAAAAGGACTGTATGTATCCGAATATTTTGAAAACTGGTATCTTGATCGCTGGAATTATTATCAGGCTCAGGATCTGAAAGAGGGAGAGAGAGTCATAATAAGCGATGATGTTGTTTTATATCTGATAGACGGTATCAGATGCGGATGCTTCTCGGTCTGGCCCATAAATGACGGAAATGCTGATATGCATAAAGCATATTTTGATATGAATCCTCATATGCTTCCCGAGAGAGTATATATTCAGGACGGAAGAGCTTTCCCCTGCGAATGGTTTGCTTCCGAATACGGATACAGCATGACTCACGAGGGTTCGCTTACTATCCTGACCAAACAGCTCTGATTTATGTAAACTTGAACAGTTTTACGCCATACAATATAATGGATATTGGTTTTGCGTTCAGACATTTTTGCACAAGATATATTGTTTTGACGGAAGGAGTTTGTATGCCGGTATTAAATGAATTTGTCAGTCGGATCGTTTTGATGGCGATAATCGTCGTGGTGGCAGCATGCGGTTTTTTTATCGGAAAAGCTTTAAGAAGTGCCAAGAATAAGAAGAATTCTTCCGTTTCCGAGAGCGCTGCGGCTGAAAAGAAACTGTAATTTTGCCCGGGAGGATCTATGCAGGAACATATCGCTATTGAGCGTAACTACAGTGACAGCTTTAAGCCGTCCAGAGACATCTATGTCATCAAAAAGGACGGAGCGCGTGAAGCTTTCGATATCCAGAAAGTAATAATCGCGATAGATAAGAGTGCATACAGAGCACTTACCAAATTCACTGATGCTGAGAACGAGAAGATTTGCGAGCTTGTCATCGGCAGAGTCGAGGAATTCGGAAAAGACGAGATTCCCATCTCGATGATGCACAATATCGTCGAGGAATCCGTCGAAAAGATCAAGCCCATCGTAGCAAAGAGCTACAGGGATTATCGTAACTACAAGACTGAGTTTGTTCGCATGCTTGATGATGTGTACAAAAAGAGTCAGTCTATCATGTATATCGGAGACAAGGAAAACTCCAATACGGATTCCGCTCTGGTCTCCACCAAGAGAAGTCTTATCTTTAATCAGCTCAATAAAGAGCTCTATCAGAAGTTTTTCCTGACAACGGAAGAGATCCAGGCATGCCGTGACGGCTATATCTATGTTCACGATATGAGCTCGAGACGCGATACCATGAACTGCTGCCTCTTTGATATCTCTGCGGTATTAAAGGGCGGATTTGAGATGGGAAATATCTGGTACAACGAGCCCAAGAGCCTTGATACCGCATTTGATGTCATGGGAGATATCATCCTTTCGGCTGCCAGTCAGCAGTACGGAGGATTCACCATACCTTCTGTTGAGAATATCTTAGAGCCCTATGCGGAGAGATCATATAAGAAATATATAGATAAATATGTATCTCTTGGCGTGGATCACGAGCTTGCCGAAAAGACCGCCAAAGAAGATGTCATGAGAGATTTCGAGCAGGGATTCCAGGGATGGGAGTATAAGTTTAATACCGTAGCTTCCAGCAGAGGCGACTATCCTTTTATCACTGTAACGGCAGGAACCGGAACCGGTGAATTTGCTCAGATGGCCACAGTAGCCATGCTTAAGGTCAGAAAGAACGGTCAGGGAAAGAAGGAGCATAAGAAGCCTGTATTATTCCCCAAGATCGTTTTCCTGTATGATGAAAAACTGCACGGTGAGGGCGGAGAACTCGAGTATATCTTTGATGCCGCCGTAGAATGCTCGTCCAAATCCATGTATCCCGATTATCTGTCTCTTTCCGGAGACGGGTATGTACCTGAGATGTATAAGAAGTACGGCAAGATCATCTCCCCCATGGGCTGCAGAGCTTTCCTCTCGCCCTGGTTTGAAAGAGGGGGAATGCATCCTGCGGATGATGAGGACAGCCCTGTATTCATCGGACGTTTCAATATCGGCGTCGTAAGTTTACATCTCCCGATGATACTTGCCAGAGCCCGCAAAGAGAGCAAGGATTTCTACGAAGTCCTCGACTATTATCTCAATCTCATCAGACAGCTCCACATCCGCACTTATGCATATCTCGGTGAGATGAGAGCTTCCACCAATCCGCTGGCTTACTGCGAGGGCGGTTTCCTCGGAGGACATCTCGGACTTCATGACAAGATCAAACCCATCCTTAAAGCAGCTACCGCATCATTCGGTATCACTGCTTTAAATGAGCTCCAGATGCTCTATAACGGAAAGAGTATTGCAGAAGACGGCGAGTTTGCTCTGGAAGTAATGAGATTTATCAATAAGAGGATCGCCGAATTCAAGGAAGAGGACGGCAATCTCTATGCTATATACGGTACTCCCGCGGAGAATCTCTGCGGCCTGCAGGTTAAGCAGTTCAGAAAGAAGTACGGTATCATAGAGGGCGTATCCGACAGAGAGTATGTTTCCAACAGTTTCCACTGCCATGTCTCGGAGAATATCACGCCTATCGAGAAGCAGGATCTGGAAGGCAGATTCTGGGATCTTTTTAACGGCGGAAAGATCCAGTATGTAAAATATCCTATCGATTACAATCTTGAAGCGATAAAGACTCTCATCAAGAGAGCTATGCAGAAGGGATATTACGAAGGCGTCAATATGGCTCTTTCGTACTGTGACGATTGCGGACATGAGGAACTCAATATGGACAGATGTCCCTTATGCGGAAGCAGAAATCTTACCAAGATCGACCGTATGAACGGATACCTTTCATATTCGAGAGTACACGGTGATACCAGACTCAACGAAGCCAAGATGGCTGAGATCGCAGAAAGAGTATCCATGTAATGCGATATCATAATATCACCAAAGATGATATGAAAAACGGAGACGGCCTCAGAGTTGTACTTTGGCTTGCCGGATGCTCACATCACTGTAAGGGCTGTCAGAATATGCTGACATGGGATCCTAACGGCGGACTTCCCTTTGATGATGATGCAAAGGAAGAAGTCTTCGATCTGCTTAGAAGGGATTATATCTCCGGCATCACGCTTTCGGGAGGGGATCCTCTCTATCGAGGCAATCTGTCCGATGTCACTGCTTTTTGCAAGGAGATCAGAGAGACATTCCCGGATAAGACAATCTGGGTCTATACGGGTGATTCCTGGGAGGATATCAGGGAGCTGCCCGTGATGGAATACATAGATGTGCTCGTAGACGGTGAGTATATCGAGGCGGAGAGAGATGTGACTCTATGCTGGAAGGGAAGTCTCAATCAGAGAGTAATAGATGTTAAGAAGTCTCTGACTCAGGGCAAAGCAGTCATCTTCCAGGATGATCGCAGGGATTTCAATATATATACAGCTCAGGCAGAAAATGAAGTTCTTGAAGCAAATGAATAGATAAAGGATACAAAAATGGAAAAGACTATCAGGATCAAATATCATTCAAATGAGATCGACAAACTCACATATGTTGACGGAAAGAGCGATTGGATAGATCTTAGAAGTGCAAAAGAGTATGAACTCAAAGCCGGAGACTTTACACTCATCGATCTCGGTGTATCAATGCAGATACCCGAGGGATATGAGATGCTCGTGGCACCGAGATCCTCGCTTTTTAAGAATTACGGTCTTCTTCAGGCCAACAGCATAGGCGTGGTCGATGAGAGCTACTGCGGAGATGATGATATCATCAGGCTTCCCGTATATGCCACCAGAGATACGGTTGTTCATGTTAATGACAGAGTGTGCCAGTTCAGGATCATAGAGCACCAGCCTAAGATAGTATTTGAAGAGACCGAGAGTCTCGGTAATGTGAGCAGAGGCGGTTTCGGATCTACAGGACGCCAGTAAATACAGAATAAACGGAGGATTTGAAGATGTTTAAACTCGTCACGGAAAACTGTTCCGATATGAGACATGAGTTTTATGAGGAGAATGATATTGAAATCATAACTCTCACTACGATACTCGACGGAGTCAGTTACGGTCACGGAAAAGATCTGGATGTTTCCGAGTTCTACAAAGGAATGAGAGCCGGTTCAAAGCCTACCACATCACAGGCCAATCCCGAAGAAGCGAAAGAGATATTTGAGAGACTTATCAAGGATAATGACGAGATACTCTATCTCGGAATGAGTTCCGGAATATCCGGTACTGTCGGAAGCGTAACACTCGGAGCGCAGATGGTAATGGACGAGCACCCTGACAAGAAGATCATCTGCATCGACACGCTTTGTGCATCTATCGGGCAGGGCCTTATCGTATGGCATGCGGCAAGGCTCAGAAAAGAAGGAAAGAGCATCGATGAAGTGGCTCAGTGGGTCCTTGATAATCGGCAGAATATAATTCATGTATTTACGGTTGATGATCTTTATGACCTCTGGAGAGGCGGAAGAGTTTCCAAGACCAGCGCTGCCATAGGAACTCTCGCAGGCATCAAACCCGTACTTCATGTAGATGAGGCCGGAAAACTTGTTCCCGTAGAGAAAGTCCGCGGCAGAAAAAAGAGTCTTTTGGCCATGGTAGATTTCATGGAAGAGCATATGGGATCAAGAAAGTCCGATAATGAGATATTCTATACCGTAGCTCACGGCGACTGTCTCGAGGATGCGGAATTCGTAAAAGCCGAGGTTGAGAAAAGGTTCGGATTCAAGAACGGATATATGAGCAGGCTCGGAACTATAATAGGAGCACATACCGGCCCGACACTTGTTGTTCTTTGCTTCATGGGTGATGTCAGATAGTATTTATCGAATGTGCGGCTCGTCCGCACATTTGTTTTGAAAGAAAAGGTCTTTGATGAAAGAACAGGATATTTTAGAAAACGAAAGACAGAAGGAATATATCGAAAAAGCATGTCGCTTGACGAGCGAGTTTGCCGGAAAACTGGGAAGGATACCCACAGCCTGTGTTGTCACTTTCGGTTGTCAGATGAACGCAAGGGATTCGGAAAAGCTCTCCGGAGTTTTAAGGTATGCAGGATTTGAACTGACTGAAGATGAAGATTGCGACCTTCTTATATACAACACTTGCACTGTAAGGGATAATGCCGACAATCGTTTGCTTGGAAGACTTGGCTCTGCAGGCGCGATCAAGAAGAAAAAGCCCGGTATGAAGATCGCTCTCTGCGGATGCATGATGCAGCAGACCGGCATACCCGGGAAGATAAAGGAGACTTATCCTTTTGTCGATCTCATCTTCGGTACTCATAATATATTCCGGTTCCCTGAGTATCTGTGCGGGATCCTTGAGGATACAAAGATCTGTGAGATATGGGAAAAGACCGATACGATCGCCGAGGACCTTCCTTCTGAGAGGAAATACCCTTTTAAATCCGGCGTTAATATCATGTATGGATGCAATAATTTCTGTACTTACTGTATCGTTCCATATGTCAGAGGAAGAGAGAGAAGCAGAAATTCCGAGGATATCATAGGGGAGATAAAGGGACTTGCCGATGACGGAGTTATAGAAGTTATGCTCCTTGGTCAGAATGTTAATTCTTACGGCAAAGGCCTTGATGAAGAAACTGATTTTGCGGATCTTTTAAAACGCGTTGAAGAGATCGAAGGCATTAAGAGGATCAGGTTCATGACTTCACATCCCAAGGATCTCTCCGATAAGCTGATCGGTGTCATGAAGGACTCCGACAAAATATGCCGTCATCTGCATCTTCCTCTTCAGTCGGGATCGGATCGCGTGCTTAAGAGGATGAACAGAGTATATGACAGATCTAAGTATATCGATCTGGCTTTAAGGATAAGGGAAGAGATACCTGATATTGCGATCACCACGGATATCATGCTGGGATTTCCCGGTGAGACGGAAAGCGATACCGATGATACCATAGATGTCATCAAAAAGGTCGGCTTCGATAACGCTTTTACATTCATTTATTCTAAGAGAACAGGCACTCCTGCTGCGGATATGCCCGATCAGGTATCCGAGGAATGGGTAAAGCATGAGTTTGACAGAGTGCTTGAAGCCGTAAAGATAAGTGCACAGGAAAGAGCAGCTCTTCTTAAAGGCAAAGTGATGGATGCACTTGTAGAGGATGTATATACGCAGCGGCCCGGAATGGTAAGCGGAAGGCTCTCAAACAACATGATAGTTCACTTTGACGGCAGACCATCCGACTATGGCAGGATCGTGCCCGTTTCGCTTGATGAATGCAAAGGATTTTATTATATCGGGAGCAGGAAATAAGTTCATTTAATCACTTGCATAAAGATAAAATAACGGTTATAATTATAGTGGTTTGTGCATATGGAAATGCACGGAAAGGGGACACATGAAAAGGATTAAAAAATATGCTTCTTTGGCACTCGGACTGGTTGCAAGTGCAGTTCTCGTCATGAATGCGTCTATCACTTCTTATGCAACCGATTATGTTTTCAAATATCTTGAACTTCCCGGAACTGTTTCTGAGTGGAATTTCATCAACAAGGACTACGACAAGGACGGTGAGTATAAGTCTCTTTACTACTTCAACAGAAGCGGTGTGAGAAACGGTGACAATATCACCGTTATCGGAGACTCTCTTAAGGATCACACTGTTGAGGAGATCACACTTGATGCTCATCTTGCAAGCCTTACATATGCTTACTCCAAGGGCATTGTATTCTACACCAACGGAATTGACAGATTTTACGGTACTGACTTCTGCCTTGCCAATGTACACGGCGAAGTCGGAGAGGCTCATGTTTACCCCGGAGCAAGCGTTAATTTCTACGACAATGTAGGAACACTTATCCTCTACAAGACTTATGAGGGTGTTGGCCCCAATGTTGCTGCTCTCGGAACTGTTGATCAGGTTATCATCAAGTACATAGACGGCAGAGTTCACCAGCAGTTCTACAACGTAAGAAAGGGTATGCTTGATATCTCCAACGGTTCAAATCATACCAAGGAAGGTGCATATTCACTTATTCCTACCGGTGTTACCAATGTGACTGCACAGCCTGTTGCAGCTGCAACCACCAAGAAGGGAAATGTCGATTACTCACTCGTATTCAATGCAAAGTATTATGCTGATACCTATCCCGATCTCAGAGCTGCATTCGGATATGACGAGAACAAGCTTTTCAACCACTTCGTTACTCTCGGAATGAAGGAAGGAAGAACCGGTATCTCAACCTTCAATGTATGGAAATACAAAGAGAACTACGAAGACCTCAGAAAGGCTTTCGGAGACGATCTCACCAAGTACTATCTGCACTATATCAATAACGGATACGCCGAGAAGAGAAATGCTTCATAAATAAGGCGTAAGCCCGAAAGTAAACAATCCCTGGGGGCGGAAAGCCGTCCTCAGGGTTTTGTGGTTAAAGAGGAAGTTTATGACTTCAGGTCCTGACAAAAATGATGTAACACCAATGATGCAAAACTATCTGGATACGCATAAGCAGTATCCGGATTGTATTCTTTTCTATCGTCTCGGTGACTTCTACGAGATGTTCTTTGACGATGCGATCACGGTATCAAGAGAACTCGAACTCACATTAACAGGAAAATCATGCGGCCTCGAAGAGCGTGCTCCCATGTGCGGAGTGCCTTTTCATGCTGCAGAACCATATATAGCAAAACTTGTTTCGCACGGACATAAAGTCGCTGTCTGTGAGCAGGTCGAAGATCCCAAGCTTGCAAAAGGGCTTGTAAAAAGGGAAGTTATCAGGGTGGTAACTCCCGGCACCAATATGAATATGCAGACGCTGGATGCGTCAAAGAATAATTATCTCTTTTGTGTCTATTATTCGGATAATGGTATAGGTCTGTGTATCTCCGATATATCCACAGGTGTCTTCATGGTCACCGAAGTAGGCAGCGTACAGGAACTTCGAAATGAGATCGGAAAGTTCGGCGCAACCGAACTCGTCTGCAATGAAGCATTCCTCATCAGCGGGGAGGAAATATCGGAATACAAGGAAAGATACGGCGTTGCGGTCTTCGGACTCGAAGCGCATCTTTTTGATGAGAGGTCATGCGAGAGAGAGATCACTTCTCATTTTGCAACGCACAGTCTGCAGTCTCTCGGACTTTCAGACCTTAACTACGGCAAATTGGCTGCCGGAGCTACTCTCACTTATCTGCGTCAGACCCAGATGACCGGCCTTGATAATATCACCGGAGTTAAAATTTACAGAAGCGATGACTATATGATGCTTGACTCGGCATCCAGGAGAAATCTTGAACTCACCGAGACTCTTCGGGAGAAGAATAAGAGAGGAAGTCTTCTCTGGGTGCTTGACAAGACCAAGACAGCGATGGGAGGAAGACTTCTTCGCAGTATGACGGAGCAGCCTCTCTGCAAGCCGGAGCCCATCAAACAGCGCTATGATGCTATAGACGAATTCAATAAAAAGAATATCTCCCGAGATGAGATAAGAGAATATCTGACATCCGTATATGACCTGGAAAGACTCCTCACCAGGATGGCGTATGGTTCTGCAGGTCCCAGAGAATTGGTATCATTCTGTTCTTCGATCGCAATACTTCCCGCGGTAAAAGAATCGCTTAAGGACTTCGGCAGTGAATATGTTTCGTCAGTTATAAATGATATGGATACGCTTGATGATATCAGGGAACTCATTTCGGCCGGTATCATCGAAGAGCCCCCCTTGTCAGCGAGGGACGGTGGGATAATCCGCGACGGATTCGATGATGAAGTTGACAGACTTAGAGTGGCCGCAAGGGACGGAAAGAAGTGGCTTTCAGAGCTTGAGGAAACCGAGAGAGAAAGAACCGGTATCAAGAATCTCAAGATCAAGTTCCATAAGTCATTCGGATATTTCTTTGAAGTGACCAATTCCTTTAAGGATAAAGTCCCCGATGATTTCATTCGCAGACAGACACTTACCAATGCCGAGAGATTTACTACGGTCAAACTTAAAGAGATCGAGGATGAAGTACTTCATTCCCAGGAAAAACTCAGCAGCCTCGAGTATGATATCTTCTGCAGGATCAGTGATACGGTCAAAGCCAATGTAGAGCGGGTAAAGAATACAGCCGATGCAGTGGCAAGGCTCGATGTTATCACATCTCTTTCCTATGTATCCGAGAAGAATCATTATACGAGACCCAAACTCAATACGAGAGGGATAATAGATATCAAGGACGGCAGACACCCGGTAGTTGAGATGATGCAGGGAGCGGACGGAGGAAGGGATCTTTTTGTCGCAAATGATACATATCTCGATAATGACAAAAACCTCGTAAATATCATCACAGGTCCCAATATGGCCGGTAAATCGACATATATGAGACAGACCGCACTTATCGTGCTCATGGCTCAGATGGGATGCTTTGTTCCTGCCGCATCAGCCAATATAGGTGTTGTGGACAGGATTTTTACCAGGGTGGGAGCTTCTGATGATCTCGCGAGCGGACAGTCGACCTTTATGGTTGAGATGAACGAGGTCTCCAATATACTCAGGAATGCTACGTCCAATTCACTCATCATACTCGATGAGATAGGACGCGGTACTTCCACTTTTGACGGACTCTCGATCGCTTGGGCCGTTGTAGAGCATATAAGCAATCGCAAACTCCTCGGAGCCAAGACTCTCTTTGCTACGCACTATCATGAACTTACGGAGCTTGAGGGCAAGATCGATAATGTAAACAATTACTGCATAGCTGTAAAAGAGTCCGGAGACAATATTGTATTCTTAAGAAAGATCGTTAAAGGCGGAGCTGACAGGAGCTACGGAATACAGGTTGCGAAGCTTGCAGGTGTACCCGACAGTGTAATAAACAGAGCCAAGGAGATAGCAAGTCAGCTCGGAGAGAATGATATCACCGAGAAGATCAAAGAGATCGCCGATATTAAGAGTGCAAACAGCAGGAAAAAGAGCGGATCTGCACCCGATGAAGTCGACATGGGCCAGATGAGCTTCTTTGATATGAACACGGACGAGGATATCTTAAAAGAGATATCGGAGCTTGATATTTCATCCATGACACCGATAGAAGCGATGAATACTCTGTATCGTATGCAGAATCGTGTTAACAACAGATATATGTTTTGATGATCGGAGAGGGTTATGCCCATACATGTATTAGACGATGTCACGATAGACAGGATTGCCGCCGGTGAAGTTGTTGAAAGACCGGCGAATGTTATTAAAGAGCTTGTTGAGAATTCCATAGATGCCGGAGCAACTTCAGTTACCGTCGAGATCAAAGAAGGCGGAACAGAGATGATGCGCGTTACCGACAATGGGTGCGGCATCCCTTCGGCAGAGCTTAAGATAGCGTTCCTGCGACACTCTACCAGTAAGATAAAAGACGCTTCAGACCTGGATCACATTCACAGCCTGGGTTTTAGAGGCGAGGCTCTGTCAAGTATTTCCGCAGTTTCCAGACTTGAGATGATAACCAAGACAAAAGATTCTCTTACCGGAACGAGAGTCTACCTGGAAGGCGGAAAAGAACTGGAATGCGAAGAAATCGGAGCACCGACAGGGACTACGGTCATAGCCGGAAATCTGTTTTATAATACTCCCGCGAGGCTTAAATTCTTAAGGACTCCTCAGACGGAAGGGTCATATATCTGCGATATCATGGAAAGGATAGCTCTTTCCCATCCTGATATCTCATTTCAGTTTACATCAAACGGCAAGACCAGATTTCATACATCGGGATCCGGAGATCTGAAAGAGGTCATATACCGCATTTACGGTAGAGAGATCTCCAATGCACTGCTGCACCTTAATGCAAAGACTGAGGGAGTTTCACTTAATGGTTTTATCGGTAAACCCGAGCTCGTAAGGTCGGCCAGGAGTTTTGAGAACTTCTTCGTAAACGGAAGGTATGTAAAGAGTACAGAACTCTCAACCGCTGTAGAGGAAGGTTTTGCCGGATATCTGATGCTTCACAGATTCCCGGTATGTTTCCTTAATATCAGCGTTGATCCTGAGAAAGTCGATGTCAATGTTCATCCCGCCAAGACGGAAGTCCGACTTTCCGAGAGGATGAAAGTATCCGGATTTATAACTTCATCCGTAAGCGCATGCATCAGAGGTACGGAGACTCTTCCCGATAAAGTACTGCAGACCAATGAAGAGAAAAAAGAAGAGAGAAATGCGGATCTTACCGAGATAACATCCGGCAGGAATCCCGAGCCTTTTGAGGAAGCAAGAAAGACCGGTGATGATCCCTATGCCAGATTTACAAGTACTTCATTCTTTAGCGATGATGAAGAAGAAAACGGCAATGAGGCGGACCGGACTGATTCATTTTTTGAAGATAACAGAAAGCCGGTGTACAGACAGATGCGCGTGGACGAAGATCTTCCGCTGTATACATCCGGGGATCTTCAGACTGTCACAGACTCTGACGAAGACACGGGTAATGAATCTTCGGTGAGGATATTATCCCGTACAAACAGGCCTGACTTCAGGCTTATAGGAATAGCATTCGACTGCTATATGATCGTAAGATTCGAGGATAAGCTCCTTCTTATCGATCAGCATGCAGCACATGAAAAGGTCAATTACGAAAGAATGATAAAAAGACTCCGAGAGGGAAAGGTTGCATCACAGCAGATCCTTCCGCCTGTCATCATCTCTTTGTCAGGTAAAGAAGAGAGCGTGTTTAATGAGAATGCTGATGCTTTCCTTAAGCTTGGCTTTGAAGTGGAGCATTTCGGCGGATCCGAATATGCACTCCGCGCCGTACCTGCAGATCTCTACGGACATTCGGAGAAAGAGCTTTTCCTTGAAGTGCTTTCCGAATTATCGGAGGGGACAGGTCACGGCGGATATGCTTCCATCGAGGAAAGGATCGCGGACATGGCTTGCAAGGCCTCCGTAAAAGGCGGAGACAGTCTCTCGGAAGCCGAAGCCGAAAAACTGATAGATGAAATGCTTACTCTTGAAAATCCGTACAATTGTCCTCACGGGAGACCTACAACTATAGTACTTACCGAGAAGGATCTCGAGAAGAGATTTAAGAGGATAGTGGAATGAGCGAAACTAAGCCTCCGGTAATAGTCATAGCCGGGCCTACCGCCTCCGGGAAATCCGATCTTGCAGTCGATCTGGCCTTAAAGATCGGCGGAGAGGTGATCTCGGCTGATTCCGTACAGGTATATAAAGGTTTTGATATAGGTTCAGCCAAGATAACAGCTCAGGAGATGAAGGGTGTCCTTCATCATATGATCAGCATACTTGAGCCGACTGATGAGTTTAATGTGATGTTTTTCCAGAAAAAGGCCAGGGAATGCGTGGATGATATCATAGGAAGGGGGCATATTCCCATTGTTGCCGGAGGTACCGGATTCTATATACAGGCTTTCCTGCGTGATGTGAAATTTACCGATGATGCCACGGATAAAGAATACGCTGACAGTCTTTGGGAGTATTACGAAGTTAACGGATGCGAAGCTCTCTTTGAAAAACTTAAAGATGCAGACCCTGCAAGTGCGGTATCCATTCCCAAAGAGAATATCAAAAGAGTTATAAGAGCACTTGAATATCATCATCGCACGGGCGTAAAGATCTCTGAGCATAATGAAACGGAAAAAGCCAGGGATTACATCTATGATCATGTCTATTTCGTTCTCAATGATAAAAGAGAGATCATATATGACCGCATAAACCGAAGAGTCGATAAGATGATGGATGCCGGTCTCCTGGATGAAGTAAAGGGACTTTTGGACAGCGGAGTACCCAGGAGCGCAGTCTCGATGCAGGGGCTCGGATATAAAGAGATCGCTGATCTGATATATGGTGAGAGAAGTACGGAAGAAGCAACCGAACTCATCAAGAAAAGATCCAGGAATTTTGCCAAGAGACAACTCACTTATTTCAGGTCTGTAAAAGATGCTGTCTGGATAGAAAGAAGTGACTTTAACTGCGAAAATGAAAGAATGCTTGCATTTATGTTAAAGACACTA
>ODAI014159643.1_pt1 | contig 14980 bp, 6 predicted proteins | sample 1539321 | NCBI WGS metagenome assembly ODAI01 (sample SAMN02144231, study PRJEB22623) | gut metagenome | biome: sheep rumen | host: Ovis aries | place: New Zealand
GTACTATCTCTGCTCCTCTCCTATCCGTCTGCCCTCCTGGCCGCCTTCCGGAAAAACCGCCTGCCGGACCATATCATAAGGCTGCTCTCCTTTGCGGGCAACTCCATGCCGAACTTTCTCATCTCGGTGTGTCTCATGTACTTTTTCTGCATGAGTATGCATCTCTTCCCGGTCATCGCGGACGGAAGTCTGAAGGGCCTGCTTCTGCCGGTGCTCTCCCTGTCCATCCCCATGTCCGGCCGATTCGCGCGGCAGATCCGGGCTGAATTCATCGAGCAGCTGCAGGAAGACTACGTGACCGGCATGAGACTGAGGGGCGTCAAGGAGCGTTACATCGTCTGCAACATCATCCGAAATTCGTTCGGTCACATCCTGACGATCGTGGGGCTTCAGATCGGAACGCTGATGGGTGGGAGCGTCGTCATTGAGACCATCTTCCGGTGGCCCGGCCTCGGAAAGCTTGTCATGGATTCCATAAGCAGCAGGGATTACCCGGTAATCATGGGATTTGTCATTATAATGGGAACAATTTATGTGGTGATAAACCAGCTGACGGATATCTGTTATCATTTGCTGGATCCGAGAACAGAAACATGAAGAACAGGAAAAAGAAATTAAAGATGCACATAGCCGTAGCGCTCACATTTGCCCTCCTCCTGCTTGCGGCGGTGCTGCTTGCGGGCGTGATCACTCCTAACGATCCTTACAGGTCAAATTCCGCCCTCATCCGCACGCCGCCCTGCCCTGCCTACCCGTTCGGCACCGACAATATGGGCAGGTGCGTATTTTCGAGAGTGCTCTACGGAGGGAGAACGACGATCGCGGCCACCTTCTTTCTTGTGGCGGTCTCATTCGGGATCGGCTCCTTCATAGGGATCCTGTGCGGGTTTTACGGGGGATTGGCCGACCGGATTCTGATGAGGATAGCGGACATATTTCTCTCTTTCCCGCAGATGGTCGTCGCGATTGCGGTGGCCGGAATACTCGGCGGCGGGATGGCGGGTGCCATGATGGCGTTGGGGATCACGATGTGGGTGACATTTGCGAGACTTGCAAGGAGCCATACGGTATCGATTCGAAAAGAGCCTTATATCATGACGGCTCAGCTATCCGGCAGGAGCGGTATCTACATCATGACGAGACATATCCTGCCAAACATTCTCGCACCGATTCTGACAAATGCCCTCACCCAGATCGGTACCACGATGATCGGCATCTCGGGGCTTTCGTTCCTTGGGCTCGGCGTGATTCCTCCGACGGCGGAGTGGGGATCGATGATCAGTGAGGCGCGTGCTTATATACAGATCGCGCCGTGGGCGGTGTTCTTCCCGGCGGCAGCGACGGTTGTCACGATTACGATATTTAATTATCTCGGGGACGCGGTGATGGACTACAGGAATTTATGATAAGATACTTTGCTTGCATTCATGTCGGTCGCTCTTACCTTTATGGCACTTGTATTCATATTCGTCGGAAAACTCTTGTCCTTTCTTCGAATCGATTCGCATGCATTTGCACTTTGCATTCCTGCGCGTCGCGTTTCGCATACGCTTAGTCACGCAAAGTGCAGCATGCATCGATTCTCAGTCGGACTGCGAATGTTTTCCTCTCGAATATGATACATTGTGCCTGATATACTATAATTGTGACACGCCTGCGGGCAAAATGGTGACAGATTTATGATGAATAAACCGGTACTGAAAATAAAGAGGCTGACAGCCGCATATGATGAATATACCGTGCTCCGAGGCATCGACCTGACCCTTGAAAAAGGGCAAATCGTATGCATAGTCGGCGAAAGCGGCAGCGGAAAGACCTCCCTCATAAGAGCCGTGACAGGCTACGAAGGCCTGCACATCGCGGACGGAACCATCGAGGTCGAGGGAGACGATGTCACTCATATCTCCGCCCGGGAAAGAAGAAATCTTCTCGGAAGGACGATCGGCTATATCCCGCAGAATCCCGCGGGCTCCTACAACCCGATTCGGCAGTACGAGCCGCAAATCGGGGAAATGCTCGCGAGCCACACTATATCTTATCGGAAATTCCGCAAGGAACTCCCGATAGAAGGACGATTTATCGCCCGCATTTTTGAATATCCGGTTCGCGAAACGAAGTGGAGCGGTTCCGATATAAAAGAATATTCACGATGGGATGTGGAACATGCATTTGAAAGAATGGGTCTTGAAAATGCAGACAGGCTCCTCAAAAGCAGACCATACGAGCTGAGCGGCGGCATGAATCAGAGAATTGCCATAGCCGCTGCCATGCTCCTTGAACCATCCGTCCTTCTGTGCGATGAGCCGACGAGCGCCCTCGATGTCGCCACCGCCAATCTTGTGACCAATGAATTCCTGGGGGTTTGCAGAGAGAGGGGAACATCGATTCTCATGGTGACGCACAACATAGCTCTTGCAAGCATCATCGCCGACAAAATTGCCATCATGCATGAGGGGGAAATTGTGGAGTGCGGAGACGCTGAGCAGATAATCAGAAACCCTCAGAATGAATATACAAAGAGGCTGCTCGGAGATGTTCCAAGGCTGACGCAGCTTAGAAAAGAGAAACGCTGCTTATGACTCTATTAAAGGGAGAAAACCTGTCAAAAAAATATAAGACCAGAGCCGGAGAACTGGATGCGGTAAGTGATGTCTCCTTCCACCTTAATGAAAAAGAGATATTAGGAATCGTCGGTGAAAGCGGCTCCGGAAAAAGCACCCTGCTTAGGCTGATTGCCGGACTTGAAAAGCCCGATTCGGGTACCCTCTCCTACAGAGATACCGAATATCAGAATGAGAAGACAGGATATGCGGGACACTTCCTGCAGATGATATTCCAGGATGCATACGGCTCATTTGATCCGAGACTCCCCATGAAAGCCTCCCTTGAAGAAGTACGCGGAAAAGAACGAAAGGTGAACGGCGATGAGTTACCGGAACTCCTGCGCGAAACGCTTCTCTCGGAGGAGCTTCTTTACAGGAGACCCGGAGAGCTGTCGGGAGGTCAATGTCAGCGAATGTCGATTGTGCGGGCGCTTTATAGCGGAGCTGAAATTCTTCTGTGCGACGAGATGACCAGCGCGTTGGACGTCACAGCGCAGGCCCAGATCATCAGAATATTCAGGGAACTCCGTGAAAGACGTACTTTTTCTGCAATTGTTGTCTCCCATGACATCGCACTCGTGTGCATGTTATGCGACAGAATCATGGTCATGAAACACGGAGAGATCCTGGAAGAGGGAAAGACAGATGAGATTATACACACGCCGAAGCATCCGTATACAAGAGAGCTGATACAGACCGCAGAAGCGCAGAGCTTCTGACGAAACACACGAAATACAAAAGAGCTGCTGCAGAGTGTGGAGAAGCAGAGTTTCTGACGAAACATGTGAAATACCAAAGAGCTGATACAGAGCGTAAAGAAGCAGTGCTTCCGACAAAGATCCGACGCAGATTCCGATAAATACACCGAAATAAGGAATGAACCATGTTCGAAGAGATTAAGAAAAACATTATTGACTACTGGACAGGCCGGGCTGAGAGCTATTCGGCTTTGAACCGCGAAGAACTCACATGGGATACCGGCGCCAGCTGGCTCCGCGCCATGGAAAGCGCATTTCCGGATGTTCCCGGAGAAGAATTGAAGATTTTGGATATCGGGACAGGACCCGGATTTATATCGATTCTTCTTGCGAAGGCAGGCTATTTGCCCGATGCTGTGGACTGCACCGCCGAAATGCTGAAAGAAGCGAAGAAAAATGCCGGAGAGTATTCCGACCGAATAAGATTCCACCTGATGAACGCAGACGAGCTGGAATTTGCAGATGCAACTTTCGACATCATCGTGAGCAGAAATCTGACATGGAATCTGCCGGACCCATGCATATGTTACGAGGAATGGCTGAGAGTCCTGAAACCGGGAGGAAAAGTCATCATTTTCGACGCCAACTGGTACCGATATCTGTTCGACAGCGAGGCCAAGTTCGAGTATGACCGCGACCGTGAGGAAGTTGCGAAAAAAGCATTGAGAGATTTTAACATCGGGCCCAATTTTGACGTGATGGAAGAAATTGCCAAGGGACTGCCTATGTCCAGGAAGGCAAGACCTTTCTGGGACAGGGATAAGATGACAGAGGTGGGTTATGCATCGGTAGAAATCTGTGAGGATATCTGGAAAGATGTGTGGACTGCGGAGGAACAGACCAATTACGCTTCGACGCCGATGTTCAGGATTACGGCATCAAAAAAAACCACGGACGGATAAAGGAGCTGTGAAAAAACGTTAATTCGTTTTTTTGCAGCTCCTTTTCAGATTACAGAATTGTCATTTTAAATCATATGACCCTTAATAAGGGCATAATACCCCTACCCCATAGAACTCCATGTACTGGATGCTTATGCGGTCTTCTCTACTTTCATCTTTTTATTGTAGTATTTATACAAGTTCTGTCCGATAGAAACTAAAAATACTTCCAGCCGGACTGATTCTATTCCTCTGCGCACAATCCGCCTGTACCACCGGTCATTTTTCATAATGCCAAAAGTCCCTTCGGCCTGGATCGATCGGTTCATTCGAAGAAGAGCGCCCTGAATGCTTTTCAGGTTTTCAATCACTTCCTGATGCATTGAGGTCAGTTCCTTGTTGAGCCAGACCTCACGGTCCCCTTTACCTTTCTTACATTGTTCTGCATACGGACAGCCGGAACAGTCTTCGCAGCGATAGATCTCCTCCTGCCGCCCGTATTGATTGCCCCGGACTGCTTTCCTGTGCTGGAAGATAAAAGCCTTTCCATTTGGACAACGCATGACACCGTCCGGACCAATCCTGAAGTTGACTGCCCGGAACGGATCCTCATGATATTTTTTATCCGAGGTCTCTTTCTTGAACATCGGGAACTTCATGTACTTTTCCATCCCATGCTGTTCACAGTATATATAGTTGTTATAAGAACCATACCCGGCGTCAGCGACAGGATACTTTGGATAAAAACCATAAATAGCCCGGAACTGCTCCATCAGGGGAACGAAACAATCCATATCTGAACGATACTGATTTACATCGACGACGGCGATGTATTCATCGGCGACCCCGATCTGCACGTTATATGCGGGAAGCAACTGATCATTGCCCATATAATCTTTCTTGATCCGCATGAAGGTGGCGCTGTGGTCTGTCTTGGAGTAACTGTTCCGGTCAGGCCCACAGATATCCAGTTTCTCAACGTATTCCCGGAGCTTGTGCGTATACTTCCTGAGAAGTTCATACTGACGCTGTTGTACGGACTTGTGTTTCCCTCTTCCGTGGACAAAGTCGTTCTCATCCAGCTTCCACAGCTGCGCATACTGTTCTGTTATTTCTTCCAGATAATCCGGGACGTATTCTGTATTCGTTTTGATCTGGATCCCGCTCCACAAAAGATCCTTGTTGATCTGATTGAGCAGGTCCGTGATCTTGTTATACAGACGATACCTCGATTTTTCAGTCGCTTTTTTCCAGACCCAGGTATATCTGTTCGCGTCGGCTTCGAACTTGGAACCGTCGATATAAATATGCTGCAGGTCAACGTTCTCCTCTTCAAAGATGGCATGATTGATATCAGCAAATATTTCTTCGACGGTGTCCTGAAGAATCTCGTTAATAAAGTAGCCAAATGTCCGGTAAGACGGAGTCTCACGGTCCATAAGATGCATGAAGCGGATGTTGACCCTGCAGTTGTCTTCCAGCTCCCTCAGAGAGCAGTATCCAGATGTCATAAATCCAAAGAGCACTGTTTTCAGCATATTGACCGGATTATATCTGAGCCTGCCGGTCTTGTGTTCCGGAATGTTCCTCAGATATTTTTGTAAATCGATTCCCTCCATGAATCGGTCAAATGTGAGAACAGGATCCAAAAGATCCAGACAATCTGAAATAAATAGTGGTAAATATCCCTGTTTATTAGTAGAATAAGTTGTGGTTGAATTTTTCATGAGTAGTTAAATTTTACCACAAAAAGACCATCTGGATTCGTTCCAGATGGTCTTTCCTTTAGGGGAGTTTTTTCACAGCCCCTTCTGCTTTACCGCTCCGCCGACAGCTCATATATCATATATACTTCATCCTGATACAGTGGCGTTAATTTATCGGAATCGAGCAATCCCTTACTTAATATATATTTTGTCCCGAGCTTCTGCAGATCTTCAATCGTTATCATCAGATTTATGAAATCATCCTGTTGCAGACTGATCTCGGTCTTGTCGGAAATATTGATACGCATATGTGCGTATCGATTCCATATCTGTTCGTTCTCCTCGTCACCGAGTCCCAGCTTCTCCCAGAACTCAATATCCGGGTACGTTGCCAAAGCGCTCAGTGTATGCGCACCTGCTATCGCCGGAATATTCGCCTGCGCAACAGAATCCGCACACACTACCCACAAGCCTTCATCCTCATTGATCCTCTCAATCGCCTTCAAAAGCCTTGTGTGATAGATAGAATCGAGGCCCGAGCTCACCGGATTTACCAGCGCCCCTCCTATGAAGCTTATTGCAAGAGCGCCTGCGATGAACGTATTCCTGACATAAGGACGATGCTGATATGCAAGAAGGCCGGCGAAAAGCAAAGCGACCAGAACGATCATCCATCTCTGGAAAGGCATCAGCGCAACCTTATTCTCATACAGGCTTAGCACAGCCGCAATCAGGGCCGCAGAGAAAAGCCATTTCGTCAGTTTTCCCGACGGCGGGGCCAGAACAAGTCCCCTGAACAGGATAATAAGATTTAAGAATCCAATCACGATCTGCAGATGCTGTGTAGAATAAGACAAAAGCGTGACTTTCGCTACTATAGCCGGGAAAGGAAGCACCTCATAGAGAATCAGAAATGCATTCAGGATTCCCAGAGAAATGAGCCATCTGTCCCGTTTCTTGATCAGAGCAAAAACAGATATTATGATTCCGAGCGGGAAGAAACAAATGAAATCGACGATCTCACACGGATTCATCAGATCTGTAAATGTCCATACCCAGGAAGCCCAGCCCCGCATCAGATAGAATACATGCGGCAATCGGCCACCCGCATAGATACGATTGCCGGGGTATACCGTGTTCATGATCTTATCGATCGTATCGGAAGATGTTCTGAACACATACAGCAGCGATACGGCAACAGTTAATATGCCCCCCGCAAGCAGCGCGAAATCCATTTTACCAAGATGAATATCTTCCTTATTGTCCAGAACTACATTTATTTCACATATAACGAAGATATAAAACAGCGGAATCATCCATGCCGGGTACAGAGTCAGTACATATCCTCCCGCACATATGACCATTCCCGCAATATAGAGAATCTTCTTATATAAAGCCTTCTCCTTGATATATAAAGCTGTGAGCAGTATCGCCCCCTGTCCGTAAACCAGCATCTCAACGAGGCAGTTCGTAGAATACCACCACTGAACAACAGGGGAAAGGCATACAAGAACCGCATACGCCAGGGACAGTCCCCGCTCATCTTTCGTGATCAGCCGGCCAAAATCAAAGGATATCAGCAAAAGTACCACAAGCCTGGAAGACCAGTAAAATGCCAGCCCATACTCCGCACCCAGGAACAGGTATGGGAAAGAAAACGGCCTGAACAGGCTCACAATATTTGCCACAGGCTGACCATATACCATGAACATATCGGAAGGGGAATATCCCCAGATGTCCGAAAACCATTTAAATCCCGATTTCACCTGAGAAAATGCCATCTCTGAGAACACGACATACTCATCTGACCTGATCGGTCTCGGCGTTCCGAACAGTCTCGATATATCAAATCCCGAAAGTGCGCTCGACAGGAAGCCGATCGAAGATCCGTGCAGCTTCATTAAGGTAAATGCAACGATCGCAAAGGCCCCGATGCCGTACCTGTACTTAAAGAATACCTCTTTCGCGAAAGCAAAATCATCCATACAGAAAAGTACAGTAAATATCAGCATGAAATACAGGATACACCTGATCAGAGAACTATTCTCCAGTGCGGAGCGAACATAATCCTTGACCTTGGGATTAATGATCAGTCCTTCGAGATAATAAGAGTCCTCTCCATCGTAGCCGATATCGATCCGCATGGCTTTTATCTTTTTTCTTATTTCTACAAATTGAGACTTTTTGTTTTCAGTGATCTCGGAAACTACGCACTCTTCTTCTGTAAATCCTTCGCCGGTGTCATAATAGACCCTTGCCTTAAGCCCCTCCGAAGAAAGCCCGTGATATCGTATGATCACGCCATGGACATAATAGTCCATATCTTCGAGAAACATCTTGGGATCGGCGTAACATGCGATCTTCCCGTCCGGTAAGATTTCGGCGTCCTCAAGCCTCAATTCTGATGGCGTAACAATAATTCTGTTATAATCATTCTCAATGTCATCGAATATGCGATAGAAATTTACATTTGAAAAAAACTCGCATAAGAAAGCAAGTACGATCGCGAGCAGCAGTATCTTTATAAAGTGTTTCATTCTCTCACTTTTAATCATTTTCCTTATAACGCTCCATGGTTCTACGTTTTTTCCGGCAGACTTTATTTAGTATACTGTATTTTGGGAAAATAATCCATTATTCTTGCTAGAGTGCTTTAAACTTCCCACATGCAGTACCCTGGTGGTCTCATCCCATACGGAAGAAGAAGCCTGAGTTATATCAAAAATGTCCCCATAACAGGCAAAAGCAGAAGCACGCAGGCTTCTGCTTTTGTAGGTCAAAGAAATGATTAACGTTTTCCCGCTCCAAAGATCAGTCAGCATTACCCTGACGCTTCCTCATCATCAGCCCTGCTCCGGCGATTTCTGTGAGCATGAAGCCAAGTAGATAAAGCATGTTTGTGCCGGGGCCGCCGGTGGAGGGAAGAGTGTAACCACAGTAGTTTCTAACGATTACCTCGGTTGACTTCCCGGAGCTGCCGCTCACCTGGTGTGGGGTATATTCTATCTGTGTATTACTGCTCTGTGCATAAAGCGTCACCTTACCGTCTGCCGCGACCGTCATTCTCAGATCCTCTGCGGGCTTAAAGTAGCCATCCGGTGCATTAGTCTCACGAAGATAATATGTCCCGGGACTCAGAACTCCGTTAAAGAAGACGCCATCTTCCGAAGAAGAAATCAGATTCTTCAGGACTGTGGAAATACCCTCGATTGTCCCGGATGCGACTGTTGTCCCGTCCTCCTCATAAATAGTAAACTTTGCTCCCCCAAGGTGATCTGCAATAATCTCCTGCGTAGCACTGTCCGCACCTGCCTTTTTCAGGATAACGTTTATGCCGCTCTTTTTATTCGTGAATGTGACGATATCATCATCCGTTACCGTCATGGTAAAGCTATTGTCAATGCTGTCTTCGTCCCGGGCCTCTTTTCCTGTAGCAATCTCAGCGGTATAGCCTTCTGCTGTCTCACTGATCACAAGCTTCACGCCGTACGGCACCGTAAGCTCCTGTGTATTATTGTGTTTCAGCTTGAAGGAGACCTGCCCATCGCTATCAGTTGTCAGAATTCCCACCCCTTCTATGCCGGGGTAAACCTGATACCCGCTGATCTCATTTGCTCCATTAAGCAATGTTGCGGTAAACGTAACTTCGGTGGCGTCTTCTTCATCCTCAAACATTTTCTTCACGGTGACCGTCTGTTTTTTCCTGGTATTGGTAAATACGATGGTTCCATCCTCTTCTACCTTGCTTACAGTAAACACACTGCCATCAGTGTCATCAGAATCTGTAAAGTTTTCCGATTCCATGACTGTATCATAAGTACTTCCGGTCGATGCATAATTACCTGTCGTTTTTTCCGTCACTGTCACGCAAGCATTGATCGGAACCGTAAGCTCATAAGTCAGACCATTCGGATCGTTTGACACCGGAGCAAGCGTGAAATCGCCCGTAACTGTTTCTCCGGTTGCAGTACCTTCCGAATCTTGAGGTACATAACTGTAACTGAAGCCGAACTGCCTGGTATTGGCAAGCAGCGGATCAGTCAGGATCTTTTTCACGGTAACCTTCTTGGTTGCTCGGTTAATAACTGTAATGATATAACCACCGTCTCCATCCGGCTCCACCGTGACATTCTCCGGATCAGAGCTTTCTATCCCATCACCGGTCACCGTCAGAGTCACCGGTCCGTTAGGCCCGATATATCCTGTGGGAATGATAGTCTGGTTCAGTGTATAGGTATCCGCCCAGAAGGTATCACTCGAATAGAATTGACCGGCAGGCGCATTGGTACTTGTCGCACTGGCATACAGATCCGTTCCCAGAGAACCGGTTGTAGAGGATAAGCTGAACATACCGTTAATGCTTGTATTGCCGTCCTGATCCACCAGCCGGAAAATCACCGGATAGGATTTGATCGTATTATCAAAGATAACCTTATCGTCCTCAGAAACCATGAAGCTGAACGTCTTAGCATTCTCTGTATCCTGATCAACAGCGCCTTTTTCAGAGGAAGCCGTTGTCTTATAGATATCGTTGGTATCCATAACCTCCGTAATGGTCAATGTGGCTCCCGCCGGGATATTCTTTAGAGCTTCCGTATTCACACTTCCGCTCTGAACGGTAAAAGTTCCAAGATCTACAGGTTCTCCTTCATCCAGAGTATAAGAAGCTCTGAAACTGAAGATAGCGGCTGCTGAGGTATTACTGTGCAAAACCTTTTCAACCTCGATGTCATGCGTCTGTCGTACATTCGTGTATATTACAGTACCGCCGGCATCCGTATTTCTCCAGAAGAATTCATTGGTCTCAGCTGTTTGCGGAAGAGAGCGTTTAGGATATGTACTGCCGTCTATCGTAATCTCATTGTCTCTCTTTTCCGAGGTGAGCTCAACCGCAGTATCATAATAAGTCTCTTCACCTTCAGTCACAGTTATTTTCAGATCATCCCTGAAGCCATTTGATAAGCTATGACTGACAAGTTTTTCCCAACGTATAGACTTAGAACGCAAAATATCTTTCTCATAAGAAGTCACTCCGGTAATATCGTCTGTTACAGGCGTAAATACCTGCACGTCAGACTGAATAAAGGCTGTACTGTTCTCCGTACCGGTATCTTTCGTCGTTTCAATCCGAAGATACTCCCCGTGAGCAATATGGAATTCCTTGGATTCATTGATGCTTACAGTACTTGTCCCTCCGCTTCCATACTGATAAGTTCCCGTGATCGACACAGTAAAGTCAAATGCCTGCTCCTGATTTCCCGGTGCCGGCACATCCTTATATACATAAACAGCATCAGTACTGGCCTCCCACACCGCATAGAGAGTTCTGGTGATGACACCATCAATGATTTCAGTATCTGTAGAAAAGAAGCCGTTGTCTTTGTTCAGATCCGGTATCGTCCACGGACTGCCGGCGGGTGATGATGCAGAATAATCCGCAATGCCAGCCGCAGCGTTTTCCAGGCTGGTAGCCCACCCTACGAAGGAATACCCGATACGGGTACTGGTAGTGGGAAGCCCCTGAGATTTAGGGATACCGTTTTCAGGCTGGATATCATCCAGGCCATAATCATATTCCTGTGTTCCACCTCCTGTTCCGTTCCCGTTCCAGTTATCTTTCAAGACCAAAGCATATTCATTATTACGTGACGTAAAAGTCACTGTCAGCGGATTTTCATTAACAATCAGAGTCTCCCGGAAGCTGAACGGCTTTGTATTGCCGCTTTCACCTGAAGCAAGCGTATGTTCATGTGTCAAATGCTCATAGGTTACAACATCTCCATTGGTCTCATAGGTTGTTACGGTATCATCCTGAACCAGACCCACAGAACTGTTCCAGATCAGAACTTTACCTACACCGAGCGTATTCGTTCCGCTGATCGTAATATCTTTCTCTGCGCCCTTCGGGAAAGCCAATGTAATGCTCTCCCCGTCTTCCAGCGTGATATTATTAAGACTGCTGAGAGGCTGGCGGTCATACATGCCATTCTTTACATTGATGACCTCCAGCGCCTCTGTGCTGTCAGAACTGATGTTAAATGTCACAGGACCTGCTTCCGTCTCGTTCTTCAGCGTCAGATACACCATCGGTTCCCAGACAGCGTAGATCGTCCGGTCTTCATCTCTTGTGATCGCGATCACACTGTCCGCCGGATAGGTCGCGATATAATCACCTTCATTGGCGGTGTCATCAAACCCAAGGAGAAAATAGCCGTCCGGGTGCGTAAAGAACTGATGTGCATCTGACAAGGCATTTCCGGCGGCATCCTCCGTCAGCTCGGTTGCGTATTGATACAGATGTACAGCGGCACTGCTCTGGATATCGCCAAAAAGGATCTGCGTCGGGCAGGTGTCCCCATCTACGGAAATCATATGATCCTCTGTGTTGATGGCGTTGATTCCAGGATAGTATTCCCACGCAGGCAAATCAGCAGAATCGCTTGTATTTACATATCCCGTATTGGCATCCATAGTCAGGTTCTTTACGACCGGGCGCCGGTCTGAAGCATCCTTGTACTGGTATACAGCCTGGAAATAAATCCTGCTGTCTGTGCCGGCATTGGCGGCATTTACCACATACGGATCGCTAGGATTGTAAAAGACTCCCGGTTCAAGCGGCGTATAGACCGGATGATCATCCGTCCCCGATTTACTTACAAGCTGCCAGCCCAGGAAGATAACCGAGTCATCCTCAATGACCACCCCATCCTTCGTAAGGCCTGTCGGTTCCTTGTATATTTCCGTGTCGGCTCCGTCAGCATAGCTAAGATCGCTTTCCATCGGATCCCGCCACGCCTCCATATCGCCATTTATGACCGCTCCATCAGGCATGACAAACTCAGGCACATACCTGACAGAGTATCCGCCGTCCAGTCTCCAGTGCGCAGTCAGCGTGAATTCGCCCGTCACCGGATCTGCGAAGTTATAGGGCATAGTGTCTCCGTCCTTGAACCAGCCAAGGAACGTCCAGCTTTCATTGCTGTTCAGTGTACGATACTTTTGAGGTGATACATATAACTGTTTCCAGGTGTCATAGTCCAGAACCGTTGTGCCTGTGATGTATCCGCCGGCAATATTTGCCTGTGTCCAGTCGCGATAGAAATCATAATAGGTCTGCAGCTCATCTTCCTTCACGTACAGCGCATTTCGGCAGTCTGAAGGCAGGCCGGATCCGTCCGTACTCCGGTACTGTGTGTTAATGTAATAATAGATCGTTCCTCCTTCCGCCTCATACTGAACTGCCGCGCTGTCACTGATCGGAACATATTTTCGTTCTAAAGAATACTCACTGATCACTGTTCCGTAGCTTGCATTGATGTAGGTCGACTGGCTTCTGTTATAGCCCGTATCTCCCTCCCGGTTCAGAGGCGTCGCATATGTCACACCGTTCACAACATAGGTAGACCCTGTGTGGTCGACATGGTCGATTTCTCCGCCGTTTGGATTGATCTGCACTCTGTAGCGAATCGGCTTATAGACAGCGTAAAGAATAATGTCACCGTCCGGCATCGTTGTATTGAAATTAAACGGACTGCCGATTCCATCAGGGTTTTCATACCAGCCGGCGAATTCGTATCCGTTCGGGGTGTTTTCCGTCACAGTATCCGTATAGACATCAGCAGCTGCGATCGACTGATCATAATAATAGGTTCTGCTGCTGTTGCCCGGGTCCACTTCCGTATTGGGGGCAACTGATCCGGTGCCATACATATACGTTATACTACGTTCATTTGGCATCAGCTTAAACTGCATGATCATACCAGTCCCTACATTGGCTGCTGTGAGTTCAGGAATGGTATAGGCACTATAGGACCCTGTTCCGTTGCTGCCGCCCGGTGTCAATTCAGCTCCCGTGTTCGATAGAACCTTGGTATCAACCAAATGATAGCCGGTGTATGTCGGTGGTGTCTGTAAGTTTGGATAACTGCCTGATCCGCCAGTAATAACAAATTTATCAGTTGGTTCGTCCGGATATTCAAGCGTTTCAGGATCCGCCAGGTAAACCCGATACAGGTACTTCTTTGCATTGTCAAGCGTCACGTAACGGCATCGGAATTCCTGTGTGATCCCATGCTCATGGGTAATAGTGTTGTCTCCATCAATTGTTATTGCCACATAGTCGTCCGTATCTACATTAGTTACTTTCGTATTAACAGTCGGAATTGTCCCGCCTGTAAGGATCAAGTCCTCGGACATAGTATCAAAATATCCCTTAATACTCGTATTGAGGCGGGCATTATAATAAGAATCCCTCTGAGCCAGCCAGCCGACGAAAGAATAGCTGGTATTTCCATTTCGCTTCACCGACTGTGAGCCCGGATAGCGATCCATGATGTTTTCACCGTATTTTGCCGTCAGATCATAGTAATAAACCATATAATCGGTCCCGCTGACCGTAGTCGTGTATGTACCGGTGTATTCAGAAGGACTGAAAGGATTCGTTGTACCCAGATCATAACGTTTTTGGGTCAGAAATGTATCCCAGTTATCATTGTTGGCGAAGTTCGGTCCGGTTGTATTGGAAACACTGTATTGCCAGGTACCCTGCAGCGTTGTCTGCTCATACAGTGTTCCTGAATAAGTCAGCGATGCCGGTTCGTCTGTAGTGTAATACCAGCCATCCGAATCATGAGAGACTGTCTGTATGCTGCCGTCGATAAAGCCGAGGGTATAGGTTGTATTACTGTCATTGTTTTCGACACGCAGGTAGCGAGTACCGTTGCCATAGCTGGTGCCATTGTTATAGGTCCATTCGCTCGTCTCGGAAACCGGGAAGTAATTGGTTCCGTCATAACCGTAGGTAGCTCCGTTTCCGGCAGTAGAGAAACCGTTGTTTGCCACATGATAAATATCGCCGGTATACTCTGCTCCGGGATTTACGGCATTTGACCGAGTGTATCTTGTACCATTATACACCTGGCCATTAGTGCTGTTTGTCTGTCTCCATTGATTTCTTTGATAATAAATCCGATTTATCGCATTGTTAAAAATCCCATACTGCGTGCCATTATTTGATGTCATTATCTGGTAAC
>ODAI013561532.1_pt1 | contig 14979 bp, 7 predicted proteins | sample 1539321 | NCBI WGS metagenome assembly ODAI01 (sample SAMN02144231, study PRJEB22623) | gut metagenome | biome: sheep rumen | host: Ovis aries | place: New Zealand
AATTTATAAAGACGATTAAGACCGTAAATGAGTTTGCTTCTGCTTTCTGCCAGTTCTTTGACATGACGGAGGAGGAGAAGTATGCGCTCCTTGAAACGAATTCTTTCAGGGAAAGAGGCTCTCTGATTCATGACGCACTGCTTCGTTTCAAGAGTACCATTGATCTTCAGGTGGATCTGGCCAACCGTGACGATGAAGAGAATAATAATTATAAGAAAGCCGCAATACAGAAACAGATCGGTATTCTCCAGAAGGAGCTCGACGCAATGAATCCGGAAAGTGAGGAGGATGAGACGAGCTTTAAGTATAAGATCGAACATTGCGGGATGCCGGAGGATATTCAGAAGGAAGCGAAGCGTGTGCTCCGCCGCTTTGAACAGGAGCCTTCGAACGGCGCCGAGTATAATTCTCTTTACGATTATCTCGACTTTATCACATCCCTTACATGGACGGTCGGAGAGCCTGAGAAGATCGACCTGAAGAAGGCGCGGAAAATTCTCGACCGTGATCATTACGGACTGCAGAAGGTAAAAGAGCGCATTCTGCAGCATCTGGCGGTTATATCGCTGAACGGAAGACAGAACGGATCGATTCTGCTGCTCGTCGGTGCGCCGGGTACCGGTAAGACCTCCATGGGAAAGAGTATTGCGGAGGCGCTCGGCAGAAAATATGTGAGGATCTCTCTCGGCGGAATCCGAGATGAGGCTGAGATCCGCGGACACAGAAGAACTTATATCGGTTCTATGCCCGGCCGTATCATGAGCGGGATCAAGAGAAGCGGAGTCATGGATCCGGTCGTTGTTCTTGATGAGGTCGACAAGCTGCAGTCGGGATACAACGGAGATCCTGCGGCGGCTCTGCTTGAAGTCCTGGATCCGGAACAGAACTCTACATTTACGGATCATTATGTGGATCTTCCTTATGACCTCAGCCATGTGTTCTTCGTCTGCACGGCCAATAGCTGGGATACGATCCCGAAGCCTCTGCTCGACAGAATGGAGATCATTGATCTGCCCGGATATACGCCGGCGGAACATTTTCAGATCGCGAAGAGACACCTTGTGCCTCAGGCCATTTTGGAAACCGGTCTCAAGAAGGACGATATTCGGTTCACGAACGGAGCAATCAAGAAGATTATTGAAGAGTACACGATGGAGGCAGGCGTCCGGGGGCTGAAAAAGCAGCTCCTTGCCGTATGCAGAAAAGCGGCTGTCATGATCGTCGAGGAGGATAAGAAACCGGTCATCGTGAAGGACCGTGATGTTGAGGAATTCCTTGGCAGAAAGAAAGTAAATCATGACAAGGTCCTGAAAATGAATCCGCCGGGCGTAGTCACAGGTCTTGCCTGGACGCAGGCGGGCGGAGAGATCCTCTTTGTCGAGACCGTGGCCATGAAGGGCACGGGACAGATCCATCTGACGGGACAGATCGGCGATGTTATGCGTGAATCGGCGGAGACAGCGGTAAGCCTTGTCAAGGCGACATTTGTCGATCAGAATCTGGATTTCCTGCACCATGACATTCATATCCACATTCCGGAGGGAGCCGTTCCGAAGGACGGCCCGTCGGCAGGCATCACGATGTTTACGGCTGTGACATCTCTTGTTACCGGGAAGGAAGTCAGCCAGTATCTGGCGATGACCGGCGAGATATCTCTGCGCGGTCAGGTGCTTCCGATCGGAGGACTGCCCGAGAAACTGATGGCGGCTGTCCGGGCGGGAGTCAGAAAGGTACTGATTCCGAAGGATAATATACCGGATCTTGAGGATGTGCCGGAGGAGACAAAGGAGAAGCTTGAGATCGTTCCTGTTTCTACGGTACGCGACGTGGCGCGGGAAGCGCTTGGTATTAAGCTTCCCGAGAGGAAAGCTATGCCGATTCCCGCTGAGGAGACAGAGGGAGAATGACAAATTTAAGTTTTCTATGGTATAATACCCCTAATAAAGAAGAGGGAGAAGTATCATGGAGAACCCGCGCATAAAAAAAAGACTGGCCAGAGAACGCAAAACAAGGGCATTGTTCCTTCTTGCAGTTGTCTGGGCAGTCTTTCTCAGTATATATAACCCGTATTATAAAGATGTCTCGGCAGTCCGGGTCATGGGCAGCACATGGACGGATTCACTGGACCTGTCAGGAGGCGTCACGATCACGCAGGAGATTCCCTATGAATATGACGGCTTTAAAGGGCTGCAATTCCGGATGACGGAAACCAGGACCGTCAATGAGCGAGTCAGGATCATTTTGACCGAGAAGGGCAGTGAAAGGATGCTCTTTAAGAAAACGGTCAGCACTTCGACTTTACGCAGCAACAACTGGATATATACCATAAATTTTGATGAACAGAAAGATTCCGCGGGAAAGACGTATATCCTTACCCTCAAGAATACGGCGGAGAGCGGCAGCGGTCTGTTCGTTCAGCTTGCGGATCTGGATGACCACACCGTCGCAGTGAAACGGGAGAATAAAAAAGCCGACGGCTGCATCATGCTGGATACCTATTTCTGCGACGACAACGTGCGCAAGATTTATATGGGGATGTGGGGATTTGTTATAGTCCTTTCCTTCCTGTGCGCACTCCTTGTCAGCGATGTGTGGCATCGGAACTTTCTGGTGATCGGAGTCTCGGTGGGACTTGTTTTCCTGCTGTTTCATACATTTCCGCACCCGCTCGATGAATCGACCCACTATTTTCGTTCCTTTGCCATAGCACAGGGACACTGGCATGACCAGATCAACTTTAAAAAAGAGATCGGAGCCAGACTGTGTTCGAATTTTAACGATGTTATGAATACAGGCTTTTCGCCGCTCTACTGGTATGCCAATCCGAATGTTTTCAGTGAGCCGTACAACAGCAGCCTCGCATTTATAACCAACCCGTATATGTCTTCGGTAATCCCGTTCGACCATGCGGCCGCCTCTTTAGGTATCATGATCGGGCTCTGGTTCAGGCTTCCGGCCGGGGCTGTCATTCTTCTCGCCAGGTTTTCGGATTACCTTTTCTACATCGTTTTTGCATACATGGCGATTCGGATAGCGCCTTATTATAAATCGGTTCTGTTCGGATGCGCGCTCATGCCGGCCGCCATGTATCTTGCCGGTTCCTGTACGCAGGACGCCGTATTGATCGGCGCGAGCCTGCTCTTCGTCGCAATGATGATCTCATGGATATTTGAGGAGGGAAAGGTAATAGGAATCGGGGACATGATCCTGCTTATTGTCGCGTTCACCCTGATTTCTTCCATCAAATATCTGATTTATACACCGCTGGTGATCCTGCTGCTTTTTGCCTCCCGGAAAAAATACAGGTTCCCGTTCAGCAAAGCATTTCTGTTCATAATGCTGCTTAGCATTGCCGGTGCCTGCCTGCAGTATCAGATGGATCTTCTTGAACTGTTCCCGTTCACAGAAAACCGGAACGGGAATGTGAATGTACAGGAGCAGATCGAATTTGTATTTGCCAATCCCTACCTGACTTACCGGAATTTCGGAGACTTTTTCCTCAGCAATTTTGTCCGGAATATGATGGAGTTCGGGTGGTACATGCCGTCGACGGTCAGCTACATTGCCGGTATATGGGTCATCGCCGGATCCTTCTTTTCACAGGACAAGTACGTTTTCTCCAACAGGAAGAAGTCCGCGATTTTTCATACGACGGCAATGTTCATCGTTCTGTTCATCTTCCTTCTTGTAATGGGAGCCCTCTATGTAGGCTTTACGCCGGTGGGGCGGACAGGAATAGACGGCGTTCAGAACCGATATCTGCTTCCCATTCTGCCGCTGGTCTGCATTACGCTCACGAAACTTCCGGTTGAGGGAAAAATACGGCATTACACAAGCAGATACGCATATATAATGATTATGCTGGATTTTCTCGGAGCAGCTTACGCCTGCATCTATTACGGCTGACGGGCAAGTCTTGAATTCGCGTGCCGATTGAGATAAACTAACGAGTAAAGTACTAACAGGAGAGACAAAAAATGGATAAGGTAGCGGTTCTCATACCTTGCTACAATGAGAGTTGTACAATTGAAAAAGTGGTCCGGGACTTTCGGGAAGTTCTGCCCGAAGCCGTCATCTATGTTTATGACAACAATTCAAAGGACGGGACAGCGGAAATTGCCGAGAGGGCAGGTGCCGTCGTTCGGCATGAGTATCAGCAGGGCAAGGGCAATGTTCTGCGGAGAATGTTCGGCGAGATCGACGCGCAGTGTTATCTGATCGTGGACGGTGATGACACGTATCCGGCGATCCACGCACCGGAGATGGTGGATAAGGTCCTGCATCACAATGCGGATATGGTCGTAGGAGACAGACTGTCTTCGACTTATTTCGAGGAAAATAAGCGTCCGTTCCACAATTTCGGAAATACGATCGTCAGAGGGACTATCAATCTTCTTTTTAAGAATAATATTAAGGATATCATGACCGGATACAGGGCGTTCAGTTATCGATATGTGAAGACATTTCCGGTATTGTCCAAAGGCTTTGAAATCGAGACGGAGATGAGTATCCATGCAATCGACAAGAACCTTCAGGTCGAGAACGTTGTGATTCAATACCGTGACAGGCCTGAAGGGAGTGAGTCAAAGCTGAATACTTACTCGGACGGCATGAAAGTACTGACGACGATCCGGAGACTGTTCGGCAATTACAGGCCCATGGCTTTCTATGGAATCATCTCTCTTTTACTGACTATTCTGGCACTTATTTTCTTCATACCGATCATGATCGAGTTCGCCCGGACCGGTCTGGTGGCCAGATTCCCGACCCTGATTGTGTGCGGCTTTGTTGTGCTTGCGGCGATCATCTCATTCTTCGCCGGAATGCTCCTGCAGTCAATTTATCAGAATACAAGGCGGGAGTTCGAGATCAATCTTTATGACGCCATGCAGACAGAGAGGAAGCTCCTTAAGGAGGACAATGCCGGCCGTGGGGCTTAAGGATTGAGAGTCCACTTGCACTGTGTGGCGAAAAAGGGTATTATAGTGTAAGCGTCTGGATAAATGCACATTAAGAGGCCCCGAAAGGCGGTGCATCTTATCAATTATTAACAAGAGGAAGGTATTAAACATGCGAGAAAGCGGTATTTTGTGTCCCATTTCTTCCATCTGGTCCAGATACGGTATCGGATGCTTTTCCAAGGAAGCCTACGATTTTGTGGACTTTCTGAAAGAATCAGGGCAGAGCTACTGGCAGGTGCTGCCGTTCGGCCCGACCGGATTCGGTGATTCACCGTATCAGAGCTTCTCCACATTCGCGGGCAATCCGTATTTCATCAGCCCGGAGGATCTGGTGAAGGACGGCCTCCTGACACAGCAGGAGCTGGATCAGTTCGATTTCGGTGAGGATGTGGAAGCTGTTGATTACGGTGCTATGTATAATAACCGTTTCAAGATGCTGGAGATTGCCTACGGCCGGTTCAAGAATGATCCGGATCCTGAATTTGAGACATTCAGGAAGGAAAACAGTGACTGGCTCGACGATTACGGTCTTTATATGGCTCTCAAGAATGCTAATAAGGGTAAGGCCTGGGTGGATTGGGAGGCACCGCTTCGCACTCGCGATGAGGAAGCGCTCAAAGCGGCCTTTGAAGAGTATGCCGATGTGGTCAGCTTCTATGCTTTCCAGCAGTATGAATTTATGAAGCAGTGGAAAAAGCTTCGCGCATATGCCAATAAGAACGGCGTTAAGATCATTGGCGATATCCCCTTCTACACGGCGTTCGACAGTGCCGATACATGGGGCAATCCGAAGATGTTCCTTTTCGACAAGGAAAATATGCCGACCAAGGTGGCCGGCTGCCCGCCCGATGCATTTTCCGCCGACGGTCAGCTCTGGGGCAATCCGATTTATAACTGGGCATACCTGAAAAAGACAAAATATGCGTGGTGGATCGAACGTATCAGGCATAATCTGGAGTTCTGCGATGTGCTGAGAGTCGACCACTTCCGTGCATTTGACGAATATTATGAAATTCCGTACGGCGAGAAGACCGCAAAGAACGGCAAGTGGGTAAAGGGTCCCGGCATGGCACTCTTCAGGGCAATCAAGAAAGAGCTCGGCGAGGTGACAATCATTGCGGAGGATCTCGGATACATTACGGACAGCGTAAGAAAGCTTGTCAAGGATACGGGATATCCGGGCATGAAAGTCCTTCAGTTCGCATTTGATTCCAGAGAAGAGAGCGATTATCTGCCGCACAACTATGACCATGACTGTGTGGTTTATACCGGTACGCACGACAACGAGACGACCCGCGGCTGGATCGAGAATATCAACGATAATGACCGCGACTTCGCCCGCAGATATATCAATTCGGTGCATACGGATTACGGCGCATTCACATGGGATTTCATTCGATGTGCTCAGGCTTGCGTGGCGGATCTCTGCATCGTCCCGATTCAGGATTATCTGGTCAAGGGCAACGAGGCGAGAATCAATCATCCGTCCACGCTGGGAACCAACTGGCAGTGGCGTATTAAGCCGAATTTCCTGTCGAGGGAGCTCTCACAGAGTATCCATGATATGACAGAACTGTACTGCCGTATCCCGAAGGTGAAGGAAGCAGAAGATGACGGGGATGAGACTCTCGAGGAAAAGGGTGCGGAGACCCTGAAGACCGTGAAAGAATAATTGTCGGAAAATAGTTTGAGTGGGTAATATTATACCGAAGCGGGGGAGCAGTAACCGCTTCGGTACATGGGCTGCTGCATGCAATCTTCGGATACTATGCAGCAGTTTTTTCATAAGGAGGAGACTATGAGCCGCGCAGATGATATTTTCATAGCAATGTGCAGAGATATTTTGGAGAACGGTACCGACACCCGCGGCGAGAAGGTCAGACCGCACTGGGAGGACGGGACATCTGCCTACACGATCAAGAAGTTCGGCGTGTGCAACCGGTATGACCTGAGAGAAGAATTTCCGGCGCTCACACTTCGCCGTACGGCCTTAAAGAGCGCGATGGATGAGATTCTGTGGATCTGGCAGCGCAAGTCCAACAATATTCATGACCTGAAGCCTCATATCTGGGATGAATGGGCGGACGAGGACGGTTCCATCGGGAAGGCTTACGGCTATCAGATCGGTATTAAAAGCCGGTATAAGGAAGGAATGTTCGACCAGACTGACCGAATCCTCTATGACCTGAAGAATAATCCTTTCAGCCGCCGCATCATCAGCAATATCTATAACCATCAGGATCTCCATGAGATGAATCTTTATCCGTGCGCCTGGTCTATGACGTTTAATGTCACCCAGAGACGGGGGGAGGACAAGCTGACGCTCAATGCGGTCCTTACGCAGAGGTCGCAGGATGTGCTGGCGGCCAATAACTGGAATGTATGTCAGTATGCGATTCTGCTCATGATGTTCGCGCAGAGCGCCGATATGTATCCGGGAGAACTGGTCCATATGATCGCGGACGCCCATATTTATGACCGTCATGTACCGATCGTGGAGGAGCTTATTTCGCGTCCGACGTATGACGCGCCGAAGGTTACGCTGAATCCGGAGGTGAGGGATTTTTATGCCTTTACGACGGATGACCTTATTATTGAGAATTACAGGCACGGAGAGCAGATTAAGAATATCCCTATTGCAATATAAGGATTGATTTCGGCAGTATCGAATGATAGCGGCTGATAGAATGGCCGGAAGTTTGAGTTATGAACCGGACAAAGAAAGGAATCTGAGGAGTATGAATCAAATCGTAGCGGTAGACCGCAATTGGGCCATCGGCTGTGACGGAAGCCTGCTGGTCTCCATTCCCGAGGATATGAAATTCTTTCGCACGATGACGAAGGGGGCCACCGTCATTATGGGCCGCAAAACCCTGGAATCGTTTCCGGGCGGAAAGCCTCTGAGGGGCAGAAGAAATATCGTTCTGACCCGCAAGGCCGATGCGGATCTTAAGGGGGCCGAGAGAGCCGGCTCCGTGGAGGAGGCTCTGGAAATGATCCGCGGCGAAGATCCGGAGCATGTGTTCGTGATCGGCGGAGGCGATATCTATAACAGCTTTCTGCCCTTCAGCCGGACGTGCTATGTAACGAAGATAGACCGTGTTTTTGAGGCGGATACCTGGTACCCGAATCTCGACGGGAATAAAGAATGGGGAATCGCCTCAGAGAGTGAGGAGAAGACCTGGGAGGGCACGAAATACAGATTTGTGACCTACCGAAGACTGGTGTAAGATAGATTATTAACTTCTGTGTTATCACTTGAAAATTTCAAGTACCGGCCGCGAGACGAAGCCGCGCCGATTGGCAGTATTGTATGATTTCGACTGCTTTTGTATGGAAGCGGGAAGTTTGAGTAAGATTTAAGGAGGCACATTTTGGGCACATACAGAGAAAACACCCGGGAAATCCGAATCGGAGACCGTATCATCGGAGGAGGAAATCCCATAACCGTTCAGTCGATGACGAACACACATACCGAGGATGCGGATGCGACGATCGAGCAGAGTCTCCGTCTGGAGGAGGCCGGGTGTGAGATCATCCGATCGACGGTGCCGACATTTGAGGCAGCGGAGGCATTTGCCAGAATCAGAAAGAGCATCCATATCCCGATCGTTGCGGATATTCATTTTGACTATCGCATGGCGCTCGCGGCCATGGAGAACGGCGCGGACGCGATTCGCATCAACCCCGGCAATATCGGCGGACCGGACAGGATCAAAGCGGTGGTGGATATGGCGAAGGAACGCCGTATCCCGATCCGTGTAGGCGTGAATTCGGGCTCGCTGGAGAAGGAAATCGTGCAGAAGTACGGCCATGTTACAGCGGAAGGCCTGGTCGAGAGCGCGCTCGATAAAGTGCGCATCATAGAGGATCTTGACTATGACCAGATGGTCATAAGCATCAAATCTTCCGACGTCATGATGTGCATCCGGGCTCATGAGCTGATTGCGGAACGTACGGACTATCCATTGCATGTGGGGATCACGGAGGCCGGGACGGTCTTTTCCGGTACCATTAAGTCGTCGGTCGGACTCGGCGTTATCCTGGCGCAGGGTATCGGCGATACGATTCGCGTTTCCCTCACAGGAGACCCGGTCGAGGAAGTACGCGTCGGAAAGAGGATTCTGCAGACGCTCGGTCTGCGGCGCGGTAATATTGAAGTCGTATCATGTCCGACCTGCGGAAGGACGCAGATCGACCTGATCAGCCTTGCCAATGATGTGGAGAGACTTGTGGAAGGCATACCGCTCGACATAAAAGTCGCTGTTATGGGATGTGTTGTCAACGGTCCCGGCGAAGCAGCGGAGGCAGATATCGGTATATGCGGAGGAAAAGGCACCGGCCTCATCATCCGGCACGGTGAAATTATCCGGAAGGTTTCGGAGAGCGAACTGCTCGGGGCCCTCAAAGAGGAGCTGGAGAACTGGACCGGCGAAAGGTAACAATGAATACAAAAGAAATGTCTTTTATGCAGGCGTTTCCGTCTCTGAAACTGCCGGAGGAGGTCAGAGACCTCTTCGACTATGTCACTGTCAGCAGACTGACGATGAATCAGAGTAAGACCCGCCTGCATGTCTATATCTATTCAAACAACTGGATCAGAAAAAAATCCATTTATGAGGTCGAGGAAGCGATTACCGATCAGGTTTTCGGCAAGGTGGAGATGGACGTCAAGATCATTGAAAGATTCCATCTCTCATCCCAGTATACGCCGAAGAATTTTTACCGCGTATATCGCACCAGTATGAACCAGGAACTCTCGGATGTAAGTCCGATCCTGTATCAGATCTTCCTGCACACGGATATTACATTTCACGAAGACGGCCTTGTCTATGCGAAAATACCCGACAGTATCATAGCCCGCGAGCGCAAAGAGGAGCTTCTTGATTATCTCGAAAAGGTCTTCTGTGAGCGCGCGGGGTTTTCCTATGTCCGCGTGGACGGTGAGATCGTGTCCAGTAATGTGAGCGAGCTGTTTCAGGCGGACGATGAAAAGATTCGCAGTAAGGTCTCCGATGTTGTTCGAAGGAACAGGACCCGCAGGGAGAAAAAGGAGGAGGAGCCGGCGCAGAAGCTGCCGAACGCCTCCGAGAAGAAATATCGGCAGCAGAAGTCGTTCATTGCAAATGACCCCGACGTCATTCTCGGCAAAGGCATCTTTGAGGACCCCACTCCGATCGGTACGCTCGGCGAGGATCCGCACGAGGTCGTCGTGCGCGGAGAGGTGTTCAACGTAGAGAATCACGAGACAAGGAACGGCAAGATCATTCTGACGGCTGCCCTGACGGATTACACAGACAGCATCCGTTTCAAATTGTGGCTGCTCCCGGAGGAGCTGGCTGCCTATACGGAACAGATCTCGAACGGAAAATGTTTCCTTGTAAAAGGAATGATGGATTTCGATCAGTTCGAGAAGGAGATCATGATCAAGACGGTCTACTGTATCAAGAAAATCGGACCGTTCAAAAACTCTCGCGCTGACCATGCGCCCGTAAAGCGTGTGGAACTCCACTGTCACACGAAGATGTCCGATATGGATGCGGTCTCATCCGCCAAGGATATCATTAAACAGGCTAAAGGATGGGGAATGAAGGCGCTGGCCATCACCGACCACGGCGTTGTGCAGGCTTTTCCGGAGGCGCACCACGCCTCCGACGAGAAAGACCCGGACTTTAAGGTCATCTATGGCTGCGAAGGATATCTCGTGGATGATATGGTCAGCCTCGTGAAAGGCCCGACCGACCGGAATATAAACGAGCCTGTGGTCGTTTTTCAGACAGTGACCACGGGACCGAGCGCAGTTTCCCATGATCTTGTGGAGATATCCGCCCAGAAAATCGAGAAGGGAAATCTCACGGAGAGTTTCACAACACTTATAAATCCGGGGAGGCCGCTGCCGTTCTCCTTTACGAGGGAAACGAAGATCAACGATGAGATGCTGGTCAAGGCTCCGGATATGCGCTCGGCCATGGAACGCTTTCTTGCATTTGCCGGCGATATGACACTGGTTTCGTTCGATGCGGAAGCCGAAGCGGCATTTGTAGAAGAATCTGTCCGCAGGGCGGGCCTCTCATGGGAGACAGCCTCCGGCGGTGAGGAGGACGGGGACACAGGCCGGGAGAGAACGATTGTTGACATACCGTCCTGTGTGCGATATCTGATGCCGCAGGTGAGCAGGGGAACATTGGAAAAGCTCTGTAAGGCCCTGAAGATACATTGCGCAAATCCGCTGAGGGCGGAGGACCGTGCGCAGGCTATGGCCCACGCCTTTATACAGCTTCAGGATGTGATGAAAAAGCAGAAGGTCGCAACGTATGAGGAGTTGAATTCGAAAGGAATGATTTCGGAGGAGAGAATCCGGAATCTGCCCTATTATCATATTATCTTTCTCGCGAAGAACGAGACCGGAAGACGCAATCTGTATACACTTGTATCGGAGTCACACCTTAAATATTTCAAGAAGAGACCGAGAGTGCCGAGATCTCTGCTCATGAAGCACAGGGACGGCCTCATAATCGGTTCGGCCTGCTCGGCCGGCGAGCTTTATCAGGCGATCCTCAATGAAAAACCGGCTTCGGAGATTACCAAGATCGTTAATTTTTATGACTATCTGGAGATTCAGCCGGTCGGAAATAACGAATATATGGTCCGTGAGCATCTGCGCGGAATAAACAGCTACGACGAGCTTCGCGAAATCAACAGGAAAATCGTGCGTCTGGCGGATGATTTCGGAAAACCGTGCGTGGCGACATGCGACGTACATTTCCTGAATCCGGAGGATGCGATTTACAGGACGATCATTCAGTCGGGGCATGGCTTCAAGGACGAGGGGCAGCCGCCGCTCTACCTCCACACGACGGAGGAGATGATGGAAGAGTTCGCCTACCTCGGCCAGAAGAAGGCTTACGAGGGGGTCGTTGAGAACACGAATAAGATCGCGGATATGATCGAGCATATTTCACCGATCCATCCGGACAAATGTCCGCCTGTCATCGAGAATTCCGATGAAGAGCTTGAAAATATGTGCTATGACACAGCGCGCAAAATATACGGCGAACCGATCCCCGAACAGGTGACCTCCCGTCTGAACAAGGAACTCACGTCCATTATCAAGAACGGATACGCCGTCATGTATATCATTGCGCAGAGACTGGTCCAGAAGTCCAGAGAGGACGGCTACCTTGTCGGCTCCCGCGGATCGGTCGGATCTTCTCTCGTGGCGACCATGTCCAACATCACGGAAGTAAATCCGCTTCCGCCGCACTATCTGTGCCCGGAATGCCATTTTGTGGACTTTGACTCGGAAGAGGTCAGGGCTTACGGGGGACGCTGCGGGGCGGATATGCCGGATCGGAACTGTCCGGTCTGCGGTTCTCCGCTCAAAAAGATGGGATTTGACATACCGTTCGAGACATTCCTCGGATTCAAGGGTGACAAGGAGCCTGATATAGACCTGAATTTTTCCGGCGATGAGCAGGGCGTAGCCCAGGCTTACACGGAGGTGATTTTCGGAAAGGGCCAGACTTTTAAGGCGGGTACGATCGGTACGGTCGCGGAGAAGACGGCTTACGGACTGGCAAAACATTACTTCGAGGATAAGGGCGTGACTAAGAAGAACTGTGAGCTCGAGCGGCTTGCACAGGGATGCGTAGGCGTGCGGAGAACGACCGGCCAGCATCCCGGCGGCGTTATCGTTCTGCCGAAAGGAATGAATATCAACTGGTTCACGCCGGTCCAGCACCCCGCCAACGATATGACGAGCGATATCATTACGACCCATTTCGATTATCACTCGATCGACAGAAACCTTCTGAAACTCGATATACTCGGACACGATGATCCGACGATCATCCGTATGCTGGAGGATCTCACGGGAACGAACCCGCTGGAAGTGCCGCTCGATGATCCGGGCGTACTCTCTCTTTTCTCAGGTACGGAAGCCCTCGGCGTGAAGCCGGAGGATATGGGCGGAATCGATCTGGGCGTTCTGGGCGTTCCGGAATTCGGGACAAATTTCGTTATGGGTATGCTCCGGGACACGCAGCCGAAGACTCTGTCGGAGCTGATCCGCATTTCGGGTCTGTCCCACGGGACAAATGTATGGCTCGACAATGCCCAGTATTTCATTAAGAACGGGGACTGTACACTGTCCACGGCGATCTGCACCCGTGACGATATCATGCTGAACCTGATCGCGTGGGGAGTGGAGCCGGAGCACTCCTTTAAAATCATGGAGGCGGTCCGAAAAGGCAAAGGCTTAAAGCCCGACCAGGAGAAGGAGATGCGCGACCATGGAGTGCCGGAATGGTATATCGAGTCCTGCAAGCGGATCAAGTATATGTTCCCGAAGGCTCATGCGGCTGCCTACGTCATGAATGCGTTCCGCATCGCTTACTATAAAATCAACTATCCGCTGGCCTATTATGCGGCTATGTTCTCGATCCGCGTCACGACATTTGACTATGTCATCATGGCACAGGGCAGAGACATCATGGAACATCACGCCGAGGAGATCGAGAAAAAACAGGACAGATCCCCGAAAGAAGAAGAAATGCTGAAGGACATGCTGATCGTAAGGGAAATGTACGCGAGAGGCTACGAGTTCCACAGACTGGATCTCTATAAAGCAAAGGCCACGAAATTTACGATTCTGGACGGGAAGCTGATGCCGTCCTTCAACTCCATAGCGGGTCTCGGCGATTCCGCCGCGGAGTCGATCGAGGAGGCCGCAAAGAAGGGCCCTTTCCTGTCGAAGGACGATTTCAGACAGCGCACGAAGGTGTCTCAGACGATCATTGATCTGTTCGATGAGTACGGAATCCTGGGCGATATCCCGGAGTCCAACCAGATTTCCCTGTTCGACATGCTGTGAGTGAATCATTGCACGTACTTTTTTTATGATGTATAATGCAGTGTGTTATACTCGAGGGAATAATTAAATGAAATTTAATTGTTCCTTCGGTATAGCTTTATCGCACGGGCGCACATTGGTATTTTGCTGCTTCGCAGCGTGCGTCCGGCGGGGCTCAACAGACCAAATAAATTCCATTTATTTGGTCTGCTCCGTATAATGTGCCGGAAAATGACTATAAGGCAAATATCTAATAAGGATGGATGCAGATTTGATTCGCACAATCTACGAAAACGAAGATATTTATGACAGTACCGCGACTAAGCTGGAATTCTCACAGGAATTCTTTGAGGCCAGCGTAAGCGAGGGGGAGGACTTTGAGGCTGACCTTACGATCAGCACCTCCGAGAATATAAAACTGCGGGCCTATGTCTCCACGGACAACGCCCGCATAGTTACGGAAAAGGAGCGCTACAGCGGTCCTCCCGTTCATGTGCGCTTCGGGGTCGATACAGCAGGACTCCGCGGAGGAGAATGCGTTCGGGGAAACATCCATCTGGCGACCAGCGTGGGCGAATATAACATACCCGTATCGGTTGCCATCGTGGTACGTCCGCTGGAATCCGCCTACGGAACAATACGAAATCTCGACGACTTCACACGCCTTGCGAGAGGAAACTATGAGGAAGCCTACAGGGTCTTTATAAGCCCCGCATTCTCCCGCGTACTCGCGGAGTGTGATGAGGAGATCAGATCTCTCTATAAGGGACTGTCGAAAAATCCGGTCACTTACCAGCGCGTAGAGGAATTTCTGGTTGCTACAGGGCACAAAAACCCTGTTTCGATTTCCGCAGATGCGGAGGAAGGGAATTTCTATAATCTTGAAGGATCTCTTCAGAATACAGTTACGCTTCACAGGAGCGGGTGGGGCTACCTTGATATTCACGCGGAGGCGGACGGCGATTTTATCGAGATCCCGCGGAAGAGAATTCTCAGCGAGGACTTTGTCGGTTCGGTATGTGAGTTCAACTATATCATCCGTCAGGATCGCCTCGGAAAAGGCCGGTACTTCGGGAAAGTGACGATCAATACGCTGGATCAGATCATCGAAACCCCGATCGTCGCATCGAAGAGCGGTCCGTTCCGGGTAGATATGGGCACCATTTC
>ODAI012825344.1_pt1 | contig 14978 bp, 13 predicted proteins | sample 1539321 | NCBI WGS metagenome assembly ODAI01 (sample SAMN02144231, study PRJEB22623) | gut metagenome | biome: sheep rumen | host: Ovis aries | place: New Zealand
AGCAACACGGCGTTGATCCTGCAATCATTTCCAGCGTAACGGGGTTATCCCTGGACGAGATTGCCCGCCTGTAATGCACCTAGACAACGTTTGACTTTTTTGCCCTCCAATCCCTATACACGCATAAAGGGTTCCAGGGCCGAGGACACAATTTGGACAGTCAGATCCGAGAGGAAGGGCCGGGATACCGGCCCTTTACTTATGTTCATTTTAAGTCCCTCCGGTCCATTTTTCCCATTTCCGCAGCCGAAACCATTCTCTGCAGTCATTTTGCGTTGATGGCAATGCAGAAAGAATGCGCCTTGTAAAAGCCTTTTTTATGCCTCACACATTGACCGCACCATTTCTGACAGGTATAATCGGATTAACAAAAAAGCTGGAGGTATGTCAGTATGAAAGAAAACATTCGAGCAGACTTCACCCTGCCGGGCGAATCCGGCTATGAACAGCTGACACTGGATCTGGCCCGGCGCTGGGGCGCGGATGTCATTCGTGACAGCGACGGAACACACCTCTCCCCGGAAATTCTCTCTGCCGGATACCGTGTCTACTCAACCATCTGTATTATCCGCGAGCATAATGCCTTTGCCGCTGCGCATCCGGATGCACAGCAGCAGACGTTCCTCTCCTCGGATCCGGTCATCGCCACCTCCGAAACCCTCGTCATTCATCCTCTGGACGGCTATTTCACGGAACAGTTTGAACTCAACGACTCCCCGGAGGCACTCCCCTACTGGCAGGTCTGGGACCGGACCGCCAATGAGCTGCTTTCCCGTGATGAGTGGACTTATTCAAACGGAGAGGTGCGCATTGGTCATGCCCGGCCCTGGCACCGCTATACCGTCTCTTTCCTCTGCTGGCGCATCTGGGAGGAGATCAATATGTACAATCACACCACCAACCACTGGACCAGTGAGCATCTGCGCCAGCTGGATCCCCGGCATCCCGAAGCATGGACCTATCTTTGCGGCTGGCTCCGGGACTGGTGTGTCCGGAATCCGGATACTGATGTCGTCAGGCTTACATCGCTTTTTTACAACTTCGTCTGGATCTTCGGCAGCGACGCCCGGCGCAGAAGCCGTTTTGTCGACTGGGCCAGCTATGACTTCACCGTCAGCCCCGCTGCACTCCGTGCCTTTGAGGCCGAATACGGCTACGCCCTCACCGCCGAGGATTTCATCCATATGGGAAAACTCCAGGCCACACACCGTCCGCCTACCCGCCACAAACTTGATTACATGGACTTTATCCAGCGCTTTGTGGCAGACCGTGCCCGTCAGCTGGTCAGCATCATCCACGAATACGGCAAACAGGCCTATGTCTTCTACGATGACAGCTGGGTCGGCATGGAGCCGTACGGAAAGTATTTCGGAACCGTGGGATTTGACGGGCTCATCAAGTGCGTCTTTTCCGGCTTTGAGTGCCGGCTCTGCGCCGGGGTCAGTGTTCCGGTTCACGAGCTCCGCTTCCATCCGTACCTGTTCCCGGTAGGCCTCGGCGGCCTTCCCACTTTCATGGAGGGCGGCCACCCTGAAAAAGATGCCATGGATTACTGGCTGCATGTCCGCCGCGCCCTGGCCCGGCAATGCGTGGACAGAATCGGCCTGGGCGGCTATCTGCACCTGACACAGGATTTCCCGGCCTTTGTGGATACCATCACCGAAATCTCGGATCAGTTCCGGTCCATCAAGGCGCTGCATATGGCCGGTGCTCCGGCTGAGCTGCCTGTCACCGTCGGCATTCTCACCACCTGGGGATCCCTTCGCAGCTGGACGCTTTCCGGTCATTTTCACGAAACCAATACCAATGTTCTCATCCATGTTCTTGAGGCACTCTCCGGCCTTCCGGTCAGTGTCCGCTTCCTTTCCTTTGAGGACCTCCCCCGGTCTCTGTCAGGCATTCAGGTTCTCATCAATGCCGGTGCCGCCGGCGATGCCTGGAGCGGCGGCGATGCCTGGAAAGATCCGGAACTCTCTGCCGCAGTCACCCGGTTTGTCCATGAGGGCGGCAGCCTGATCGGCTTTAACGAGCCTTCCGCCGTACCCGGACTGGATACCAATTTTGCCCTTGCGCATCTGTTTGGCATTGACCTTAATACCGGTGACTATGCCTGCCATCTGCCCTGGGATCTCCCCGTTTCAAACCCGCCCGTTTCCATTCCGGAGGATACCCTGGGACATAAGACCGATCTCCGTGTCCTTTCCCCGGATGTGGAAATCTGGGCCTCTGAAAACGGCATCCCGCAGATGACCCGTGCCCGCTTTGGCAAAGGTCAGGCCATCTATCTGAGCGGCTTCCACTATTCGCCTCAAAGTGCCCGTATGCTCCTCGACCTCATTGTGCTTCTGACAGGCGTTTCCCCTGATACGGCCGGGACCGCAGACCTTTCCTGTGTGGAAACGGCCTGGTATCCGGCAAGTCAGACCCTTCTGCTGATGAACAATTCGGATCAGGCCGCAGATACCCGGGTTGCCTGGCCGGCGGGACATTGCACCGTCCATCTGGCACCGTTTGAAACCTGTTTTCTTGAAAATCCAGCCCCCGATGCCTGAGCCTGCATAAGTGCGGGCAGCTGCCGGTTTGCCGGATACAGGCAGTGAACAATCCCTGCACCGAAAAATACCGCTGCTCATAAGCAGCCACAGAAAACAGGGATTCGCACAGCAACCTGTTCGAATCCCTGTTTTTATCACTTGTTGAAACCCGGATATTTGGCCTCTCTCCAAAGAGCTGCCGGCCTTTGTGATATCATCGCACTGTTTGTCTGAGAACCGGATTGGGCACATATGATTCTTCCATGCAGCCACCGTACAGCAATAAACCACTGAACAGCAGAGATCCTGAAACATCCCTGCTGCCAAAAACAAAAGCAGGTACATGATGAACATTACCACTTCGCGCCTGGTCCTGACAAAAAACGGACCTGACTATCTTGAAAGCACCTACGCCTATGCCGGTGACAGGGACAATGCCCGGCTTATGGTCTATCTCCCCTTTGCCTCCCTTGAAGAAACAGCCGCGTTTCTCAAAAAAGCCGCAGAGGAATGGGAAAAGCCCTGTCCCGCCTTTTACGAATTTGCCGTTCTCATGAACCGGGTTCATGTGGGCGGCCTCACGCTGTACATTCTCGGGGAAGACCGGCAGACGGCAGAGCTCGCCTGGATCATAAACCCCGGATATGCGCGTCAGGGCATTGCCTTTGAAGCGGCCCGGGGCCTGATCCGATATGCCCGGCAGGCCCTGGGAATCCGCCGTTTCATTGCGCAGTGTGACAGCGAAAACACGGCCTCCCGCCGGCTGATGGAGAAGCTCGGGATGCACTTTTATTCCTGTACCGGCGGACGGTTTAACCGCTCATCGGAGGAAGAACGTCAGGAACTGACGTACGAACTGTTTTCAAGTGAGGTCACCGATGAATAAACTCGCCGATACCAGAATCAATATCCGCCGTCTCGGGAAAACGCTCGGACTCATCTGCAATATCGCTGAACTTGTTTTCATTCTCCTTACCGTTGCCGGTATCCTGGCTGCCTTTACTTCCCTGTTTTACCCGGATGCCATTTCGCATCTGAACAGGCTGTTCAGCCAGAATTCGGTTTACCGCCTGCTTCTGCACTTTGCCGGACTCACTCAGATGGAGCCCCGATATGCGGCGGCAATCGGCTGTACCGTCACGGCCATTACGTTTGGCGTTCTGCTCCTTTTCACACGTATTTTCAAGCGCATGCTTCTCCGGCTGATCAGCAGTGAAAAGCCTTTCACGCTTGAAACCGCTTCTGCGGTCCGGAAGTATTCCCTGTTTATTCTCATTTTGCTGCTGTACAATCCCGTCATCGCCGTCATCCTGTTCCTGATGGCCTACCTCTTTTCCTATCTGGTTGAATACGGTGCCCTGATTCAGCAGAAAGCGGATGAAACCTCCCGCATTCAGGGAGAGATGATCGTCTCCTTTGCGGAAATCACGGAAAACAAATCCGGGCAGACCGGTCAGCATATCCGGCGCGTTGCCGAATATACGAAAGTTCTGGCGCGTGAACTGGGCTTTTCCCCGGAGGAAACCGAGAACATCGGGCTGGCTTCCACCATGCACGACATCGGCAAGCTGATGATTCCCTCCGAAATCCTGGATAAGCCCGGAAAACTGACGGACGCGGAATACGGAATCATCAAAACACATCCCACCTATGGCGGACAGCTGCTTGAAAACGTAGAGGGGGATATCATCCGGCTTGCCCGGACCATCGCCCTTGAACACCATGAACGGCCTGACGGACGCGGATATCCCGGAGCCCTTAAGGGAGAGGAAATCAGCATGGAAGGCCGCATTGTTGCGGTAGCGGATGTCTATGACGCCCTGACCAGCCGACGCAGTTACAAGGAAGCCTGGACGGAGGATAAAGCCTTTCAGGAAATCGTTAAAGGCAGCGGCACCCAGTTCGATCCACGGGTTGTTCAGGCCTTTCAGACCGCCTATCCGGAAATCCGGCGCATTCAGCAGCAATACAGAGATGCATAATCCTTTCCCGGCGGACTATCCCGATACAAAAGTCATTCACCTGTGTGAATGACTTTTCTGCATGAAACCGTTATTTTTCCCCGAAAAACAGACGGCTGGCATTCCCGTAAAGGATATCCTCTTTGTCTTTGTCCGGGAACCGGGCGGCAAGCACCATGTTCACACATTCCTCATAGCTGTATTCCTTCAGAACCGAAGGATAATCCGTTCCGAAAAGCAGTTTGTCCGCTCCCAGAATTCCGGCGGCCTTTTCAAGATAGGCGGCGGTCTTTCTGTACGGCTTCGGATCAGGACGAATATTGTGCGTCAGGCTGGAAATATCCATCCAGACATTCGGCAGTGCAAGGCATTCAAGGGCTTTCTGCCATTGATCCTCATTTTCCTCTCTGCCGTTCGGCGCCAGAAGATGACAGAAAACAAAGCAGGCCTCCGGATGAGCCGTGACCAGCCGGCGCGCCGCATCCACCTGCCAGCTGGGACTTGAAAACTTTCCGATATCCAGAATGATCACCTGACCAAGGCCGGCGGCATAATCAATCGCCTCCGTCATTACCTCGTCATTAAGGCGCAGCGCCGGATGCAGACCGGTCAGGCCGGAACCAATGCTCAGTTCAAATTTGACCGCCTTAAAGGAAAGTTCCTCAAAGAGATGCGCCCGAACCCGCTTCATTCCGGCTGCATATGGATCATACATTGCCGCACCCGTGAGCCGGTCCGGATACCTCTGCATGGCATCCCATGTGGCCAGGTTCTGAAAACCGTAATAGTTCCCCTGAAGGAGAACCGCCCGTTCAACACCGTTTTCATCCATCTCCCGGATGAGATCCTCAGCGGTCACCCGGTCCGCCCCAAAGCATTCCGGAATCAGCTGAATCACGGATCCTGTTGCATACCTGGCCCGTCCGCTTCCATCACCGAGTGCACGAAGTTCACCCTCTTCACCCGTTCCTGCAATCGTCGAAACGATGTGCACATGACTGTCAATAATCCTCACACGTTCCACCTCCGTCTGATTTTCCTTTCCGGGACTCACTGTTAATCGTTTGTCCGGGCTGCAGTCCGGGGGACCGGATTTGACTCACTGCTGCAGCGCGGCAAAGCCATTTCTGACAATCCTTTTTGCTGGACCCTTTCCTGCAAAAAACCTTTCTTTTCCCATTGTACATGCAAAGCATGGAGGGATCAACAGAAAAAGTAAGAAATCTCATGAACCCTGGCAGAAACAAAACATGTCACTAAGAGCCTGGGAAATAATTATCTGAACGATTTTGCTCACAAGATACTTTCACATAGACCATCCGAAAATGAAAAATGCATTGATTTATCTCAACGATACAATTACCGTATCCTGGGCTTCTTTCATGCCATTCTGTCGAGATATAATTCTTTCCTGCACTCTGACAAAGTGTCACAAAATATCATTCCCAGGCACATTTCCACTCATCATTTTAAATCGCTCTATAACGTCTCTTTTGACGCAGGGAATGTCTACGTTTTTATCGATGCAAATGGATCAGGAAAGACTAACTATTTATTTAAGCTCAGATCTATCAGTGGAATAACCAACCTAATGCCCAAGTCCATCAGTCCGCATAGGTCTCTTTGTGAGTTTGGTACCTACAACCATTTCTTCCAGCAGAAACCCGCTTTATCATAAGCGGTGAGATTTTATCCACGGTCAATTAAGCCATTCAGGCAGAAAACCATCAATTTTTTGGAATTTGGTTTCGAAGGTCCGGGAGATTCGATCTATGTTGCCCGGCGGCTGGCCGTGTAATGCACTTGAGCCCATTGTGACAGCTGTGTTTCAGCCGGCCATATCTGGCATTAAAAGCATGACCGACGCAGTAAGCAGACTCTTAACGAACACATGCGAAAGTCAGGAGCAAAATTCGATTGATCAAATCAGCCGGATTGCGGTATAATCTGGTCGGTGAAACAAATTGAGGAAAGAGGGTGATCGTCTGATGTCAGATTTGGTAAAACGGGATGTTAAAAAACGGTGTTTATTGATCTTTTTGCGCACGACGAATACCGACTTCAACTGTTTCAGACAATACATCCGGAGATAACGGATGTAACCGCAGATGAACTGCCGATTATCACCATCAAACCGGTGATCACGAACCATCTGTATAATGATCTGGCATTCATGTTTCGGGATAAACTGATGATATTCGTGGAAGCACAGTCCACCTGGTCTCTTAATATTTTGATTCGAATTCTGTTGTATCTGGCAGAAACGATTCGGGAATATACCTGCATAACAGAAACATGGATATTCATGACGAAAAGATGCATAAGATTCCGATGCCGGAATTTTATGTAGTCCATACAGGGAAAAGGAAAACACCGAAAACAATTTCCCTGAAGAAGGATTTTTTCTGCAGCGAAATGTGCCAGTTAGATCTGGAAGCGAAGGTGTTTAGTATTGAAACCGACGACATCATTGGCCAGTACATCATTTTCTGTCATGTGATGGATGAACAGATTGACAAGTACGGCAGAGTGAGGAAAGCAGCGATAGAAACAGTCCGGATCTGTCGGGATCGAAATGTTCTGAAGGATTATCTGAATGAGCGGGAAAAGGAGGTTGTTGATATCATGAGTGCGATTTTTACTCAGGAATATGCCGTAAATCAGTACGGGAACGCTATGAAGCAAGAAGGCAGGAACGAAGGCAGGAACGAATTAGCTCAGTTGCTTAAAAAGCTTTTATCGCTTGGTAAGGGCGAGGAAGTAGAGAAGGTAATAAATGATACGAACTATATGCAGAAACTTTTGAAGGAATATAGTTTGGTCGAGGGTTGAGTAACATTCGGCCTATTGTGCTCTTTGAGATAACGCAGTTTTTCCCTCGAATATCTGTAAAATAGTTCTAAAAACTGTCCGGACAGGCTGACACTGTATCGAAACAATCTGACCCTGGTTGGAATTCCTTATGATAAGACCGCAGCAAATGACCATGTTGCTTTCAAGCACCACAGCTGTAAGATTGAAAAAAGCATAAGGCATGTGCCTTTCAAATGTCACCGGACGGACCGAAAAAACATTCGGTCCGTCCGTCTGTTCATTCTTTCACAATTCCGTTCAACGTGATATACTTTCCGTTGTTTCGTTTGCATTTACGGAATACCTTTCGTGTATTCCGGCAGATTGACGAACTCCGGAGCGGCCCTGTCGCGCAGCGACGGTCTGTCCAGGCTGCGCGACAGGGCTGCTCCGTCAAATGACCAAAGCTGAGGAGGAGGTCCCCTTTATGCATCTCTCAACCATCTGTGTTCAGGGCGGTTATACTCCGGGAAACGGCGAGCCCCGTCAGATCCCGATCATCCAGTCCACGACATTCCGGTATGAAACCAGCGAGGACATGGGAAAACTCTTTGATCTCGAGGCAGAAGGCTATTTTTACACGCGTCTGCAGAATCCGACCTGCGATCTGGTCGCGGCAAAAATCTGCGCGCTGGAAGGCGGAACGGCCGCCATGCTGACCAGTTCCGGACAGGCTGCCAATTTTTTCGCGCTGTTCAATCTCTGCAGCTGCGGTGATCATATTGTCGCTGAATCCAGCATTTACGGCGGCACCTACAACCTGATTTCCGTCACAATGAAACGCATGGGCATCGACGTCACATTTGTCCCGCCGGATGTATCGGATGAAGAGCTGGATGCTGCCTTCCGTCCAAATACCAAAGCGGTTTTCGGTGAAACCATTGCCAATCCCGCACTGACCGTGCTTGACATTGAACAGTTTGCCGCGGCAGCGCACCGGCACGGCTGTCCCCTGATTGTCGACAACACCTTTGCAACGCCGGTCAACTGCCGTCCCTTTGAATTCGGCGCCGATATCGTTACCCATTCCACGACCAAATACATGGACGGGCACGGTGCCTCCCTGGGCGGTGCCATCGTTGACAGCGGACACTTTGACTGGATGAAGCACGCAGATCGGTTCCCGGGCCTCTGTCAGCCGGATGAGAGCTATCACGGCATTACCTATGCGGAACGCTTTGGAAACGCCGGCGCGTTCATTACCAAATGCACGGCCCAGCTGATGCGTGATTTCGGTTCCATGCAGTCCCCGCAGAACGCCTTCTATCTGAATCTGGGCCTTGAAAGCCTTCATGTCCGCATGGCTCAGCACTGTAAAAACGGTCAGGCCATGGCCGAATTTCTGGCTGCGCACCCCAAGGTTGCCCATGTCAGCTACTGCGGCCTCCCGGGGGATCCCTACCATGCCCGTGCGCAGAAATACCTGCCGAACGGGTCCTGCGGCGTCGTCAGCTTTGAGCTGAAAGGCGGACGCGAGGCGGCCTCCGTCTTCATGCGTTCCCTGAAGCTGGCGGCCATTGAAACCCATGTGGCGGATGCCCGGACCTGCTGTCTCAATCCTGCCACCAGCACGCATCGTCAGATGAATGACGAGCAGCTGAAAAAAGCCGGTGTTCCGGCCGGCCTCATCCGCATCAGCTGCGGACTTGAGGAGACAAATGATCTGATTGAGGACGTCGCCCAGGCGCTCTCTCAGGTTGAAGCCGAGGTGAAATAATGCCCATCTGTATTCCTGACCAGCTTCCCGCCATTGAAATCCTGCACCGGGAAAATATTTTCGTCATGCAGCATCAGCGGGCCTGTACCCAGGACATTCGTCCGCTCCAGATCCTCCTTGTCAACCTGATGCCCAAAAAGATCCAGACCGAGACCCAGTTTTCACGTCTTCTCGGGAATACACCCCTGCAGATTCAGCTGGAACTGGTTGCCCCCAGAAGTCACGTTCCCGCCAACACCCCGCCCGAACACCTGAGTGCCTTTTACAAATCCTTTGAGGAAATCCGCCACCGGAATTTCGACGGCTGCATCATCACCGGCGCGCCGGTGGAACATCTGGAATTTGAAGAGGTGGATTACTGGCAGGAGCTCACCGAGCTGATGGACTGGACCGAAACCCATGTTCACAGCACGTTTCATATCTGCTGGGGAGCACAGGCAGCTCTTTATCACAAATTCGGCATCCGGAAACACCCCCTTCCCGAAAAGCTGTTCGGCGTTTATCCGCATACGGTAGACTACCGGCAAAGCATTCTGTTCCGCGGGTTTGACGATGTCTTTTACGCCCCCCATTCCCGGCACACCACCGTTTTCCGCGAGGATATTGAGGCTGTCCCGAGCCTGCGGATCCTTGCCTCCTCCGCAAAGGCCGGCGTCTATGCCGTTTATGCAAAGCATCATAAGCAGTTCTTTGTCATGGGGCACTCTGAATACGATCCCGACACCCTGCAGCAGGAATACCTGCGTGACCTTTCCCAGAATAAGCCGATTCATGTTCCCGAACATTACTATCCGGATGATGATCCGTCCCGGGAGCCTGTGGTCACCTGGCGTGCCCACGCAAATCTGCTGTTCTGCAACTGGCTGAACTACTTCGTTTATCAGACCACCCCGTATGATCTTGAGCTCATTCCCTCCCATCAGGAAAGCGACTCCTGATCCCTCCTTTTACGGCAAAAAGCCTGACATCAATGTGATGTCAGGCTTTCTTTGTCCGGGGGTTATTCCCCGCTGATTTTTGTATCGACAATCCGGTTCTTCCCGCTTCCTTTTGCGTGATACATCCGGTTGTCCGCCAGCAGGAACATCTCCCGCAGGCTGTATCGTTCCCCTTCCCGGGCCCGGATAACGCCGATGGAATACCCTGCCTGGATACTCCGTCCCCCTTCCTTCACCCAGGGGCGGTTCGCCATCAGCTTTTTCAGTTCCTGATCAACCACCTGCTCCTCCACATCCGGCAGAAGAACCAGGAATTCATCTCCGCCATACCGGTAGCAGTGGTCTTTCCCGAAGGAGTTGATCAGGTCTGTCCCGGTTTCCTTGAGCACCCGGTCACCCTCATCGTGTCCGAAATGATCATTGATGGACTTGAAATTATCCAGGTCCAGCATGATCACCGTCATGTCCTTTCCCTCGTATCTCGAATAGTCCTGACGCAGCGCCAGGCGGTTGCGGATCCCGGTAAGCGGATCATACATGGATACTTTCTGAAGCAGCTGATTCTCCTCGCTCAGATCCCGGGTCAGCTTATGCACCTCTTTGAATGCCCTCATCTCCGCATGCTTCAGTTCACAGACAAATACCAGATCAACCACAATGCCAAACAGTGAAACCAGGACTTTTGCCATATTCTGCCCGGTAAACTGGATAAAACTGTGATCGATCGAAAAGAAAAACAGCGTATAAAGAAACATGATAATGCCGGCGACAATCCCTCCGGAATAACCAAATAAGGCGGAGGAAATCACCAGGCCGGCAATCAGAATCATGTTGGGATTTGGGATATTAAACCGGTAAACAAAAAAAATCAGGAAAACCATCAGGGTTGCTGCAATCAGGACACTGTACATCGGTTTTACCTGTACCTGCAGCAAAGACCTTCTCTGAGAGATGGTTTCCTTTCGCGTCGCGTTCAAAACTTTCCCTCCTGCAAAAAATCTCCGTCATTTCAAATTCGTGATTATACACGCATTCTTCCATGAACAATTATACTGTATCCGGCAGAATAGTCAAGCTTTATAACCAATATACGTATGTAATTATTATCGTTCATCAATGAATTTCACAAACAAATTCCTATTCAATAAGACGCAATGACAAAGAAAAACCTCCGCACCTCTGAACGGAAATGGGTGCGGAGAGAACTCATTCTTTTTTCACACTCTGCCAGGCATATTGTACGATCCTGCACCTATGCTTCTTCTTTCCCGCCCCGGCATCTTTATCGTATGTAATGCTTACCAGCAGGATAGGGCGGCCATAATTTTCCAGTCCATAGGTGTACTTCTTGTTAATGATTTGGCTGATCGCACTTTCTGCAGATTCTTTCCATTTCAACTCAATGAGAAGAATCGGCCAGGGGAATATACGCCACATCCGCAAATCCTTCACCTGCAGAGAGCTCCTCAAACTGCAGGTAATGATCGTTGTACGTATAATAAGCCAGCTTGATGACACTGCGAAGACTGTCCTCTTTATTATAATGAAACGGCGCCGTTTCTTCCGCATGCACTTTTTCAATTTGTGCCGCCACAGCCTCTTCGTCCCCCTGAATCGTATCATTAAAGAGTTTTTCGCTTTCTTCGAGGCGTTTTAATGTTGCTTCATGCTTTACCTCACGAATGGTTTTCTGAAACTCCTGCCTGATTTCCTCATTCGGGATTCTTGCCATTTTCGTCTCAGCATCATATGCCAGATATCCCAGATGAATCAGCAATGTCAGAACATCGTTCTTTCCCTTAAAGGTTGTAAGATCGTTCGCGAAACCTGTCGGATTGACTTTTACCCCGATTCCGCCAACAAGCTCTGCAATCGTCCTGGTCAGTCCATGATAATCCCTGCTGATATAATCCATCAGAGGTTCCGCTGCGGAGCTCTCTGCCCAATAGGAATCAAAATCGTCGTTTTCAATTGCTTCCATCACAGAATTGGGATTGTAAACCGACCCAACACCTTTGAAATGGTATCCATCATACCACTGTTTCATTTTTTCAAAATCGATCTGATGTGTTTTGCACAGCTGTCTGACTTCATCTTCCGTAAAACCCACATACGGCCCAAATTTGCGTGGCTTTATGACAGTAAACTCCTTGAAATCGGAAATGGCTGACTGTGAGCCATCTTTTTTTATTGGAAGAATCCCTGTCATATACGCTGCAGCAACCGCTTTCGGGGTAAAGTTCTCGTTTTTGAACCATCCTCTCAACAGATTCAGGTATGCTGTCTGTGCCACTTCATCATCCATAGCCTCCCTGATCATTGCATCCCACTCATCGATAATGAAGATAAACGGTTTGCCGCCCTCTGATTCCGCACATCGAAGGAGAAAATCATTCAGTGTATCGCCCTCTTTCGGCACAAACCCGCTTTCAACAAGATCTTTCCACAAAGCGTTCTTGATCATGCCTGGCACTTCACGCAAAGAAACACCAGAGTCTTTTGCCGCTGAAATAAAGCCCGTAATATCCAGACAAATGACGTTAAACTGATTTAAGTATTTCTCAAAGTCCTTCGCATCCGCAATCTTCTTATCCTCAAACAACTCATGAGAATCACACGAGCGATCATAGTATGCCGTCAGCATCTTAGCCGCATACGTTTTCCCAAAGCGACGCGGACGGCTGATACAAACCAGACTGTTATCTTTGCCTATGCGCTCATTCATAAGGCTGATCAAGCCAGTCTTATCCACATATTTTGGTCCGGCAATCCTTGTAAAACTCACATTGCCCGGATTCACATACATCCCCATATTCAGCCTCTTTCTGAAGTTAGGCGGGTAAAATCCACCATATTTGTCATTATCAAGAAGATGGTGGAAATCAGCTTATACCTGCTGTACCGTGAAAGTGGCACGCGCGGTGTGGAACAGGAAAAAGAGGGAACATCACTTCAAAGCCCCAACCTGTTGGCAATGAGCTCCGTTTTTAATTCTTAATGTATCGTGTTCCCCGGCCAGCCCCAATTTTTCTAACGGAACCTGATCTGACCATCTGTCCCAATACAGCTTCAACTGTTGTGCCGCTTATGTCAGGATGTATTTTTAAGATATCCGTTTTTGAAACAGGTGTCAGGCTGTTGAGTATCGTGGCTTCCACTCTTGCCTGTTTTGTCACTTTACGGCTTCCAACCACAGCAAATCTCTTATCCAGTTCCTTATAACACACATATATCGTTGTCAGAAATTCCATGATAAAAGCCGAATAGTCGTTCTGATTATCATGCCAGCCATCAGAAGACTTTTTCAGTGCTTCATAATAGTTCCCTTTTCGGTTATTAATCTGTTCCTCAAAAGAAATGTATTTCCCCGCATCAAAGCCATTTCGATATAACAAAAGCAGAGAAAGCAGTCTGCTTAACCTCCCATTACCATCTCTGAACGGATGGATACACAGAAAATCCAGAACAACGCATGGAATCAGCAACAGCTGATTAATGTTGGGATTATCCCTTGCCTCCTGATAAGCAAGCACAAGCTGCTGCATTTCATAAGGAATGTTGGCGGCTGAAGTCGGACGAAATCTCACTCTTCGTCTTCCGAATTTATCCTCTTCAATGATGTCATTGTCAACCTCCTTGTACCTCCCGGCAAACGCGTATCCTGCAATATTCAGCATCATCGCGTGCAGCCTCAATATATTGCTTTCCCGAAAATCCATATCGGTGTAGTCTGTATGAATCTGAGCAAGCGCATCTCGATATCCCACGATCTCCTGTTCATTATGGTTAAGAGGTGCACTGTTACCTTTAACAATTTCATTGATACGCTCGTCCGTGGTCACAATTCCTTCGATTTCATTTGAACTCTTTACCGACTGAACCCTGGCAATGGCAGCAAGTTCAGTAAAAACATCCTCAAACTGGTCTTTTCTGTCAAGAGCCATAACACGCAGTGTATAAATATCTGCCGTTATGTTCAACAGTCCAGCAGGAAGCATCCCGTTGTCAAGAAAAGAATAGTCAAATCTATGCATCAAAGTCACTCCTTTCTGCATGAGATTATAGCCTTACTTATGCAGTAAGTCAATCATATCTGCATAATATTTTCTTATTCTTATGCAGATATCATTCCGTTATCTGCATATTTGTCTGCGCATCCTCATGCAGAAAAGACAGCGGTACATCTGGAAACGGTCGAAATCAGCGTGGAAGATCGCATACTTTGTTCAGTCATTGCCTTTTGGGGTTCAGATGTTCATGACAAGATCGATAGTGAGCAGGTCGAAACCTGAAATAAAGATCCCGACCTCCATGCACCGCAAAAAAAGTGGAGTGGTCAGATCATGCTGAAAGCAATCAGCAGAGCGGCCGTAGTCTGGACTTGCCCTGTTGCTTAAGCCTTCGCCCATATTCCGGAATGCATGTCGCATCCATCACTCCATCGCTTTGAGGTAGCTTTCCCTATTATCTGTGTGCTTTTCGAATATTTTCGAATATAACATAATTTTTATTCGAATAAATTTGACAATTTCACCGATTTTGTGTAAAATAATTTCATATTATATGAACGTTTTAACCAATTCTGATAGTATGGATTATCCGTACAATTTGGATGATCCTGGCCCTGCCGCGCAAGCGGCAGTTTGCAGACTCAGATCTCCGACAAAGACGCTCTGGCATATGACAAGTGTGAGACCTGCAGACTGGCCCTGCCGCGCAAGCGGCAGTTTGCAGACTCAGGCCTTGGACAAAGCTGCTCGGGCATATGGCAAGGATGAAACCTGCAGACTGGCCCTGCCATGGGCAGGGCGTCAGAGATAACCAACGGTACCCAGAGACAAGACTATAGCACATAAAAGGAGAGGGCCTGCCGCCACAGCGGCAGTTTGTCAAATATGAGCATCAAAAAAGCCGCGGCGCCGAAAAACCAAGCTGCGGCTCATAAAGGAGGGGAATTCATGTCTTATCTGTCGGA
>ODAI011766112.1_pt1 | contig 14977 bp, 15 predicted proteins | sample 1539321 | NCBI WGS metagenome assembly ODAI01 (sample SAMN02144231, study PRJEB22623) | gut metagenome | biome: sheep rumen | host: Ovis aries | place: New Zealand
AAGGAGACACTATGTCATGAACATATCTTCCCGGCGATACGCGGCAGCGCATCCAGGACCTAATCAAAGACAGCAGCATCACCCAGACCGAGCTGACAGGCATCATCGGTCTTTCTGAAAGTGCGCTCAGCCGCTACCTGAAAGGCCAGACTGAGATGCTCGGTGACGGGTATATCACCAAGATTGCAAAGCACTTTAATGTATCCACAGACTTCCTTCTGGGAGAGACGAACATCCCGGATCAGAAGAATTATGATATCGAAGAACTGGGAATATCCTCGGGAGCCGCAAAGCTTCTTTATAAAGGTATAACACACTAGACTTTGCCCGCAAAGTCGTGTGCCAAAAGGGACGCTGTCCCCTTTGGATTCCTCTGCTACGAAACCCATGGTTTCTTTGGATTCTTCCTTGGCTGTACCATCTGTACTTTTTACCACTTAACACCAATACTTCTCCAAATACAGATTATACTGCCGCTCATAGTCTTCCTTTGAATCTCTGATGATACGCTGATTTTCATGCATGTTCATGTTCCTGCCTGCTGTATCAAGAACACATCCCGAAATATTTGAACAGTGGTCTGACACGCGCTCCAGATTTGTCAGCAGATCTGACCAGATAAATCCCGCAGCCACAGAACATTCTCTGTTTTGAAGGCGGACAAAATGCCGGGTCCGCAGCTCTTCCTTCAGTTTATCGATCGCCTGTTCAAGGGATTCTGTCATCCGGGCCGAATGAAGATCGTCTTTTAAAAATGCCTGATAGGACAGGTCCAGTATCTCTGTTACCGCCTCACAGATCACGCTATACTCATGAACTGCATACTCCGAAAAAGTTACATTCTTACTTTTTATTTCTTCTGAAGATTCCAGAATGTTCACCGCGTGATCGGCAATGCGTTCATAGTCCCCGATCAGTTTCATATACTCGGTCGCCCTGGCACTTTCCTCCTCGCTCAGATGTTGGGATGTCAGTTTTAAAAGATATGTACCTATGACATCTTCCAGATGATCGGTTTCATCTTCTGCTCTATGTATATTTTCCGCTCTTTCTTCCTCGTAGTGAATTACACTTTCGAGGCTGTCTTTTAAGGCGGTAACGGTTGTTCCTGCCATGAAGTCAAGCACCTGTTTGCATCTGCCCAGAGCAAGTGCCGGGCTTGCGAGCAGGCGTTCGTCAAGTTCTTTTGCCCTTTCCGGTACTTTTGCATCAGGAAGAATCGTGCAGACCATATGTTCAAGGACCTGACTGAACGGAAGCATCAGTAAGGTACAAAGAATATTAAATACCGAATGGAAAACCGCGATTCCCATCAAACTGGCAGACTGTGCAAGAAATGCCGGAGCAAAAATGATTTTTACCAGGCAGAAAACCGTCAGCCATACGGTAGCTCCTATGAAGTTGAAGGCAAAATGAACAAGCGCGGCTCTTTTTGCATTTCTGGTTGTACCAATCGAAGAAAGTATTGCCGTTATGCAGGTGCCAATATTCTGTCCCATGATGATCGGTATAGCTGCGCCGTAAGAAACTGCACCTGTTGAAGCAAGCGCCTGTAAGATACCTACTGATGCAGAGCTGGACTGTATCATGGCTGTCAGGATCGCACCTGCGATCACCCCAAGGACGGGATTCGTAAAGGTAAGAAACATCTGCTGGAATGACGGAACATCTCTGAGTACCGAGACTGCATCTGACATGGTGTCCATCCCGTACATAAGTATAGCAAATCCGAGCAGTACCAGCCCTGTATCCTTTCGCTTACCGTTTTTGGACACCATAAATAAGATGATTCCCAACAGTGCAAAAATCGGCGTAAATGACGACGGCTTTAACAGTTTAACGAAAACATTGCTGCTATCGATCCCGGCAAGGCTTAAAATCCATGCCGTTACAGTTGTACCGATATTTGCTCCCATAATGACATTGATAGACTGCTTCAGGGTCATCAGCCCCGAGTTAACAAAGCCTACCACCATGACGGTGGTTGCTGACGAGCTTTGTATGATAGCCGTAACCCCCAACCCTGTCAAAAGACCGGCAAATCGGTTGGTCGTCATACGCCCCAGAAGCGCCTTTAATCGGTTGCCCGCGCGGCGTTCCAACGCCTGCCCCATCAGTGTCATACCGAACAGAAACAAACTTAAGCCGCCGATCAGATTCAATACATCAAATAAATCCATAATATGCTCTCTACACTCCATTCTCTTTTTTCAGTTACAGAATAGAGAATCAACATCAAATCCGTTATCGTGCTTCTGTAAAAAAAATGTAATGCGAAGAGAAATAAAAAGCAGGGGCCGCCTAAGCCCCTGCAAGGCAGATTTTCTCATGTCACTTCCAGTCCTCAGGCTTATTCGGTATCGACACGATAAACTCCGAACCTTCGCCGGGACTGCTGCCCAGTCTGATTGTTCCATTATGAATCAGGACCGCATGTTTAACAATGGAAAGTCCAAGGCCTGTACCTCCTGCCTCTTTGCTCCTGCTTTTGTCTACACGGTAAAAGCGTTCAAAAATACGTTCCTGCTCCTCTTCAGGAATACCAATACCTGTGTCTCTCACGGTAAGCACTGTATGTCTTTGGTCTTGCGATACAGATATACTGACGCTGCCTCCTCGGTGATTGTACTTAATCGCATTGTCACACAGGTTATATGCTATGCTGTACAGCAGCTGCGGGATCGCCGTTACAGGAGCCGTTTCACCGCTGACGGTAAAACTGATATCCATCGCAGAGGCTATGGTTTCCAGTGTATCAACCGCATTTTCCACGATACTATAAAAATCGCAGTTCTCCCATTTCATTTCTGTCCCGCCATTATCCAGCTTCGTCAGATCAATAATATCTTCTACAAGTTTGGTCATGCGCAAGGATTCCGTGTGAATCTTTACTGCGAAGAGCCTTATGTCCTCTTCCTTAACCAGTCCGTTTTCAAGAAGCTCCGCATATCCGGAAATCGCATGAAGCGGCGTTTTCAATTCATGGGAAACATTTGCGCTGAATTCCTGCCTGATCAGCGCCGCCTTTTCAATTTCCTCCTGATCGTTCCTCAACTGAGCCTGTTGTGCAGCAATATGACGCAGCAGAGGCTCTATCTCCTCATAATTTTCCTTTCCAAAGTATTGCTTCGGTTGTGTAAGGTCGAGCTCATTGATCGGCTTTACGATCTTTGCAGCAATCTGCGAAGCCAGCACATAGGAAAGTATCAGCGCGGCAAGGATCACAAAGCAGATCGGCTGACCAAAGCCAAATAGAAGGCTCCATACAGAGAGCTGTGCAACAGACACGCGGAGTACAGATCCGTCCGGAAGCCGTTTAGCCGCATAATACTGCTGATCTGCCAGGGTATAGGAGTGTCTGGCAGCTTCTCCGTATCCTTCTTCCAGCGCCTGCCTTATCTCCGGGCGCTCCATATGATTCTGCATGGTCGTGGTGTCCGCCTCATCGTCAAATAAAACATCTCCCTCCGGACTGACCCAGGTTATCCTGTAACTCCCGTCATTCAATCCCTCAAAGTATTCCGCTCCGGAGAGTGCGACGCCCTGTGCTGCCAGTTCGGTCTCCACGCGAAGCTGGTTCTTCTGTATGGAGGAAAAGTATGCATACAACGATCCCATAATCAACAGTAAAGAGGCGAGAAAAACCAAGAGAGCAACGGTCCAGATAGCCTTAAAAATCTTACTGCTCATTTTCCGCCTCCATCTTATATCCAACACCCCGAACAGTCTGGATATGACCCCCTGCTTTTTCGAGCTTGGTTCTGAGCGTACCGATATGAACATCCACCGTCCTGGTCTCACCGGAAAAGTCAATGCCCCACACGCTCTGAAGGATATTGTCTCTTGTAAAGACCCTCCCCGGACTCTCCAGCAGAAGTTTCAGCAACTCATATTCTTTCAAAGTCAGCAAAACGGGCTTTCCGTCTACGGTTACAATATGCTTGTTTTCATCCATCGAAATAATCCCGCAGGACAAAACCTGGCTCTGATGATTGCCTGCACGGCGAAGAACTGCCTTTATGCGCGAGACCATTTCCATCATTCCAAACGGCTTCGCGAGATAATCATCCGCACCGGAATCCAGACCAATCACTTTATCATACTCGCTGTCTTTTGCAGTTGCCATAATAACAGGAATATCCGAGGTAACAGGAGACGATCGCAGTTTTCGAAGGATCGTCAGTCCATCTTCCCCAGGCAGCATGACATCCAATACAATCATTTCCGGCCTTTGCTCTTTCATAGCAGCCCAAAAAACGGTATCATTCTCAAAACCTTTTGCTTCAAATCCCGATGCTGTCAGTGTGTATACCATAAGATCCCGGATAGCACTGTCATCTTCAACACAATAGATCATGCGAAATCCTCCTTTGACCTCCTCAATATAAATGATACTTGTAAGCTGACCTCCTCAATATAAATGATACTTGTAAGCTGACCTCCTCAATATAAATGATAATTGTAAGCCCTATAATCGGTGAACTGTAAAATCTCAGTAAAGTCAAAAACCGGATTGCTGTATGATAGGCAGTCCGGTTTTGTCAAATGTTCTACTTTTGATATGGAATATATAATTATCTGCTTCGATGATCCTTCAGATCATTTGAAATGCCTTAAATGCTTCTATAATCGCCTCTTCCTTCTCCTTCGGTGTCTCTGGCGACCTGCTGTCTACACTCTTCGGCAGGTTATCGTTCTGCCGCTCAATGATGCCGCATTTCCGCTTCGTTTTGGCGATATTCAGGTTCATTCACACAGTTCAGAATATATTTTCAGATCCAGATCCTTATATACATTGAAAACCACTTTCATCCGGCTTCCGGTCTCATCCAGCCAGTTCCGAACGGTTTCCACCGCGATCTCCGCTGCCCTTTGATTCGGAAACATGAAAACGCCGGTTGAGATACAACAGAAAGCCAGGCTCTCTAAGCCGTTCTCCGCTGCCAGATTCAGGCAAGACGTGTAGCAAGAGGCCAGGAGCCCCTCGTGCTCTTTTGTGAGATGTCCCAGAACGATCCCCTTTTCATCCGCGCGGCCTTTCAGATATTCGTCCTGAACTTCCAGCACCCTTCCCGGCATCTGCTTCGGCATACGGATGTTCATCAATGAGCGAAGGATACGACGTTTTCCCTCCGTGTCAGCGGGTGTCTTAAGATTTTTATATTGAACAGAATCTGTTTTAAATTCTTCTACCAGATAATCCAGACGCTGCTCCTGGGTCATTTTCTCATTCATATGCCTGTCTCCGTGTGAAACTTACATTGCTGAAATTATATACTTCACTCAACATCATCGGAACCGTTTCGCGAACCCGCTAATCAAAAGTGGCCGTTGAATCGGCATGTTCAAGTCTCGCTCTGGGTCCCTGATTCCAACTGACTTCCCACGCCTTCTCCGACATTCGGTCCTTTAATAATGCAGAATGCTAAGTCTACCGCAAATGCCGCAACAAGAACCAAACACACGATACGTGCTTTCTTTTTTCCGAGCAATTCAAGCATTCTTTTGACAAATGGTCCGATTATGTAGACACCTACGAATCCTCCCAGCGCAAAGGCCATCAGTCCGGCAAGGCAAATCCGCCCGTTCAAATTCATGAACATCCCCTTATAATCCCAGTACTGTGCATTTTTAAAATAGTCAAGCGCGAAACTTGTAAGATACTCCAGGGTTCCGCACAGCAATATCGTCATAATAAAAAGCTTGGGTTTGTTTTCCTTGTATTTGCTCAGAAGAACGATAATGAGTGCGCCTCCTGCTCCGTAAATCGGGAGCCACGGTCCGTGCATGAAGCCTCTGTTAACAAATACATGGTAATTATAAAAATGCAGTGAGACTTCCCATAACCAACCGACAAATGAAAACAGGAAGAACATCATTATCACATCGAAAAAACCATACTTATCATTCAAATCAAAGCTGGAACTGGTTATTGCAAAATCCTCCAGCTTAAATTCGACATTTATATCCTCCGGCTTTTCTCCGCACTCCAGTCTGTCCACATAAGCCTTTTGATCAAAAGCCTTCTCCACAAAAAGGCTGCTGTCAATATCGGGGCGGCTCCTGAGTCCGAAATATGCCTCCGTCTTAATATTTTCAATATACGGTGCGGTGATCAGAAGGTCTCCGAGCGGTATCAGAGAGACAAGATAATATGGAAGACATGACACATGCATCATCAAAATCTTCAGTTTATATCCTTTCGTCATGGCGGAGGACAGTTGCCTTGCCTCCTTCCAGGTGACATACGGATTTTCAGCCACAATAAACGGCACAAAGTAGTATTCAAACAGCTTATATATACCACCTATAACTGTCAGGAACCAAAGACCCATACAGATGTAATAGGTAATCATTGTCCGGAGGACCCTTATGAACGTGCGGGGACCGAAAGGTGCTATCACGCGTCTCAGATGTACATCTTCCTTGAATCGTCGTTCCATATAGAAGCGTTTCTGGCCTACGATCAGCGTCCTTCTGATCAAAAAGGAGCCCACTGTGACCAGAAGCATGGCAATAATAAGGATTACGACCACTTCTCCTTTATTTCTCTCCATGTAACTGCGATTCCATGCCAGAATACTCAGCACATCCCTGTTATTTTGAGCAAGATTGATTCCCAGCTGTCTAATCTCGGTTCTCAGAAAGTCCGGCGTATCTTTAATGACGGGCAGCGATGCGATATAGTCGCCAACCGCCTCCACCTGACTATAATCCTCCGTTCCGAGTTTAAACAATCTGTCAAAGGCTCTTACATAGTTGGAGGCTAAAAATGAGACCGCGCCGATAAATGAGAAAATAAATACTATGAGAACCATAAATCCATAGGATTTGAGTCCTCTTTGAAATACGTTTTTCCGGTTTCTTCGCTTAAACTCTTTGACATCCCATACACATTTGGAATCATTTGTTGCGGTTGTTTTTTCCATCGCTGCCTCCCGCTTGCCGGGCATATGTCTCATTTGCCGGCTTACTTAACTTTGATATTCACGACAGTTACCTCGCTGTCTGTACCGACTCTTAAAGGCGGTCCGTAATATCCCACGCCGGCAGTAACAATCGTATCTATACCATAAAGTTCCTTTACGCCGTAAGCGTTCTCATTGAAGAACGGGACAATAAAGTTTCCGGGAAATACCTGACCGTTATGCGTGTGTCCGCACAGCACTACATCCGCTCCGTTGTCCGCAAGGTCTTTAAACTGTTTCGGTTCATGCTGAAGAACGATAATTGGTTTCGTTTTATCAACCGGTCCGAGCAGCTCGGCAGCACTCATACGATCGCTCGTTCCGTCTCCGGCCTTCTCTCCGTCTACACGACCGGAAAGAATCACCTCGCCGTCTGCCAGTTCGACATTCTCATCATATAAGACATAGAATCCCGCATCCTCGAAGAACTTTTCCATTCCCGGAGTCCTGAATGCTTCGGATATCGGCGATATCGGAAATCCGCCGAAAAGATTTTCTTCCACATCGTGGTTACCGCATACGGCATATACGCCGTATTTGGCCTGCATCTCCCTGAGACAGGCCGCGTATTTTTCAGGATTCTTAAGACCCTCAAAAGTACTTGTAAAAATGTCACCGGCAATTACCACCACGTCAGGGTTCACCGAGTTGACTTCCTCAACCATCTTTTCGGTCGCTCTTATGTCTGAATTTACGCTGAGATGCAGGTCTGCTATAAGGACGACCTTCAATTCTTTTACACTTTCGGTCTTTTTATCTACATTTATCTCATAGTTCACCAGCCTCGGCTTTTGAGCATGATACATTCCGCCCAGAGTGACGAGCAGAGCCAGGACTAAGGAAATGTTCAGAATGTGGCCCAGTACTCTCTTCTTTTTATCCCGTATTATAAAATGAATAATATGGCTTACTATAGTTACAACAATAACCAAACCGGAATAGTACATAAAGAATCCCAGCCAGATATTTCCGAATTCCATACAGAAATACTTGAATGGGCATTTGGGGAGATACGCCCCCAGCATCGGAATGACCGCAAGAAGGATATAGATTAACACTCTGATAATCCTTGTTTTTCTGCCGATGTTTCTGTAAAACCTGTTCTGTTTAATGACATATTCCGTCAGTATAGACATGCCGGTCTGAAATATTATGTAGACCACCAGGAATATTTTACCAAGCATAGACCCTCCTTATCATAATAAAAAGAATCCTCACGGAGCGTTATAGTCACCGTCAAATTGCTTTTGACGTTGACTATAAATACAATAATTTTCCACCCGCTGACTTCCAGATCGACGTGAGAATTGTTTAAGTTAGTTATACTATTTTCACACTTGACTGTCCATATATTAACTCATGCTATCACAGATCCGGATTCGGCAGAAACATTTTTGTGCGCGACTCCCGGACATCTTCCGCTAAACGATATACAAATGAACCTCCACCCCCATGCGGTGCGGCAGCTCCTATGGACGAGGTACACTGCTGTTACGTTTCATAGAGCATCTCGGCATCCAATACTTCGAAAATGTAAAGCATTCCCACCAACTCTCATAAATAAAGCATCTTTTCCCAGAATCTGGTATAATAGCTGTCATAAAAATGATTAAGACGCCAAAAGTCAATAAAAAGACATTACTGCGAAGGAGGCCTTAACTTTAATGGCAGCTTTTTTTGGAGAAAATGAATTATGGAAGAAATATGAGGGAGACGGCAGAGAACCCGTAATTCTGGTGGGCGTGCGTGAACTCAGCGCCAGGGAACCGGTTTCGGAAGAGGACTTTCAACACTCCCTGTCAGAACTTGCGGAGCTTGCCAGGGCCTGCGAGATGGAACCGCTGGATACCTTGACGCAGTCACTCTCCCACATCAATAACGGTCTTTATGTGGGCACCGGAAAGGCAGAGGAAATTCGAGCCTGTGCGGAAATGCTCGGTGCAGAGCGGGTCATCTTCAATGACACCTTGTCCCCCTCGCAGATTCGAAACCTTCAAAAGCTCCTGAAGCTGCCGATAATGGATCGGACAGCGCTGATTCTCGAGATCTTCGGGCGCAGGGCAAGGACCAGAGAAGCGCGACTGCAGGTGGAGCTCGCAAAGATCCGCTATTTAAAGCCCAGACTGATCGGCATGTGGGAGACCCAGAACCGACAGGGCGGCACTTCCGGTTCCATGTCCACCAAAGGAGAAGGCGAGACCCAGTTGGAGATTGACCGCCGTACAGTTGATCATCGACTCAGCGAGCTGAGCAGGGAATTGAAGGGCGTCAGCCGTGAACGCGCGACCCAGCGTAAGAAGAGACAGGGGTCCGGACTTCCGCTGGTATCTCTTGTGGGTTATACCAATGCCGGCAAATCCACGATCATGAATGCGATGCTGACACAGTACGCGTCTGAAGAAGCTCCGGAAGGCGAACCGGATAAGCGGCAGGTTTTTGAGGCAGATATGCTCTTTGCCACCCTGGACACGACCGTGCGTCGTATCACTGTTTCAAGAGGTCAGGAATTCCTGTTATCCGATACGGTCGGCTTTATTCATAAGCTTCCCACGTCTCTTGTCGAGGCGTTTAAGTCGACTCTTGAGGAGGTGACTCAAGCGGATCTTCTGGTACAGGTGGTAGACGGCTCCGACCCGCATTGTCAGAAACACATTGAAGTCACAAAAAGTATCATCACAGAGATTGGCGCCGGTCATATCCCCATGATCACGGTCTACAATAAGTCAGATCTCTGTGATCCGCCCGTTGCATACCCCGTCACAGGCGCCACAGAACAGACCGTCGACAATGTCACCAACGTAAATCTCTATCTCTGCGCCAAAGAAAGAAGTTCGATCGACTGCCTGTGTAAAACGATCCTTGATATCCTCCACGCGAAGCGGACTGTGCGGACTTTCCTCATTCCCTATGACCGGGGAAATGTTGTCTCGTTTCTGATGGAACGCTCTGTTGTGCTGCAGACAGAATACACAGAAGAGGGAACGAAGATCACCGCAGAGTGTGATCAGGCGACTGCGGATCAGGTAGAAAAGAGACTGTAAAGGTACCATTCATTTTATAGGGAGGTTATATGATACCTAAAATTATTTTCAGCGATGTTGACGGAACGCTGCTGAACAGCAGCCACAAGGTCCTTCCGGGCACTGTTTATGCAATCAGAGAACTTAAGAAAAAAGGGATTCCTTTTGTCATTATTTCTGCCAGAAGCCCCTCGGGAATCAGACCGATTCTTCAGGAAAATCATTTCACCTGCCCGATGATTTCCTACAGCGGGGCACTGGTTCTGGACGAAAACGAGAATGTTTTGTATTCTGAAGGATTCAGTCGTGACGATGCCGCCGAGATGGTCCGATTCATCGAGAGCAACCAGCTTGACTGCACCTGGAACATCTATTCCATGGATACCTGGATTGTCAAAGACCGCACAGATCCCCGCGTGAGACGTGAGGAAAACATCGTCAAAGCCAATTCCATAGAAGGCAGCGCACAGTCCCTTGATCCTTCCGCAAAAGTAGGGAAGATCCTGCTCATGTGCAACCCCGATAAAATCCTTGACATTGAGCAGGCCATGAAGGCTGCCTTTCCTTCCATGTCCATCGTCCGCTCCTCAGACATCCTGATCGAAATCATGCAGGGTGGCATCACGAAAAGAACCGGTGTGACAGAGCTTTGCAGTCTGTGGAACATTCCGATGGAAGACACTCTCGCTTTCGGAGATCACTATAACGATCTTGAGATGCTTGAGACGGTCGCGCTTCCTTTCCTCATGGGGAATGCTCCGGAAGAATTGAAGGAACGCTTTGAAAATGTCACAGCTTCGAACAACGACGAAGGCATCTATAAGGCCTTGGTTCGTTTGGGCATTATTGAAGGTGCAGTCGAAAAATTTATACCTTAATACTATCTTACTGCTTTTCTCTTCACGTTTGCTTTTCAACCACTTTACGCCTCTGATACATTTTATGAAAAGGACAGACCGCGTCAGCGGTTTGTCCGCCATAATCGGATCTGTTCATGTTATTACGAGCGTAGCGAAGACTTTTTAGATAGGAGCGGAGAATGTTTTTTTTACAGATCTTTATGTTCATCATTTCGACAATCGGCATGTGGGAATTGATACGAAGCATCTTTGATATTGAGGAGAGCTTCATACCGGGAGTTACAGTCGCCGCGCAGGTCACTGTGTTGTTTTTTGCAGGTTTGTTCAACCTTCTGCCGGAAGCGGTAACGCTCCTTTCTGTTTTGGGATTTCTGGGAATGACCCTGACACTCGTGAGCAAGGATCAGCGCAACCTGCTGATAAAGCGATATTGTGACTGGTCTTATCTCTTTTTATGCGTTACTGTGCTGATAGTCGCTGCCGGTGTTCACGGCAAATGCTTCTCCCTATACGACAATTTTTCCCATTGGGCATTGGTTGTAAGGCAGATGCTGCAGACGGACCGGTTTCCGACATTCATGGATCCGATTATTGAGTTTCAGGACTATCCGCTCGGCAGCGCCTCTTTCATATACTTCTTCTGCAAATCGGTAGGAAAAGAGACGGAAAGCATCCAGATGCTGGCGCAGGCTTATATGATGATTGTAAGCATGCTTCCACTGTTTTCATTTGCCTCTAAGAAAACTCTTATTCAGACGATTCTGATTCTGGCAACGACAAATTTCTTTTTTGTTTTCTGTGTACCTGTTACGGAGCTGCTGGTAGATACATTGCTGGCAGTGGTCTCGGCAGCCGGCATGTCTTATGCATTAAGGTACAGAAAAGCCACGGAAACAAGACAGATCATCCCGATTGCGCTTTACCTGATTCAGATCCTGCAGATCAAGAATTCCGGAATGTTTTTCGCTCTCGTCATTTCTGCAGCGGTGCTTGCGGGATGGCGGGAAAATACGGCGCTGCGTATCGGTTGTATCCTGTCATCCTTTTTTACTGTACTGCTTTGGCATAAACATGCCGCCTACGTCTTCGCCGATGCGGCGCATGCGCAACACTCCATTTCATCTGAAAATTATCAGTCGATTATTGGTAAGAAGACGATGGAGGATATCAGGTTCATCATTCATGCGGATGTACACAGAGCGCTTACTATAAGACCTGTGATAATGACTGTTTTACTCATCTGTGCTGTAGGACTCATCGTATTTCTCTATGACAAGGGAAAATTCAGACGATATATCAAAATATCGATTGCGGCGGTCGGCCTGTATATCCTTTATCAGACAGGCACACTGGCGATGTATTTGTTCTCTATGCCTATATCGGAGGCGCGGTCGCTGGCTTCCTTTGACAGATATACAAGTTCGATCCTGATATTTGTGATCTATATGATATTGGCAGAGGCACTGACCATTTTCTCTGATTCGGAAAGAGGAAATATGTGGAATGTGATATTTTCTCTATCCTTTGTATTACTGTTGTGCTTCAGTATGCGGTGCTCGCTTGGAAGCGTAAGGACGGTATTTTCAGGTATTTCAGGACCCAAGAAGCAGGAGAGGCTTCAGGTGAGACTGTGGGTGGAAGATGTGAAGCGGGAGTATGATATTCCACTGAAAGAGACCTACACGATTCTGGTTCCTGCACATGATCTGAAAGGATACGCCTTCCGCGTCGGAAAGTTTGTATTCCAGACGGACGATGTAACTTCCATTGAAAATGCAGATGCAGACAGTCTGGATTCTATAAAGAGTAAGTATGTTTTGATCTATGATCAGGAAAATGATGCGGTGAAGAGCTGGGTCAATGAAAAGTATCCGGAGCAGGCCGGCGAGGATGTCATTATGTTAAAGAAAGATTAGCTTCATACTTTCCGTTGATTTTAATACTGTCCGCTTCCACATGACAGCCATAATACACAACCTGTACTCCGGCGTTTTCTGCACGCACCAATGCTTCTCCGAATGCAGGTTGTGTATCATTATTTGGAAATACCCTGCAGATACCGTTCATCTGAATAACAAATGCAATTGTACAGTGATATCCTTTCATCGCGGCAGTCGCCAGCTCGTTCAGATGTTTCACGCCGCGTTCCGTCGGGGCGTCCGGAAACAGACCGATTCCCCGTTCTAAATCTGTAGCCAGTGTGCAGCCTTTCACCTCCGTGAGATATCTCTCCCCGTCCCGCTCCATGTAAAAATCAAACCGTGAATCACCGAAAGTGTACTCCGGTTTTACCAAATCGTAGTTCAGGCTCATGAGCTGCTGCTTCATGAGCTCATTCGGGGCGAGGCTGTCAATGTTCACCCACTTTAACCGAGGCTTATATACCGATATCAGGTCATATGCCGTCTTTCGATTCGGATTGGATGTTTTCTGAAGAGTGACTTTCGCTTCGGGCACCAGCAGCTCCTTTAAGCGGCCGGTGTTCTTTACATGCACCTTCTCCGTATTTCCGTCGATCTGTACCTCGGCGACAAAGCGGTTGATCCTGCGGACAAACAGACCTTGAACTGTATTCTCATAACGGATGGCAGGCTTTACTCTTGTCATCATTTTTCCTTTCTCTATTTTCCGTTTAGATTTACCTGTCGGCATTAACCCAATCCAGCAGCTCGTTTTTCAGGGCATCTCTTCTACCGCACACTCATAAGTATACGCACGGTTGAACCATATCTGTCCATAATAACCAAAACTGGAAAAACTCATCAGAACCGTGCCCGCAACGTCTCCTGACCAGCTGTAGTTTGTCATACCCCTGACAATTTCTGCCAGAACCGTAACAACGATCAACGGCACCACATGCCACATGACTGCATCTCTTATAATAATCAGGAGAAGGAGCAGTCCCAGAAACAAGCAGACGGCCGCCCCGGGTGCTTGGACTCTTCAGAATGCTCATCTGCAGTAGATTTCTATTGCCTGATGAGTAAACTCCGCTGTCCCTTCCCCACCATAGCTGTCGATATTCTTTGTGAAATCTCCGCCGCCGACATACATCTTACCAAGGCCGATTAAGATCTCTTTTGTACAGGTATACATATGCTTAGTAATATAATTCTGCAGTTTCTTTACCAAAGCCTGCGCTTCCCCGGATGCCGGATCCATATTCCGGATCTGCCCGAATTCTTCGAAGATATCGATCATACCCTGATATATTTTCTTTTCTTCTTCCTTTGTCCTGCCTTTGGATTTTTCCTCGAATTCTTTATATGCCGGAGTTGTGCCCCAGGAGGCTTTTGCCTGAGCGGCATACTCATCTATTTTTCTTGTATCAAAAGCGTCAAAATTCATTTTTTTCACCCCCATTAGTTTGATTCCCTTCGCAAGGTCGATCAGGTTCTCGATGTGTTCCTTCTTAAGCTTCAGGAGCTCAATCTGCTGTTCCAAAGCCTTATTCCTGTCAAAATCCGGACTGCTGATGATTTCTTTAATGTCCTTCAGGGGGAATTCCAACTCCCTGAAAAGCAGGATCTGCTGCAAGGTCTCCAGTGCCGCATCGTCATACAGCCGATAACCTGCCTCCGTGTATTTCGTCGGATGAAGCAGCCCTATCTTGTCATAATACTGCAGAGTGCGTATACTCACGCCTGTCAGCTTGCTGACTTCATTTACTGTCATCATAATCTACTGCCTCCTTGCTTCCGATATGGACACTATAAACTATGACGCAACGTAGGGGTCAATGATTTTCCGGAAATTTTTTGAATATTTTCTTTTAAAGCTTCTCCACTCGGTCCGAGACAGCAGAACCTGTTCTATCGTCCTGGCGTCACTCGGTTTCTCTGCTATGACTATAAATCTCTCTGTAAACAGATTCTGATACATAATCCCTCCTCCATAGCGAATATCGAACGGTTTTCTTAAGATTTTTTCTCAAATCGTTCGATTTTTGTTGATTGATTCATATATTTTGTTTAAAATAAAGAAAAAAAGAAAGGAGCTGATCCCATGCAGATTACCGCCACCGAACTCAAACTGAACCTTGGAAAATACCTAAATCTGGTTCTTATGGAAGATATCTGGATCACCCGCAACGGAAAAATAATCGCCAAGATGGTGAATCCCAATATCC
>ODAI011935707.1_pt1 | contig 14975 bp, 16 predicted proteins | sample 1539321 | NCBI WGS metagenome assembly ODAI01 (sample SAMN02144231, study PRJEB22623) | gut metagenome | biome: sheep rumen | host: Ovis aries | place: New Zealand
ACTTGCAAATAAATGTTTTCGAGGGGAGAGATATATGTTTTGTAATAATTGCGGAACCAAGATCGAAGACGGCGACATGTTTTGCAGCAATTGTGGCACGCCTGTACCGCAGGCGGCACCTGTGCCCCAGCCTGTAGCACCGCAGCCCGAGCCCGTATACCAGCAGCCCGTGGCACCTGCGCCTCAGCCCCAGCCCGTATATCAGCAGCCCATGCAGCCACAGCAGGGAATGCCTGCGTACCAGCCGTAGGCGGCGGAGTTTTATTCTTCTTCAGATCCCAGCTCTTTGCAGCTTCGATGAAGATGGTCTACTCCGAAGGAACCGTAGCAGTATATGACAATGAGGGATATGAGCTTGAGGTCGAGGATAACCTGAAACTTCAGGATGGTGATTCCATGAAGACCGAGGCCGACAGTCTTGCTTACATTGCTCTCGATCAGGACAGATTTGTCACCCTTATGCAGCAGAGCAGTGCTGAGTTTATCAAGAAGGGTAAGAAACTCAAGCTTGATCTTACCAAGGGACGTATCTTCTTTAATATCGATAGTAAGTTAAAGAGCGGAGAGAGTCTTGATATCTGCACTTCTTCGATGATCGTAGGCATCAGAGGAACTTCCGGATATATCGATACGGACGAGCATGGCGCAAGGAGAACATCGTATATCAGAATCAGATCAGATATCTCGGTGACGGTGTGTTCAGAACTTCGATGGGATTCGGTAACGGTGATCCTGTAGAGATATGGATCACTCCCACTAAGGAGGGAGACAACAAGGGACTCACGGTTGAGTATTCTGCAGGCAGTGGAGAGAAATACTACTTTACTGAGCTCAAGTAATACTTAGCATCAAAGAAACGGGTAAAGCAATCCCCTCCTTCACGCAGGACGCGAAGGAGGGTATTTTTATGCGTGAACATCTCTATTGTGATATAATCTGATAAGTGATTTTAGATTGGAATAATGAGCAAAGAAAAAGATAAGAAAAACAGAATAGACGAATTCAACTCGGACAGTGCCGGAGACTGGGAAGCCTTTGCTCTGGAATCAAAAAAGCGAAGAGCGAAGAATCGCGAGAAATATAAATTCGCAGCCGCGCTTCTTGCTGCTTTGGCAGCGGCAGGATTGCTCAGAATGTGACAATGCTGAAAACATGATTTGATTTGACATCAAAAGGAGACAGATATGTTTTGTGAGAAATGTGGGACCAGGATAGAGGACGGAGATGTATTCTGCAGCAACTGCGGCGAACCCGTAGTACAGGCTGCACCGGCGCAGCCTGAAGTACCTGTGACACCGGTAGCACCGATAACTCCGCCGCCGGCTGCACCGCAGCCTGCTCCTGTAGTACCCGCACCGGCATATACGATTCCGCTCCAGGCCAAGCCTGCGAAGAAGAAAAAGAAACCGATTCCCATCATACTGGTGATCGTCATCATCGCAGCAGCCATTGTCGGAGGCGTGATCTTTTATATGCGCGGCAGACTTACTGCAGCCGCAATGAAGCTCGTATATTCTAACGGAGAAGTCGTGCTGAAGGATAATGAAGGATATGAGCTCGAACTTGAGGATGGACTCAAACTCCATGACGGAGATTCGATGAATACGGGCTCGGAAGGCTTGGCTTATATCGCTCTTGATGAGGACAGATTCGTTACTCTTATGAGTGAGAGCGCAGCTGATTTCGTAAAGAAGGGAAAGAAGCTTAAACTTGATCTTACGGAAGGCAGACTCTTCTTTAATATAGACAGAGCACTTGAAGAGGATGAGAGGCTTAATATCCGCACTTCAACTATGATAATCGGTATCAGAGGTACATCGGGATATATCAATACAGATGAGCACGGAAACGAAGCACTCTATATGACGAGCGGTACCGTCGCAGTCAGAGCTACCGATGAAAATGCTGAGGAAGTAAAGGCTGCTGCAGGTGAGAAGGTAACATCATATATCGGTCCTGACGGAAATATAGTATTTGTAGTAGAGGAGTTTCCTCTCACGGCACTTCCGCAGGAGGCGGCATATGAGATCCTGGCAGACGAGATACTGCTCAGGGAAGTTGAGGATGCGACCGGATGGACTCAGGAAGAGATCGAGGAGAGAAATGATACCGCCTCTCTTGGCTACTATGAGGGTTCGGATTACGGTGCCCCGGCTGAACCTTATGGAAGTGATAACAGCGGATCGTATCCCGTCGAGGATGATAATGGCGGAGATGATAGCGACGACGACGGACGCGAATATGATCCCAAGCATATAGAATATGCCGAATGGACCGGAGCCGATTATGATTACTACTCCGCATGGAACGGTGAGTACAAGCAGACCGGTGATTCTTCAGGAGTCACAGGCGACAAGGCTTCATTCTATGTCTCGGCTCCCGTTGAAGGAGATTTTTGGGGGAGCGGTGTGGCTGCTACAGCGGGAACATTCAAACTGTGGGGCTATCAGAACGGAATGGGCAAGATGGATACCCGGAGCGAAGGATATTTCTATACTCACTTTGATCCGGCAGCCAACAATCCTGTAGGAGCTATAGTTCACCCGTATCAGAATGATGACGGATCATATGCGATCGAAGTAGAGTATCCTATAGGAAGCGGTAAATACTATTACTTTAAGAAGGAAAACTAAATGAAGAGATCATCTGCCAAGGAACGGATCGAGAGGATCAAAAATGCAAATAAGGTAAAGCTCGGAAGCGTCATTAAATGGGCTATTATCGTGGCGGTATTTATCATACTCAGAAATCCCGCGATGCTTCCGTTCCTCTCCGATAATGTCAAGGAATCCATAAACAGTGTATGGGGCGATGTCTTCGGAGATATGGAGAAGATCTCCGGCGAGTTTAAATTCAACTGGGCGACATGTCTTAAGCTTGTGACGATCGTGGTCATAATGATATTCATCCAGACAGTTGCCAAATACCTGATCGACAAGACCAAACCAAAGACACCGCGCGGACGCAGCGGGATAACTCTTCTCAGAAGTGCCGTAAGCTATATAACGGTATTCGTAGGATTCTTCTGGTGTCTCTCGGCACTTGGTGTAAATGTGGGAACGATATTTGCCAGCGTCGGAATAGTCGCTCTCATCATAGGCTTCGGAGCACAGAGCCTCGTGGAGGATCTCGTGACCGGTATATTCCTTCTCTTCGAGGACCATTTCAATGTCGGTGATATCGTTGAGATCAATTCCTTCAGAGGAAGTGTGGAGTCCATAGGAATCCGCACTACGACGATACGCGATGTCGGAGGCAATCTCAAGATCATCAATAATTCCGATCTTCGCAATATCCTCAACAGATCCGCAGAGGACAGTATGGCGGTGACAGAAGTGTCGGTTTCCTATGATACCGACATAGAGAAGCTGGAGAAGGTAATAGAAGATCTCCTTCCCGAGATGAAGAAGAACTACCCCTCACTGTTCCTCAAGACTCCGGAATACCTCGGCATACAGGAACTCGGTGAGAGTGGATTGCTTCTTAAATTCGTCGCCAAGGTAAATGAGAAAAATGTATTCGGCGCGCCCCGCGTTATGAACCGGGAGATCAAGATCGCATTCGACAAGAACGGAATAGAGATACCGTACAACCAGATAGTTGTACATGATGCAAAAGAAACAAAATAAAGCACCAACCGGTTAAACAAAAAAGAGACGCGGGCTTACCCCGGGCGTCTCTTTTTATATGATCTTACTCGCAGTATGACGGTTTAAATATTTATCTGCGAGAATACTTCCCCGATCGGTGCCGATATCAGGAGATCGGCCTGTACATCTCTCTGAGTCGGTGCTTTGTTTATAACTACGAGTGCTTCTCCGTTGAAATAATCAATAAGTCCGGCAGCCGGATATACGGCAAGTGATGTACCGCCTATTATCAGCATCTGAGCCTGACTTATCGCTCTTACCGAAGCACTGATGGTTCCCTGGTCGAGTCCCTCTTCATAGAGGACTACATCCGGCTTGATAGGCTTTCCGCATTTCCTGCACAGAGGTACATTCTCGGGATAATTTACCATATAATCCAGATCATAGAACTCTCCGCACCCTTCGCAATAGTTTCTGAGTACCGAGCCGTGGAGTTCATATACGGTCTTGCTTCCTGCAGCCTGGTGGAGACCGTCGATATTCTGAGTGACAACCGCACGGAGCTTTCCTGCTTTCTCGAGCTCGGCAAGCTTGAGGTGTGCTTTGTTTGGCTGAGCAGTGGTGCAGAGCATCTTGTCGCGATAGAATCTGTAGAATTCCTCACGGTTTCTCATATAGAAAGTATGACTGAGTATCGTCTCCGGAGGATAATCATATTTTTGGTTATAGAGTCCGTCGACACTTCTGAAATCCGGGATGCCGCTCTCTGTCGATACTCCGGCACCTCCGAAGAATACAATATTGTCAAACTTATTTACGTATTCATTCAGCTTGGCGATCTTTTCTTCATAAGTCATTTCTGCACTCATTCGGATCCTCCTTTCAATAGTAAAGCTTACAGCCGGTCATTCAGAAAAATACAGAGCGCCGGCAGATATCCGGCGCCCTGTACAAAACAGCAACTTAAATAGTCTTAAATGCAGGTACAAAAATGGGGAAGGTGCTGTCTCCCTTTAATGTCTTGCCTGCGGTGATGGATACATTCTTGTCAGAAATGATGTAGTCGATCTCACAGTTTCCTGCGATCGTCGTATCCTGCATGATGATACTGTTGCGGATCTTGGTTCCCTTTCCGACCTTGACTCCTCTGAAGAGGATGCAGTTCTCGATGTCACCCTCTATTACGCAACCGTCGGCAACCATGCAGTTCTTAACTTTGGATCCGCCGATGTAGCGAGTCGGGTTGTCATCACGTACTGTCGTATAGATGGGATTGGGTGCAAACAGTGCATCGAGGTTTGCGGGATCGAGCAGCTTCATATTCTCGTTGAAGTAGCTGACCATATCGGTGATACGTGCGGTGTATCCGTTGTAAGCGTATCCGAATATCTTCATGCTGTCGAGCACGGGTGAAAGGATATCACGCTCGAAGTAAACATTTCCGCTCGCATATGCCTTCTCGATCATGCTGATGAGAAGAGTGCGCTCTACGAGGTAGAGGTTCATCGAGAGGTTCTGAGGACCGTACTCCTTGGAGTTGGTCTGGATCTCCCTGATGCGTCCCGAGTCGTCAATATTGAGAGTGTAGTAGAGGTCGGTCGTCTGGGTGGCCTGGAGATTCATGAATCCGTAAGGGATGGGCTCATTCGTGTACGCGATGGTTACATCCGCTCCGGTCGCCTCATGCTCTGCGATCATCGCTTTGTAATTGAAGTTGCAGACGATGTTTGAATCGGTGAGGAATACATATTTCTCTTTCTGCTGCTTCAGGAACTCGATGATGCTCGCGATAGCTTCGACACGCCCGTTGTATACTTTGATATTTTTCTCAGCATAGGGAGGGACGATGTTAAGTCCGCCGTTCTTGCGGGAGAGATCCCACGCACGTCCGGCACCGAGGTGTCTCATGAGAGAGCGGTAATTCTTACGGACGATGACGGTGATATTGCTGATGCCGTTGTTTACCAGACCCGAGAGTATGAAGTCCACGAGACGGTATCTGCTGGCGAAAGGAATGGATGCCATGAGTCTCTCATTGACCAGGCTCCTTACCTCATTGTCGTAACTGTTGGGGAAGATAATGGCTAATGCGTCCTGATTGTTGTTCAGCATTGTGATTCGCCCTCCTTTACATCGGTTTTGATCATGGCTTTCGGACCGATAACGGCGCGGGCACCGATCTTGACATTCGAGCCGACCGTTGCGACATCCTTCGATTCGCCTTTGGGCATCTCACCTACTACGGCATTTTCGCCGATCTCAACATTTTCTGCTATGATGCAGTGACTTACCTTGGCACCGGCCTTGATGGTCGTGCCGCTCATTACTACTGCGTCCTCAACGACAGCACCTTCCTCAACCTTAACGCCTGCGAAGAGGATTGAGTGTCTTACTGTTCCGCCGATGCGGCATCCGTCGGTGATAAGGGCGTTGTCTATGATCGCATTGTTACCTACGGTATGTCCGGGCATTCCGCTGTTGCGGCTGTAGATCTTCCAGTCGTCATCAAAGAGGTTTATACCGCTATGCTCGGGATCGAGGATCTCCATATTTGCCTCCCAAAGAGAGGATATGGTTCCTACATCCTTCCAGTAGCCGTTGAAGTGATAAGCATACATCCTGCGATTGTCACGAAGAAGAGCAGGGATGATATCATTTCCGAAATCGTTGGAGGACTCGGGATTGGCCTCGTCATCTGTGAGGTACTTCTCGAGTACATCCCAGTTAAATATGTAGATACCCATGGATGCAAGGTTTGACTTGGGCTCCTTGGGCTTCTCCTGGAATTCCGTTATGCGGTCATTGGCATCAGCAACCATGAGACCGAAGCGGGAAGCTTCATCCCAGGGTACTTCCATGACTGCTACGGAGAACTCTGCATCTTTGGATTTATGGAACTGAAGGAAATCGTTATAGTCCTGCTTGCATATCTGATCGCCCGAGAGGATGATGACATATTCGGGATCATATCTGCGGAGGAATGAAAGATTCTGGTAGATAGCGTTAGCCGTTCCCTTATACCAGTCGGAACCTGATGCCTGCTGGTAAGGAGGAAGTACATGTGCGCCGCCGTAGAGTCGATCGAGGTCCCAAGGCTGTCCGTGACCAATGTACTCGTTAAGGACAAGGGGCTGATACTGAGTCAGGATACCGACCGTATCTATGCCGGAGTTGACGCAGTTCGAAAGCGGGAAGTCGATGATACGGTATTTTCCGCCGAAAGGAACTGCAGGTTTGGCCAGCTTGTCTGTCAGGGCATAGAGTCTCGAACCCTGACCGCCGGCCAGAATCATTGCAACCATTTCTTTTGCCATAGCAATTTCTCCCTTTTAGGTTTCTTACTTTTTGTGAAAAATATACTCAAAAAGTAGAAATATTTTACCATATTTGTTGAAAATATACAATAAAATACGCAGAAAAGCATTTTTTTCGTCAGAATCACAAATGAGGATAGTAAATGGCAGATTATGCTTGATTTTGCCTGCCCCGTATTGTAAAATCATAAGCCGTGATATATTTTCCTTGCTCGCACCCACTGTGCGGGCCAAAGACCAAAAGGAGGTAACTTATGAACAAGTACGAATTGGCCGTCGTTTTGAGCGCTGCGCTTGATGACGATGGAAGAGCTGCCACATTGGACAAATGTAAGGCTCTGGTTGAGAGATTCGGCGGAAAGATCGCTGAAGTGGAAGAGTGGGGCAAGAAGAAGCTTGCTTACGAGATCCAGAAGTCCAAAGAGGGATTCTATTACTTCATCCGCTTCGAGGCTGAGTCGACTGCTCCCGCAGAGATCGAGTCAAGAGTCCGTATTATGGATGGCGTCATCAGATTCCTGTGCGTTCGTCAGGACGAGGCATAAGGAGATAATATATGAATAAGGTAATCTTGATGGGTAGACTTACCCGCGACCCCGAAGTAAGAACATCAGCAGGTGCCAGCCAGACTACTATAGGAAGGTTCAGCATCGCCGTAGACAGAAGATTTAAGCGTGACGGAGAGCCCGATGCGGATTTCTTCAACTGCACTTCTTTCGGCAAGCAGGCTGAGTTCGTTGAGAAGTATCTTCACAAGGGAACCAAGGTTGTTGTCGTAGGACGTATCCAGAACAACAACTACACCAATAAGGAAGGCCAGCAGGTCAGAGACGTACAGATCATGATCGATGAGATCGAGTTCGCCGAGAGCAAGAACTCTCAGGGAGGCGGAAACTACGGCGGATCTGATGCAGGTCAGACTTCAGGCGGTGCAGCAGGCGACTTTATGAACATACCTGACGGAGTCGAAGAAGAATTACCGTTCACTTGATTGATTAGGAGGAAACTATGGCTTTTAATAAATCGGAGAGGCCCGAAGGAGCGCCCAGGAAAAAGGGTGGAATGCACAAGCGTAAGAAGGTTTGCGTATTCTGCGGAAAAGACAATGTGATCGATTACAAGGATGCTGCAAAGCTCCGCAAGTATATTTCTGAGGGAGGAAAGATCCTTCCCCGCCGTATCACAGGAAACTGCGCCAAGCATCAGAGAGAGCTTACCACCGCTATCAAGCGTGCCCGTCAGCTCGCTATCCTGCCTTACGTTCAGGATTGATCACACAACAAAGATTTACAGATTTCAGGAAAGATATCACGTCAAAGGAGAAGTCATACGGACTTCTCCTTTTTTCTTTAATATGGGTACCGATTATGGTATAATGTAACGAGTTATGAGTAACAGCAGGATCAAAGTAAAAGGTCATATACGTTCCTTCATGAGGTTCAGCATCTACCTCGGGATACTGCTTGCGGCGGTCACCGTGGCGATGTTTCTCATCGATGTCAGAGCCGGCATCCTTTTGTCCGCGTTCACGGTATTCTATTTCGCGATAACGCTTACTCTCTATTTCTATAATCGTCCCATCATAATGAACGAGCTGGTGAGCTTTGCCACCGAGTATGGGCAGATCCAGAGGAAACTCTTAAGAGAACTGGACATCCCCTATGTTCTCATGGATGAGGATGGCAGGGTAATGTGGACCAACTCCGCATTTGAGAACATCACTCACATATCCAAAGGATATTCAAAACCGATATCGACGCTGCTTCAGTCCATCACCAAGGACCGTCTGCCCGTAAGTGCGGATGCGCCCACGGCTAATTTCGAGATAGAGTATGAAGGAAGGGATTACACAGCGAACCTTCGCCGCATATCGCTCAAGGAGATGGCTGAGCACAGCGATATGATCGAGGCGGAAGGATATGAAGGATTCCTCATCGCATGTTTCCTCTTTGATGTGACCGCACTTCACATAGCGCTTCAGGAAGTAGATGACCAGAGCCTCTGCGTCGGAATGATCTATCTGGACAACTACGACGAGGCTATGGAGAGTATAGAGGAAGTCAGACAGTCCCTGCTTTCCGCACTTATCGATCGTAAGGTCAATAAGTACGTGGCGGGTGTCGACGGTATCTGCCGTAAGATGGAGAAGGATAAGTACCTCGCCATCCTGAGAAAGAGATCGGTAGCTCAGCTCCAGGAATCAAAGTTCGAACTTCTCGAGGACATCAAGACCGTCAGCATCGGAAATGAGATGGCAGTCACGATCAGTATAGGCCTCGGTGTGGACGGACTCACATATGCGCAGAACTTTGAGTTCGCGAGAAACGCAATAGACCTCGCGCTCGGACGAGGCGGAGATCAGGCAGTCATCAAGACTCCCGATGCGGTCACCTACTACGGCGGAAAGAGCCAGAGCGTCGAGAAGAATACGAGAGTAAAAGCGAGAGTCAAGGCTCACGCTTTACGAGAGATAGTAAACGCCAAGGAAAACGTGCTCGTCATGGGTCACTCCAGACCGGATGCGGATTCGTTCGGAGCAGCGGTCGGTATCTACTGTATGGCGAGAGCACTTGAAAAGAAAGCATACATAGTACTGGATAATCCGACATCGGACATCCAGCCGCTCATCGATACATTCAAGTCATCACCCGAGTGTGACGATGCGATCATCTCCGGAGAGACCGCGATAAGTATGGCGGATCAGAATACCGTAGTCATAGTTGTCGATGTCAATAAACCTTCGATAACTGAGTGCCCCGATCTTCTCAAATACGCGAAGTCGATCGTCGTGCTCGATCATCACAGAGCCGGCAACGAGGTCATCGAGAATGCTACGCTTTCATATGTCGAGCCTTTCGCATCGAGTGCGTGCGAGATGATTTCAGAAATCCTGCAGTATGTTAAGGACAATGTGCGTATACGCCCTGAGGAGGCTGACTGCCTCTACTCCGGCATCGTGGTCGATACCAACAACTTCGTCATAAAGGCCGGCGTCAGGACATTCGAAGCTGCTGCATACTTAAGAAGATGCGGAGCCGATGTAACGAGAGTAAGGAAGATGTTCCGCGCGGATGCCATCGAATATATGGCAAAGGCGGATACAGTATCGCAGGCTGAGCTCTACAGGGGAAGCTTCGCAATGTCGGTATGCAGAGCGGAGAGACTTCCGAATCCGATCGTAACGGGTGCGCAGGCTGCCAACGAGCTTCTCAATATCAGGGGCGTAAAGGCAAGCTTTGTATTTACGGATTACCAGAACAAGATAAATGTCAGTGCGAGATCGATAGACGAAGTAAATGTACAGCTCATCATGGAGCGTATCGGTGGCGGCGGACACTTGAATGTAGCGGCTGCCCAGCTCGAGGATACGACGATCGAGGAAGCTATCGATACCGTAAAGAATACGATAGACGAGCTGCTTGAGAGCGGCGAGCTCTGATGTAAGGGGGATATCATGAAGATCATACTTCTCAAAGATGAAAAGAAACTCGGCAAAAAGGGAGATCTCATAGAGGCCAGCGACGGATATGCAAGGAACTACATCCTGCCTCAGAAGATAGGTGTAGAAGCCACTCCCAAGGCTATAAACGATCTCAAACTTCAGAAAGCAAACGAATCAAAAATAGCAGCGGAGCAGCTCGCAGCAGCTAAGGAGCTTGCAGAGAAACTGGACAAGATCTCTGTCATCACTCATATCAAAGCAGGCGAGAACGGCAAGGCTTTCGGTTCCGTATCATCCAAGGAGATTGCGGAAGCATGCAAAGCTCAGCACGGACTTGAGATAGACAAGAAAAAGATCGTGCTTCCCGAGCCCTTAAAGGCATTCGGAAGCTTCGACGTAAGCATAAAACTTCATCCCGAAGTAACGGGAAAACTCAAAGTAAAAGTAGAAGAGGAATAGATCGGGGAGACTTATGCCTGAAGAATTGGACGGATTTCAGGTCGGCAGGATAATGCCGCATAGTGAAGAGTCTGAGCGTTCGGTCATAGGATCGATGCTCATGGACGCCGATGCTATTGGTATTGCGTCGGAATATATCACCGGAGAAGATTTTTACAATCGCTCTTACGGCGTTATTTTTGATACCATCGTTGAGATGGATGAAGCCCGTACCCCTGTTGATCCCGTCACTCTGGTAGAGAAGCTCCGCCAAAAGGACCTCCCGCCCGATGTGGCCAGCATCGATACAATGAGAGCTTTCCTCGGCACGGAATACACTTCTCAGAATGTTACCGCCTATGCGAAGAAGGTAGCGGAGAAATCCACTTTAAGGAAACTCATCAAGGCTAACGCGTCCATACAGGATACCTGCTTTAAGGCAGAGGCTCCGATGGAAGATATCCTAAACGATGCGGAGAAGCAGATATTCGATATCGTTCAGAAGAGAAATACATCCGAGATAGTACCGATAAGGACTATCGTAAAGGAGGCTATCGCCAAGATAGACTCCGCATATACCAACAAGGGCCCCGTAACAGGACTTGCCACAGGATTCTACGATCTCGACAGAGATACTTCGGGATTCCAGAGATCGGATCTCATCCTTCTCGCAGCGAGACCTTCAATGGGAAAAACGGCATTCGCGCTTAATATAGCAGAGCACATGGCTCTCAAACTGGGACTTCATGTTGCGATATTCAGTCTCGAGATGAGTAAGGAGCAGCTCGTAAACCGTCTCTTTGCGGTAAGGTCCAAGGTAGACGCGGAGAAGCTCCGAAACGGAAGACTTACCCCTGATGAGTGGAGGAAGCTCACTGAGAGTGCATCCGAGATCGGTATGTCCAATCTCATCATAGACGATACTCCCGGTATATCCGTTCCTGAGATGAGGAGTAAATGCAGAAAACTCCAGATGACGCAGGGACTCGATGTCATCTTCATAGACTATCTCCAGCTGATGACAGGCAGCGGAAAAGCCGACTCACGGCAGCAGGAGATCTCGAACATATCTCGTTCGCTCAAGGCACTTGCCAGAGAGTTAAAGGTACCCGTAGTCGCACTTTCACAGCTCTCCCGTCAGGTTGAGCAGCGTCCCGATAAGCGCCCGATGCTTTCGGACCTTCGTGAATCGGGAGCGATAGAGCAGGATGCGGACGTAGTAATGTTCATATACAGAGAGGATTACTACAAGAAAGATACCGACAGAAAGAACATCGCCGATATCATCATAGCCAAGCAAAGAAACGGCCCGATCGGCACGACATCCCTCGCTTGGATCCCCGAGCTCACACTCTTCAGGAATCTCGACAGAGAGGTCGGAAAAAAGAATCAGGAATAATGATAAAAAACCGCCCGTACATTATGTACGGGCGGTTCTCGTTTTGCCTTGCTTTAGCTTAAACTCAGCCTTCGGAGATAGCGCCGGTAGGGCAAGTTCCTGCACATCCGCCGCAGCTGATGCACTTATCAGCGTCGATCTCAAACTTTCCGTCGCCCATGGAGATAGCGCCGACAGGGCACTGAGCCTCACATGCTCCGCATGCTACGCAGGCGTCACTGATAACAAATGCCATAATACACCTCCTGTCCGAGACATTACCACGGGAAACCCGAATCGTCTCTAAATCATCAAAAACTACAATTAATATCCTATACTATCTTGCGTAAGATTTCAATATTTTGACCGAAAATCATTTTTCGTCGTCTTCGCGTCTTTTTCTGATGCCGTCGAGGATAACTGCCTTCTTTTCGAGGAGGACTTTCCTGTCGAGGGGCTCTACTCCGTCGAGTCTGTACGGGATGCCGAGCTTCTCGTACTTCGTCCTGCCCATGGTGTGGTAGGGGAGGGCATCGAGCGCCTTGAGGTTCTTGAAATGTCCGATGAAGTAGCCCAGGTCGAAGAGGTACTTGTCGTCGTCCGTCCAGCCGGGCACGATGACGTGTCTGATCCACATATCCACATGCTTTTCGTCGAGGTAAGCGGCGAATTTGAGGATATTGGTATTGGGCTGCTGTACCAGCTCCTTGTGCTTCTCGGGGTCGATATGCTTGATATCGAGCATCACGAGGTTAGTCACCTCCATGAGCTTGTCAAATTTCTCCATCATAGCCGGATTGTCGGGATTGAAGGCTATACCGGAGGTATCCAGGCAGGGGTGCTCGCCGTCATTCCTGGCGAGCGTAAAGAGCTCTGTCAGGAAGTCTATCTGCATGAGGGGCTCTCCGCCGGTGACCGTAATGCCGCCGCCGTTCATATAGAAGCTCTCATTTCTGTGGTACTGTTCCATGATCTCGGAAGGCTCCATCTCGGTGCCGCCGTTCATCTCCCAGGTATCGGGATTGTGGCAATAAGCACAGCGCATGGGGCATCCCTGCACGAATACGACATATCTTGTTCCGGGTCCGTCTACGGTTCCGAAGCTTTCGAGAGAATGAATGCGTCCTTTCATGATAGAGTCCTTTCGTTTGGCATATATTTTCCCGTTCATTATACCACATCGGGGGGATGACATATATAGGGAATGTACCGAAAAAAGTACACTTTCAAACCTTGACTAATGTATACAAGATTTCCTATAATTGATTCTGCGACAGAAGAGCCAAAGAGGCTTTTCAATATACACCAACATAGGAGGTAACAAATGGAAAAAGCTGTAGAATGGCAGGATTTTGCCACCGGCAAGTGGGACAGAGAGGTCAATGTTCGCGACTTCATCCAGAGAAACTATCATCCCTACGATGGAGATGAGTCTTTCCTCGCAGGCCCCACCCAGAACACCAAGGACCTTTGGAATCAGGTTCTTGATCTTCAGAAACTTGAGAGAGAAAGAGGTGGAGTAGTAGACATGGATACCAAGGTTGTATCCACCATCACTTCTCACGGCCCCGGATATCTTGACAAGAGCAAGGAGACCATCGTTGGTTTCCAGACCGATAAGCCCTTCAAGCGTTCACTTCAGCCTTATGGAGGAATCCGTATGGCAGAGAAGGCTTGCGCTGACAACGGCTATGAGGTTGATCCTGAGATAAGCGAGTTCTTCTCTACTCACAGAAAGACTCACAACGCAGGATGCTTTGATGCTTACAACCCCGAGATGAGAGCTTGCCGTTCATCTCACATCATCACCGGACTTCCCGATGCATACGGACGTGGAAGAATCATCGGTGACTATCGTCGTGTTGCTCTTTACGGAATCGATCGTCTTATCGCTGACAAGGAGGATCAGAAGGCTTCTACCGGACGCGTTATGACTGATGACGTTATCCGTCTTCGTGAAGAGCTCTCCGAGCAGATCACTGCTCTTAAGATGATGAAGGAAATGGCTGCTTCTTACGGCTGCGACATCTCCAAGCCCGCAGCAAACGTTCAGGAAGCTATCCAGTGGACCTACTTCGGCTACCTTTGCTCTGTTAAGGAGCAGAACGGCGCAGCAATGAGCCTTGGCCGTACTTCCACCTTCCTTGACATCTTCGCTGAGAGAGACCTCAAGAACGGAACCTTCACCGAGGAGCAGATCCAGGAGTTCGTAGATCACTTCATCATGAAGCTTCGTTGCGTAAAGTTCGCTCGTACTCCCGAGTACAACCAGATCTTCGCAGGCGATCCCGTTTGGGTTACCGAGTCACTCGGCGGTGTAGGCGTTGACGGACGTCATATGGTTACCAAGATGAGCTTCCGTTATCTCCACACCCTTGAGAACCTTGGTGCATCACCCGAGCCCAACCTTACCGTTCTCTGGTCCACCAGACTTCCTCAGGCTTGGAAGAAGTACTGCGCTAAGATCTCCATCACCACTTCTTCAATCCAGTACGAGAACGATGACCTTATGAGAGTTACTCACGGCGATGACTATGGTATCGCATGCTGCGTATCCTCCATGGTTATCGGTAAGGAGATGCAGTTCTTCGGAGCTCGTGCTAACCTTGCTAAGTGTCTCCTCTACGCTCTTAACGGCGGTATCGATGAGGTTACCAAGAAGCAGGTTGGACCTAAGTATCGCCCTGTTACCGGCGACGTTCTTGATTATGATGATGTCGTAAGCAAGTTCGTTGACATGATGGAGTGGCAGGCAGATGTTTATGTAAACACCTTGAACATCATCCACTACATGCACGACAAGTACTGCTATG
>ODAI010850226.1_pt1 | contig 14974 bp, 8 predicted proteins | sample 1539321 | NCBI WGS metagenome assembly ODAI01 (sample SAMN02144231, study PRJEB22623) | gut metagenome | biome: sheep rumen | host: Ovis aries | place: New Zealand
CCCTTTGCATCCTTATGAGGAACGCAGTCTACAACTTCTGCATCAAAAAGGTTTGTTTCACCGATGAACTGGGCAACAAACTGAGTTGCAGGGCTTTCGTAAATTTCAAAAGGAGTTCCAATCTGGAGTACGTGACCCTGGTTCATAACTGCAATGCGGTCAGAAACAGAAAGAGCCTCGCTCTGATCGTGGGTAACGTAGATAAAGGTAATTCCAATCTGGTCGTGAATGCGGTCAAGGTCAATCAGAAGATTGGCACGCAGCTTTGCATCCAGGGCAGAAAGCGGCTCATCAAGAAGAAGAACCTTTGGTTCGTTGATGAGGGCACGGGCAATTGCGACACGCTGCTTCTGTCCGCCAGAAAGCTGATTTGGCTTTTTATGGATATGCTGGTCAAGCTGAACCAGATGAACATATTCGCGGACTTTTTTGTCAATTTCGTCTTTTGGAAGTTTTTTCAGACGTAACGGGAAAGCAACGTTGTCATAAACGCTCATATGAGGAAAGAGTGCATAAGTCTGGAAAACTGTGTTTGAAGGCCTTTTATCAGGTGACAGCGGAATGACGTTTTTATCATCAAATAGAACTGCACCATCATCAGGGAATTCAAAACCTGCGATAATGCGGAGAAGTGTAGTTTTTCCGCATCCAGAAGGGCCGAGCAGCGAGAAGAACTCGCCCGGCTTAATAACAAAATTGATGTCGTCCAGCGCAACAAAATCACCGAAGTGTTTTGATACGTGGTCGATGGTAACCTGACTTCCTTTCAACTCAAGTACCCCTTAGAAAAAAATAGCCGTCCATACGAACGGGCATCAAAAAAAGTTTTTTTTGAGCTGCTGCAAAAAGCATCAGCCTGTAATGTTTACCATAATATATATATTGGGTTTTAGCAACAAGTTTTGGAAAAAATGAGGTAAATGTTTGCCTAAACTTTCCTTAATAAATAACCGATAATTATATGTCGGAATTTATTTAAAAGGTGCGCCTATGAAAGAAAATAATAATCAGCTGGATTACGGACAGTTTGTAACAAAGGACGGAAAGGTTTCTCCTAAAATCAATAGTATCAGGCTTAAAAACCGCTCGCTTCTCTCTTCTGAATCAGATATTCACCTGGCAGGAAGCGTAGTTACCCGCACAGAACTTTCCGACGCAGAAATCAGACAGAATAAAAAGAAGGTGGAAAAACGCCGCAGAAAACGGGTTGCTGCCATCACAAAAAATATCAGACGTTCACAAAAGGTTGCAAAACGCATTGAAGCCTTGAATCTGAAAAATCAGAAGGCCGCAAATAAGGTTGCCAGAATTGCCGCTAAAAAGGAAGCAAAAGCAAGACAGAAGGACATTAATAAAAGCCTTGGCAGCAACAGATTTTCAATCGGCGTAAAGCTTATTTCTATTATATCTGCCCTGGTAATCATCTCTCTGGGACTGATTACCTTCCTGGTTTCAATGTTCGTTTCCGGCGATGCAAAAATCAGTGCGGAAGACAATAACCTTACAATTAACAGCCGCACTTCCGCAGATACAGAAAACCGCCTCAAATCCGTAATGTCAAATGTCGGAATGTTTTTTGATCTGCTTGAAGGCTCGGATGGAGATCTGGAGCTCGCAAGAAACTCTGCCCTCTTTTTCCGAAGAAATCAGGATATTGCGGCAATAATTTTGCCGGAAGAAAACTGGATTTACACAAACAAGGCCTTTTTCCTTAAAAATGAACTGGAAGAAAATCTCCTTGAAGGTTATGCAGATTTTGAAAGGGAAGCGGTTGAACTTTCAGCCAAGGGCTCATATGTCCTTAAAAATGCCTCATCCGTCTTTTCCATTCCTATGCTTTCCCTTTTCTTCCCGATTTCAATCGGCGGGGTGTCAAAAAGCGTAATCGTAATTTATTCAACCGAAGCACTGTCTGAAAGTTTTGGAACAGGTTCAATCAGCCTTTCCTTCTTTGTAAACAGCGCAGGCGAAGTTCTGATTCACCCGGATCTGGATTTAATGATGAATGACGCAAATTTGAGTGAAAGCTTCATTGTTAACCGCATGAAGGAAAGCACCAGCAATAACGGACAGATTACCTTCCTGCAGACTGAAAGTGATGAGGCCGGTAACGAGCTCGAATCCGAATATATCGGTGCCTTCCACAAGATTTTTAACGGAAGCGGTGCTGTAATCACTGTTGTAAAAACTTCCGTAATCCTTGAGGCTGTAAACGCAACCACAAGAAGAAATATTTATCTTACTGTGGCAATCCTTTCTCTTGCCATTCTGATAATTTATGCCTTTGCAAAATCTCTTAGTAGTCCTCTTAAAACCCTTACGGCGGTTGCAAATGAAATCAACAAGGCAAACTTTAATACTGAACTTTTTGAAGAACTGAATACAAACCGCAGGGATGAAATCGGCGTTCTTATTCAGTCAACAAAACAGGAACGGGAGATTCTGAACACCTTTACAAAGCTTACAAACAAGGGTGTAACAGATGCTATCGTCCTTAAAAAAATCGACTTTGAACCTCATCTTAAGGATATTTCGATTTTCTTCAGCGATATCCGCGGTTTTACGGCAATTTCAGACGGATTTAAAAAACGCTTTGGCGAGGAATCTGCCGCCGAAATCATAGGATTTTTGAACGATTATATGAGCCGCATGGTAACCTGTATTACAAATACCGGCGGTGTAGTTGATAAATTTGAAGGGGACGCAATTATGGCCTGCTGGGGCGTTCTGCGTAATGATGACCTTGACTGCGAGCTTTCTCTTGAAGACCACATTGGAAAAATCCAGCGAAAGACAAACCGCATTCTTTCTGATGAAGAAAAGACAGAGCTTATTGCAAAGCGTGAGGAATTTGAAAAAAATCATGCCCAGCATGTTATGGACGATGCAATCAGTGCAATTACCGCTTCTGTTGCCATGCGCTACTCTCTGATGAAGTACAACAAGGATGCTGAAGCCTTTACAAAAGCCCATGAAGGGGAGCCGCTTGCAAAGTATAAGCCTCACATCAGAATCGGTTCGGGCGTAAATACCGGGCGCGCAACTGTTGGCTTTATGGGGTCTTATGACAAGATGGAATTTACTTCAATCGGTGATGCCGTAAACTTTGCAAGCCGAACCGAGGCCAGTAACAAGCCTTGCGGAACCGACCTTTTGATTACGGAAGATACTTATAATCTTTTGAAGAGCCGTTATATCCGCTGTACAGAAAATAATTTTACGATTGCGGAAGAAGATTTACCTTACGAAATTCATGCAGAGCAGATTCCTGTAGAGTTTGAGGTAAAGGGAAAGGGTGCCCAGCATTTCTATGCAGTAGTTAATCTTCCTAATTTTAATATAGAAGAATTCTTTAAAAAAGCTGACCCGTCATTTGAAGTTGATAAGGACTGTATTAAGGCCGTTGGTCCTGAAGGTCCGAAAGACATTCAGGCACTCAGAGCCATGCTTGGAATTCCTGAGCCGGATTTTGAAGGAGTAAACCTTGATGAAGAAGAAAACAAGATTCAAGTCAAAGGGCAAAACTCTGGCTCGTGATTTTCTGGTCGCGGCCGCCTGTCTTTCTGTTTTTGCGGCAAGCATGTGGCTCTTTTGGAATGATTTAAATAAAACCTCAACCCGAAGCGATAAGGATGCTATCGCTACTATTACTTTTAAATACAAGGTAGCCCAGCGCAAGTTTACCGACCGTGTTGTCTGGGAAAGACTGCAGCAGAATTCTCCTCTTTATGATGAAGATACAATCCGAACTTCAGACTTGTCGACAGCTACAATCACCTTTAACGGCGGTGAAGTTCTTGCCGTCCATGAAAACACCATGGTTCAGATTTTTAAATCCAGCGACGGAAGCCTGCGCCTTAGTGTAGGGGACGGTGGAGTTGAGGTTGATACTTCGGATTCTAAGGCTTCTTCAATGGAAATTGAAATGAAGGACGGAAGCCTTGTAAATCTTCAGGCAGGAAGCCGACTTAGCGCAAGCTCTGCTTCTGACGGCGAATCCAGTTTTCAGCTGGCAAGCGGAAGCGGTCTTGTTGCGGGGCAGGTTCCACTTTCTGCAGGGCAGACTGTAAAGGTGGAAAATGGTCTGGTTCAGAAAGTTCCTCTTTCCGTAACGTCTATTTCAAACGACCTCTGGATTCTGAACAGCGAAAAAACGCCTGCTCCCGTTCATCTTGAATGGCATGCAGAAGAAGCTTCATCCTCGGGAAAATTTGTAGTCCAGACCTCGCGTTCCAAAGATTTTGATAAAATTGATTCTGAAATCCAGGTTCAGAATTTAAATTACGCCGATATTCCTGTTACTGAAGGAAATTTTTACTGGCGGGTATTTGAAGAATATGAGCCTGAAAAGATGGTAAGCGGAAAAATCCACATGAGTAATTTAGTTGAGCCGGAGCTGCTTTCTCCTGCGGATAATGCTGTCTATAAATATAGAAAAACTCTGCCTCAGCTTTCTTTCAGCTGGGAAGAAAGTCCTCTTGCCCAGTATTATCGCCTTGAAGTTTCTTCCAGCCCGGATTTTTCGGCTGTCGAGCTTTCAAAAGATGTACAGGGCTTAAGCTATTCGGCCTCGGAGCTGAAAGAAGGAAATTACTTCTGGCGGGTTACCCCTTACTATAATCTTAATAATACAGGTTTTAAGGGCTCTTCCCGTCTTGCAGCCTTTACAATCCAGAAGGCTGAAATTCTTACAAAACCTGTAACAGTAAGTCCTGCTGACAATGCAAATCTTTTTTACGTTTCAAAAGAGCTTAATACAAACTTCCGCTGGCAGAAGGAGGACGTAGAAGCTCAATACGAACTGCTTCTTTCTGATACAGAGGATTTTTCATCAATTATTTATTCTGAGTCCACAAGTCAGAACAGAATTCAAAAGAATTTTACTCCTGAAAATCTGCCTGCCGGAAGCTACTGGTGGAAGGTTTGCCGTAAGGCTTTGCCGGAGCAGGAGCTTGAAGAAGAATGGTCTGATGTTAAGACTTTTAACGTTGCCTTTTATTCTCCTAAGAAAACCCGAATCCTTTATCCTCCGGATAATTTTTATACAGACACAGAAAATCTTCTGCTTACAGGCTTCAGCTGGAAGGCTGGTGATGAGCTTGATTTGAAAAAAGCTGATGACAGCGAATACGGAATTCAGAGCCTGATTCAGTTCTCAAAAAGTCAGGATTTTTCTTCTATTGATTTGGAACAGACAACAAGAGAAAATCAGATTGAAAATATCAGTCTTGAGGGCGGAAAATACTACTGGCGTGTCGGACTAAGGGCAAGTGCTGCATCTGAACTTCACTTTACTCAGGTTCAGAGTCTTACAGTCCTTAAAGAACTTGAGTCTGTAAAGGTGACTTCTCCTCTTCCGTCCCAGACTGTGCTTGTATCACAGGCTCGTCCTCTTCGTATTGGCTGGCAGCCTTGCCAGGATGCTGATTATTATACTGTTAAGATTTTTAATAAGGCTGACGGAAGTCTTTTGCAGGAAAAATCCTTTGTAAAAGATAACTTTGCAGTCTTTAATACAGAAGACTTTTTGAAAGCTCCTTCCATGGAAGTAAGCTGTTCTGTTCAGGCTTTTGCAAATGCCAGTGAATATGCCGCAGAAAGAAAAGGAAAAGAAAGCCTTGTTGATTTTGCAATAAGACAGCCGGATCCTGTAAAGCTTCTTCTGCCTGCTGCGGAAGGAAAAATCGCAGGACTGGATGCCCTTAGAAAACCTGTAGTCTTCAGCTGGCAGGAGGGAAGAGATCTTCCTCAAAAAAGCTTCTTTGTAATCCAGAAACTGCAGTCTTCAGCTGCTTATAAGGACTTCCATGTAATTGAAAATCCGTCTAAGGAAATCAATCTTGAAGGACTTACAGCCGGAACTTACCGCTGGACTGTAAGGGCGAGCCTTGCTGACGGTACTTCTGTAAATGCGGCAGATTATAAGACTTTTTATGTGCTTCCTGTTCCAGAACTTGAAAAACCTCTTTTGCAGGAACCTGAGAATGGCTTTATAATTAATACAGGCTTTCTTAAAAAGAACAGAACTCTTAAATTCAGATGGCAGGAAGTTCCCGATGCTACCGACTATACTTTCACTCTTTACAAAAAAGGCAGTGACGGAAGGCTTCTTCATGTTTCTACTATAAAAACTGGTAAAAATCCGGGCGTAAATTTCAGGGAGCTCAAGCTTCTGGATATAGGTGAGTTTGAATGGCAGGTAACGGCTTATTCAATCAACAAAAAGGGATTTGAGGAACAGCACAGTAAGGCGGCAAGCGGAAGCTTTGTAATTGACATTCAGCTTCCAAAAAGCGTTAATGTAAAGAATCCGGGAGAAATCTTCATTGAATAAAATTAGAACTTTCCTCTGTCTTTTTATCTTTCTTCCATTTTCTCTTTTTGCGGCTGAACGCCTTGAATGGTCAGCCGATGAAAACGTTTTTGAATATAAGGTTGAGGTAAAAAATAAAGCAAGTGGGGAAGTTAAATCCTATACTACACAGGAAAATTTTATTGACCTTGCAGAATCAAGCGGTGACTATGAATTCCGCGTAAAAGCTCTTGATATGCTTGGCCGCGAGAGTGCAGTAAGTGAATGGCAGAGCTTTAAGATTTCCAGGGCGCTTACACCTGTCCTTACAGGCATGCCCCCTGCCAGCTGGAAGCTTCCCGAATCCAGCGCAGATCTGGCAGTAATTCCTGTCAGCATTCAGAACGTAAGTCCGCGTACCAGAGTTCAGCTTATAAATCAGCAGACAAAAGAGGTCGTTGAAGGCCAGCTTGTGCTTGAGTCTTCAGCCGGAATTGCCTCTGCAAGCGGAATTAAGGTTCCCCAGCTAAAAAGCGGGGAGTGGAAAATAAGCATCAGGGATCCCAGCGGACGTTCTGCAGAAAGCGGCATAATAAAGATTGAAAGTCAGAAGGAAGAAAGACTGAAAAAAGAAGCCCTTGCTAAGGCCGAGGAAGAAAAGGCTGCGGCAAAAAAAGCTGAGCTGGCGGCGCTGCTTGCCGGTGCCGGGACTGGTACTGCCGGGGCCGGAGCTATGGCTGCAGGGGACGAAAGCCTTGTTTCTGGTTCAGAAAGCAGTTCTGCTTCTCCGGACCTTACATCAAAAGGGGCAGAAGACAGTTCCGGCAGTAAAATCTTTGCTTCAAATGCCCAGAAAATCAGAATTGAAAAACAGATTGCAAAGCGGGTCAGAGGCTATCAGAAAAAAAGCCGCTGATTGTGTAAAATATTCCGATAAATTAGTAAAGAGGTTTTATGATAATGAAAAAAATGAGCCGTAGGATGACAACAAAGCGAATTCTGGATAATCTTCCAGGCGGAGTTCTTGTTTACAAGGCTGACAGAGATAATGAGCAGATTCTTTATGCCAGCAAGGAAATCATTACCCTTTTTGACTGTGAAGATTATGATGATTTTTACAACTATGTGAACGGCACTTTTAAGGGCTTTGTTCACCCGGACGATTATCAGCGTGTTCAGGATACAATCTGGGATCACATTGATAATAACTTTTTGAACCGTGACTATGTAATCTACCGCATAATAACAAAAAAAGGCATCATAAAAGAAGTTGATGATCTGGGACGACTTGTAATTGATAAAAAGTACGGCGACCTTTTCTATGTATTTTTGCATGACCTTGGTCAGAAAATGCGCACTGTTATGAATTCAAGTCTGTAGGCTTTATGACAAAAAAAACTGCAAGATTGATTCTTTGTATTTTGATTTTCTTCCTCTCCCTTCCTGCAGTTTTTGCAAAAGCTTCAAAAGAAGTTTCGTATTTTGACGTAATAATCCAGAAGCAGAATGAAGTGTCTTTGCTATATGAGGATTTTTATTCCCTTCGTGCTAAGGGAGATGTAAAAAAAGTTGATATTGCAGCCGAGCTTGAAGTTGGAAAGTACCGCTACAAAATTGAAGAATCTGAATGGTACTATTTTGAAATTGAAGATGAAAGCAAAAAGAAAGTCCATCCTCTTGATTTTAATTTGAGTCTGGGTTATGCCTGCCCTGTAATTCTTTTTGATGATGTAATCCCCGATTATATGGAAAAACGCTGCTGGCCTTTAAGCGGCACTGCAAATATTGAAATTCTTCCTGTAAAAACACCTGCCGGCAATTTTGGCATTGCCATAAAAGGATTTTATTCCCGGATGGAAAAAGAATACTCTGGCTACAGGATTTCGGGTAACCTTATTTCTGCCTATCTTGATTTAGTCTGGCAGCTTCCTTTGAACCGTGTATTTGCTTTTGATTTACATGCCGGCGCCGGCGGAATCCTCTTCCATAATTTTGAAGTGAATTATGACAATCTGATTACGACAAAAAAACTGAACAGTCTGGATTTGAGTCTGGACGGTGGACTTGCCCTGAAAGTATTTTTTACAAGGCACTTTTTCCTTAGAAGCGCAGCTGACTTTACCTATTCAATTATGTCAGATATGACGCTGGGACAGATAATCCCGGAAGTCAGCCTTGGCTTACACTTCTAAAAGAAAATCCGGACTGATATTTATCAGCTTATCAGCCCGGATTTTTGTTATTTAGGTTTTATTACAAACCCTAAAAACGGCGAAGTCAAGGCTTTAAGCGTACGCGTGCCTTGACTCGACGTATTACATTAATTTTTTACTTTCTGCCCTTGAATTTTATGGCCAGCATGGTAAGGTCATCAAACTGAGGTGCTGAGCCCACAAATTTATCAACTTCACTTCGAACATTAGAAAGCAAATCCTCTGGGGAAGCGTCTGCATTGATGTTAAGAGCATTTTTCAAACGATCTAACTCAAAGAGCTTTTCATCTGCATTTGTCGCTTCAGGAACGCCGTCTGTATAAATAAAGAGAGTTGAACCTTTTTCAAGTACAATTTCATAATCTTTATACTTTGCACCTTCAAAGCCCGCAAGAACTAGTCCGTGCTTGTCCTGTACAAACTCGAAGTCTTTTCCCGGCTGGCGGACAACAGGATATTCGTGACCGGCATTTGCGGCTTTCAGAATGCCCGTGTTCAAATCAAGAATTCCAAGCCATACAGTTACGAAGAGATTTGCCTCATTTCCTTCACAGAGCTGATTGTTTGCATCCTGCAGAACTTCGGAAGGAAGGGGAAGGGAGCCGAATAAAGCCCGGTTTTTGATAATAGTCTTTGAAATCGCCATGAAAAGGGCTGCCGGAACTCCTTTGCCCGAAACATCAGCCATAACAAGGGCCAGGTGGTCATCATCAATGAAGAAGAAATCATAGAAATCTCCGCCGACTTCCTTTGCCGGAGTCATGGATGCTGCAAGTTCAAAATCACTTCGGTTTGAAAATTCCTTGTCTATGCGGGGAAGCATGTCTGCCTGAATTTTTGTTGCTACATTCAAATCGGTAGAAATGCGTTCAAGCTCCCTTGTCTCTGTAAGAAGCCTCTGCATGTAATTTTTTGTGTCTGTGGCCATGCTGATAAGGCTTTTTGCAAGGCTTTGAATTTCGTCCTTTGTCTGAATGTCTGGGTCTTTGAATTTAAGACTTTCGAGGTCATCACCGTTAGCCTTCTGAACAAAATCAGAGGCCGAATGCTGCAATCTTTTGAGAGGATAAATTACGCGGCGGTTGAGCCAGAGAATCAGAATTAAGATGAAGAAAACCGCAAGAATAAAGCCGGCTACAAAAATCCGCACAGGGTAAACCCGCAGGGTCGCATCAATATCTGTCATGTTAATGTCAACGCTCATTACACCAAGAGCTTTTCCTGCGGAATTGCGGACAACTATCGAGGTCGTGTAAACGCTGCCCCATTCTGTTTTGTTAGGGTAATACCAGTATTCTCCGGGCTTGCTGTTCATGTAAAAATCAAGATATTTTTGAGCAACCTCAGGAGGATATTCAGTGCCGCTGAGTTTTCCAAGACGGACGATATCCTCTCCCCGCTCTTTATATGCCTTATATTCCTCTTCTGTGTTACCGGTACAGATGTATTGCATGTTGTTATTTTCTTCTGCATTGAGAGGTACAAGCATGTAAAGCCAGTTGATTTTTGCATTGCTTTTTATATAGTCCATCCGCTTTCTCAATCTCAAAAGAGCTTCATCCTCTTCATTTTTTTGAATTGACTGGTCAAGTGCATCCCAGTCAAAGCCATTTACCGCAAGATTCAAGGTGAAAACTTCATAATCCTTATACTTCTGAATCATGCCCAGATAATAAGTTTGATAGCCTACAAATCCCAGACAGATTGAAAGCAGGATTGTAAAAACTTCAACCGCAAGAGACAGACTTGTGTTTAATTTCTTTTTTGTATCCATGGGTTTCCTCCATTATTTTTTTAGGTTTGAAAAATTTATTGCTATGTGAAGAATGCTTAAAAGCAGCAGCACTCCCGCAAATATGACTGTTGATACAATGACGTTTCTGGAAAGAAAAACCAGAGCCATCATTGCAGGACCAAAAGACTGTCCGATAAAATCCGTGAAATTAAATACACCCATGGCATCGGCTATGCCATATTCCTCACATTCATCAAGAATAGAGAATTGGGTCTGCAAAACGGAACGTCCGAAGCCGTTTGCAAGTCCAAGTACAAAAATTGCTGCCAGAAGGCCTGTAAGGTTTCCTATAAATGCATAAAGAAGAACGGCAAAGGCATTTAAGAGCACCGGTGTGTAAGGGCTCATGCTGCCTGTTTTTTTGATAACCCATTTTGTCAGTCCGTTACCAAGATAAATTGCAAAGAAGGAATAAAGCATCATCAGAGCTGCAACAGCGACTTCACTTAGCCCGTGCGTATCAGAATAAAGAGGCAGATAATAGTAAATAAATCCTCCCATCAGTGCAAAAGGCGCCTGTATCAGGATGATAAAAGACCAGATTCGTTTTTTAAGGATAAAGGGCAGAACTCTTCCGAATGTCCGCTTTTCCTTAGTATCTTGAGGGGCAGCCGGGCTGGAATCAAGACCAAGGGTACGCCAGAAAATAATAAAGAGCAGGGCGGAAAAAATCCACATGGCTGAGACAAGAGGAAAGATTAGCTGCCGTCCTATTGTAGAAGCAAGTGCCGCACCAAAGAGCATACCGAAGTTGATTCCCGAAATTTGTGCTGCATTGTAAGCAACATAGCCTGAGGCCCGGTTTTTAGGGCTTGGAATCTGCGAAACCATGAGGTACATTGAATTTGTAGTAAGTCCGACACCGATTCCGTCAATCACAAGGGCAAGAAAAAGCAGGGAATAGGACAAAGGAAATGCAAAGATTATCAGATTGCTTGCTGCCGACAAAAATGTACCGGCTGCGATTATTTTTTTACAGCCAAAGCGGCGGATAATGCCTTCGCAGAAAAGAGCCATCAGACCAATTATGAAAAGGTTTACCGAAATTGGAAGGGCAGCCGCAAATTTTACCATTCCGTCGCCAAGAGATTCGAAGGCACCCCGGGTAATTACCATTGGCAGGAAGGTTGTCGTCATGTTGTAAGCTGCAAAAAGGGCAAAAACTATCAGGCGGATGTAGTAATGAGGGAAGATTTTGGTCTCAAGACCGGAACGGGATTTTTCTTCCTTTGCTTCAAGCTCTGCCCGGGATTTTGAAAGGATGTAGGAAAGTGCTTCTCCCATCAAAAGCCAGACGAAAATCAGGGTGACTACAAGTCCCAGCAGAACGCTTTTTTTCATGCCGGTGATTTTATCGTTCAGCATGAAATTTTCGGTCATCACGGATACAACACCACAAACCTTTCCGTAGTCACTGATTACAGGGACCGAAACATAAGTATAGGATGCCGAAGTATCATCCTTACTAGAATGGACGGCGCGGGCTGTTTCATAAATCTGCTTGATTTCTTCGGTTTCACCCTGGGTAAGAGGATAGAATGTTCCGATTGCCTGATCCAGATAGGCACAGGCATAAGCCCCGTGAGTTTCATCATATTTAAAAATATCACAGTAAACATTACGGTTTACATCAAGATTACAGTCAATTACATCTTCCATGCTGGAAATCATCTGCCGGTATTCTTCAGAAGCAAAGTCAGCTGCCTGGTGAATTGAATCAAGAGTTGCCGGACGAATAATGTTTGCCACTGAATAAGCCATGTTTTCCATCTGAGCAAGAATCTGACCGCTCATGACCTTTGAAAATTCATTAGTCAGCTTAAAGGTAACAGTTCCTGCTACTGCCATAGCAACGATAACTGTATAAATACTGATTCTCTGAATAATCTGGAGATTGCTGTTCAGAAAGGCAAGAATTCCTACGGCAAGGAATAGTAGTGACGAAATGACAAAAAGAATTAATATTAATAGAAGAAAAAACTGTTTTTTCAAAATAGAAGTATTTTTTACAGGATCTTCAATTGAAAACAAAGAAACTGGAGATACTGTGGTAAAGCCGCTGGCTGTCAGAACCCTTTTTTTTTCTCCAGTCTGAAGGTTAAGTTTTATTACTCCGTCGGAATAAAGGTCAGAATACAAAAGTGAATTTTTTCCATCGCTTTCTATCCAGTTTGGAAACTCATTGTGAGCGGCTCTGTAAATGAGTTCAAGTCTGCTTTTATAAAGGCGGAATAAACGTCCGGCCTTGTCCAGCATAAAAATTTTTCCATCCGGACATTGAGCCATATCGTTTACAAAATTGAAGGCATCTGTATAAGGAAGTTCTGTTTTTGTCAATTCTCCAGTCTCAATGTTGAAGCAGGCTGTGCAAATCGAATTTTTATTTTTTTCAGCATAATTGATTTTTCCTTCTTTCACAGAAAGAAGCATGATTTTGTGCTTGTTGACCATTTTTTCGTATCTCGTATCGAGGTAAGTTGCCTTGTAATGGCCGTCAGCATCGTAAACAAGCACTGCTTCCCGGGAAATTCTGTTTCCATCCCAGGCACCTTCCTTTACATAGACATTTCCTTCTTCATCAACTAAAAAATCATCGGCATAGAAAAAACTGTCAGGCTGTCTGCCTGCTGGTGGCAGAACATGACGGACGGTATTTGATTCCTTTTCTACAACAAGGATTCGTGTCCTCTGGTTATCGAGAATATAGCGAAGCGGACCGTAATCACGTACGATATATGGTGAATCAAGTTTAATTTCTTTTGAAACCGGAAATTCAATTTCATTTTTATGAAAAAAACAGACCAGACCAAAAATAAGCGAAAGTATAAAAAGTCCTAAAGGCAAAAGCTTTTTTTTAGCGTTTATCATAATCTTCCTTTTTTATGTATTCCTTGTATTGAGTTTCGGTTGAAAAAAGTGTGCGCCAGCCGTCTGAACTCATTCTGATGGGATACAAAAGGGCGGCCAGTTTTATTTCGCCCTTGTGCATTTTGCGGCATTTCCAGAAGGAATCTGTTTCGCCCAGATAATCGACTTCAAGAATATTCCTGACTCCGTAGAAATAGAAGGGCAGGGCCGGCAGGGTGATGTAATCCTTAACAGACTCAATTTTTTCCTGAATGCCGGAAATTATTCTATTTGTTGATGGTTTTTGTACGAATGGTTCACGCTTTTCGTAATATAAATTCAAAAGTTCTTTTGTTTCGCCGCTCATCAGCATGCATTCAACGTCGGGGTATTTTCTTTTGAAGAATTCAAAAAGTTCTTCGTACATTTTGATGACAGGGCGCGCAACTTCCCTGAAGCGTTCATGAGCCCGTCGGCGGATTCCTTCCGGCAAAGGCTGTAGCATTGCATCCAGATATTTCTGGTATGAGGCATCGACAATAGGAAGGGTAAGAACCGAGCCAGTTGCACTTGCAAGCTCAAAAAGATAGAGAACGCTGTCAAATTCCTCTGTGGTAAGAAGGCTTTTGTGGCTTATAAAAGAAATGTCAGTGACATTCTGAGCGTTTTCTTTTGTGAACTCAGCTTCCTGTGAAACTTTGTCTTCAGCACTGCGGCGGCGGGTCGTAAAATCGTAAATTTTCTGACTTCCATCTTTTAGAGTCCAGATCATATCAACCTCATGCTCTCCAAAAAAACAGGGGCCGCCTGTGATTGCTGTTTTTTCACCATTAGCTACAGCCCGGGCAAAATCTTCAAGTCCTGCAGTAAAATATGGCATCTGTTCTTTAAATGGCCAGCGTACTTTTTTAAATTGAGGAAGCTTATCTTCGACTGTCTTAAAATCATTAATTTCTACAAAGGTTTTGTAGATGATGGAGGAGCCTTTACCCGCCTTTGATAAATCAATCTTTGAAAGAATTTCCTTTTTACGGGTGCGAAGTTCCTTGATTCTGTCTTTGTTTGCAATTGTATCACCGGAATTCTTGTAGCTTTTTATTTCTGAGTTGATTTTTTCGACTTCGATTCTGTCATTTTCTTCAAGAAGATTTTCGGCATTATTTAAATCCGCTGCTTTACCCTCAACAATTTCGAAAAAATTTGCAGCACTAAAAGGCCAGCGGATAAAATCATTTGAAGAATTTTTGTAAATCGTGTCGCTTTGTTTTACACCCAGCGAAGCCAGAAGACTCTGAGTTGAGTAAATATCCTTTCCATGAACATAAAAGTACTCTTCGTTGTGTTCGCGGTTTGTCATACAAAAATTATAGCACAGGTGTTTAAGATTTTGTTATATATTTTTGAATTTTGGATATATTAAAAAAAAAGCTCCTGATTGTTTTCAGAAGCTCTCTTTTAGGTCGGGTATACTGGATTCGGCTTTCAGTCGTCACCATCGTGTTGCCTCCTTTCAGCCCGCCTGCGTTCGCTGACGCGTGCATCCATGCACGCTTTTCGCCTGACGGCGCGCTCACTTCGTTTCGAATCCAGCATAATTATTTATTAATGCAGGTTAAAAAATAAAGAGCTCCTGATTTTTCAGAAGCTCCCTTTAGGTCGGGTATTCTGGATTCGAACCAGCGACCTCAACGTCCCGAACCTCGAGAGCTACCAGCTGCGATAATACCCGTAAAAATTTTAAAGTGTGAGGCGGTACATATGATCGCTGGAAGAGAACTAAAGGTCCCGAAGTGGAAGCGACCATAGCTTCCTTTGCATAATAAAAAA
>ODAI012137881.1_pt1 | contig 14974 bp, 9 predicted proteins | sample 1539321 | NCBI WGS metagenome assembly ODAI01 (sample SAMN02144231, study PRJEB22623) | gut metagenome | biome: sheep rumen | host: Ovis aries | place: New Zealand
CACCACCAGCCACATGAGCGGGGCTATCACCCCGTCGCTCAGGTTCTCGGCTAAGGTCTCAAGCGCTGCCGTGCGCACCTCCTGGGGCGAGAGTTCCGAGGTGTCGCGCCCCACGATACGCGCCACCTGCCTCCGTCCCTCATCCGTGGAGCGGTCGAGGGCGTGAAACACCTCGCGCACCTCGCGGATGAGCGTGGTGCCCGCCAGGCAGTAAAACACGAGGACGATGTCGAAAAGGATGCGGGCCACGGCAGACGTCGACGACAGCAGACGACAGAGCAGCCACACCGCCGCAAATGTGGCGGCGATGAGTGTCACGGCCATCACACCGCCTTTCAGTTTCCGCCAGCGGCCTTTGTTCAGGTGCCGCTCACCCCAAGCAATCAGGCGGCCATAACCCACGACGGGATGCGGCAACCACAGGGGGTCGCCCAGACATTTGTCGAGCAACCATCCTAACAGCAGGGGTACGAGAAGCATCCAATTCTCAATGTCCATGGCATAAGTCCTCCATATATTCACTGACGGCATCCGCCAGCGCGTCGTTCTCCTCCGGCAGTTGGGCCGTCACGCGGAAATGATGCGTTGACAGTCCCCGGATATTCGAGGCATCGCGTATCAGCATCCCTTTCTCACGCGCCAGATGGTCCTTCAGCGCCGCCGCGGGACTGTGAGAGAGTCTGCAGAGCATGAAGTTGGTCTGCGTATCCGTTACCTCTATGCCATCGACAGCCCTTAACCTGCCGCACAGCCGCTGCGCCTCGGCAAGATAGGCCGGCAGGTCGGAGATGGCCTTGCGGCCTTCACGGAGCAGCCATTTGCCTGCCTCCAAGGCCAGCGCGTTGACAGCCCATGGGCGGTATTGACCTCTGAGAGTGTCGACGACCGCCGCGGGGGCGATGATGAATCCCAGTCTCAGTCCCGGCACTGCATACTCTTTGGTCATCGAACGTATCTGCACGATGTGCCCATGTCGCAAGGCCTCACGCGCCGCCATCACCGGGGCAAGGGTGTAATCTTCGTACGACTGGTCGGTCACCAGCCATTCGTGTCGGCCGGTCAGTGCCATCACCTCCTCGTCATCCCGCACCTGCCCAGTGGGGTTGTTGGGATTGCAGAGCCAACAGAGAGCCGCAGTGTCGCTCTCCTGATAGCCGAAAGCGCGGCAGGCATCCTCATATTCGCTGAACGTGGGAGTCAGAACCCTGAAGGTATGTAGATGACGGAAGGCTTGTGCCACCAGCCAGATGGCATCGGTGGCGCCGCTCGTCACCATCACCTCATCGGCCCTCACCCCATAGTGGTCGGCCAAGAGCACCTCGAGCGAGCGTGCCGACGGTTCGGGATAAGAGCCGATGACGCCCATACGGCAACGCAGGTGGTCATACAGCGCTGAGAGGTCGGCATGGCCATAGATGTTGGAACTGAAGTTCATCCTGATGCCCTCGTATCTGAAAAGGTCGTCGCCGTGTCCGTCAATCATGGTCCTGCAGGATTTGATAAAGATGGTCTATGTCGACATACTTGCGCACATGGTCGGCTAATAGGTCGTACTGCCGTTCCTTGAAGGCCTGATAGTCGAAAGGTTCGGCAGCCGACAGTATCCGGTCGGAGAAAGGAGCCAGAAGTCTGTCTACCATCTCCGGATTGTCGAGGATGCCGTGGATATAGGTGCCCATACACCGCTCGTCGGCCACATAGCCGTCGGCCTGACCGTCGTCGAAGGTGACAAAGGAGCGGAGCGGAGCGTCGCCAAAGGGGGTGGTCACCCCCTGATGTATCTCATAGCCGTGCCAATGGCCGTTGAACGTCACCTGGCGCGTGGTCTTGCCGTCGGCGAGAGTAGTGGTGACAGGCAAGAGTCCGAGGCCCGGCAGCCGCTCCACATCGCCTTCGAGATGCTGCGGGTCGAGCACCTCCACCCCCATCATCTGATAGCCGCCGCAGATGCCGAGCACGGTAGCCCCTCTGCGGTGTGCCCCGATGATGGCCTGGGCACATCCGTTGCGCCGCAACTCATAGAGGTCGCTGAGCGTGGACTTCGTGCCTGGAATGATGATAATGTCGCTCTTTGCCAGGTCGTCGGTGTTGCTCGTATAGAAAAGGTGCAGGCGGGGGTCGTGCTCCAGCACATTGAAATCGGTGAAATTGGACAGGTGGCGCAGGAGCACCACCGCCACGTTCACCTTCCCGTGTGCCGCCTCTCTCGACTTGGCGGCCAGGTCGACGCTGTCTTCCTCCTCGATGTGGATGTCAGTGAAAAAAGGCACGACACCCAGCACCGGGACGCCGCAGATTTGCTCCAACATGCGTCGGCCGTCGTCGAAGAGTCGCAGGTCGCCACGGAACTTATTGATGATGATGCCCTTGATGAGTGCCCTGTCGGCATCCGACTGCAGGGCGATGCTCCCATAGACAGAGGCGAACACTCCGCCACGGTCGATGTCGCCCACCAGGATGACGTCGGCATGGGCGTGACGGGCCATCGGCAGGTTCACCAGGTCGGTGGCACGCAGGTTGAGTTCGGAGATGCTCCCCGCTCCCTCCATCACGATGGGATTGTAGCGGGACGCCAGACGGTCGAAAGCGAGACAGACCTCCTTTCGGAAATCTGTCGGCGACAGTCCGCCACGCCGCCAGAAATCATAGGCGTCGCGGCTGCCGATGGGACGGCCGTGGAGCACCACCTGACTGGTGTGGTCCGACTGCGGTTTGAGCAGCAGCGGGTTCATATCGGTATGGCAGGGGATGCCGGCGGCCTCGGCCTGGACTGCCTGTGCGCGGCCTATCTCCAGGCCCTCGGGGGTGGCATAGGAATTGAGCGCCATGTTCTGCGCCTTAAAGGGCGCCGGGTGATATCCGTCCTGACGGAAGATGCGGCAGAGGGCGGCCGCCAGCACGCTCTTGCCCACATCGCTGCCTGTGCCGGCGAGCATCACGGGATGTAGTGTCGGCTTCTTCATCTTTCCTCTGTGGCTAATACAAAGAGATAGTCGGAAAGGCGGTTCATCCATCTCAGGATGTCCGTGTCCAACGGATATTCACGGTGGAGCGTCCACATCCGGCGCTCTACGGTGCGCGCCTGGGTGCGCGCCAGATGGAGGAAGGCCGACAGTTCGCCGTCGCCGGGAATGACAAAGCAGGCAGGCCCCTGGCGGCTGGCGATGAACTGCTCCATCTCGGCGGTCTGCTCCGCCACATGGAGCACCCGGGTGTTGACCATGCCCTCAGGGGTGGCGATATGACTCATCACCACCATCAGTTCACGCTGGATGTCCGCAAGCAGTCGGGGACACCGCCGCTCACCACTGTATTTCGCCCTGACGATACCCAGGAGCGCATTGAGGTGGTCTATCTGTCCGTTGGTCTCTATGCGGATGTCGTCTTTCTTCACCCTCACGCCACCACGGAGACCGGTCTCACCTCCGTCGCCTGTCTTCGTACATATCTCCCTCATATCTTATGATTCAAATAACACATTCAAGTCTGCCTCGCCCCAATAGAGATGGGTGTAACTGGCAAACACGTTCTTATACCGCAACAGCGGTGCGGCCACCGGTTCGCCATGCGCGTCGTAGACCTGCGCGGCCGACGAGGGCACATGACCGGCAAACTGCGTATAATGAAACTCATGGCCGCGGAACTGGTGACCGCCGATGTCGAAGCGCCTGTAGCCGAGCGACAGCCGCCGGTCGGCCTTCCTCGCCGAGATGGTGTAGGGCAGCACGCCGCACATCGGAAAAGCACCCTCATCGGTCAGAATCTGCTCACAGAGATACATCATCCCGCCACACTCCGCCAAGACATGCCCGCCACGTCTGGCAAAGTCTCTGACAGCCTCCCTTATGGCCACGGCGCGCGACAGGGTCTCCACATGGCGCTCGGGATATCCGCCGGGCAGATAAAGCACGTCCACGCCGTCGAACGAGGGCACGTCCTTCTCCGGGTTGAAAAAACTGACATGGCGGAACCGGGCGACATGCTCATGATAGAGAAACGAGAACGACTCATCGTTGCGTGCCACGAGCAGATGCCGCTCATCGGGCGGCGACATCTCACCAGCTGACTCCAACGGCTGTGCCGCACAGAGCGAGCACAGACGGTCTACATCCACATGACTCTCTATCAGGCGCACCAGTTCGCCCTGATCGCTCTCTTTCGAGAAATCGAGACCGAGATAACGGGAACCCTGCTCCAAGGCGGCATTTTTAGGCAGACAGCCGAGGCACTGGACGTCCAAGTCGGCGCACACCTGCCGCAACATGGTTACATGCCGGGCAGAACCTACCTTATTAAAAATGACGCCGGAAATCCTCACGTCTTTCCTGAAACCGATGAACCCAGAGAGCAGGGCAGCCATCGAATAGGCCGACGAACGTGCATCGACCACCAGCACCACGGGAATGCCGAGCAACCGCGCTATCTCCGCCGACGACCCACGGTCGCGGTCGTAGCCGTCGAACAGGCCCATCATCCCTTCCACCACACACACATCAGCCCCGCCGCCATAGCGGGAAAAAAGTGCCCGCACATGCGCCGGAGATGCCATGAACGTATCGAGATTGATGCTGGGACGCCCGCAGACTGCCTCGTGAAACTTTGTGTCGATGTAGTCGGGACCGCATTTGAAGGGTTGCACACACTGCCCGCGCTGTGCAAACAGTGCCATCAAGCCACGAGCCACCGTCGTCTTGCCCGAGCCGCTCATGGGTGCCGCGATGAGAAATGAGGATTTCATCGGTGCAAAAATAAAAAAATATTCAGTTTATTTACACAAAATATCAAAAAAGTTGTATCTTTGCCCCCAAAATGGTAGTCAGGCTCAAAGACGAGCCTCGACGTAAGGGAATCCGGTGAAAATCCGGAGCTGTTCCTGCAGCTGTAATCCCCCTTTGAATAACTTGTTAGTATAACGCCACTGGCCCTCGGGCCGGGAAGGCATAACAGGTTGGGGAAAGCCAGAAGCCCTGCCACAACGGCAATATCATACCCCGTACAGGAAAATGCGGCGGTGAAACAAACCATTTGATGAAGCGAGAGCAGAAAAAGTTTACTTATCCTGCCGAGCGTGAAAATGGTAGAATGAGATTCAACGACATTTGAATGAAGAAAAGACTGACAGTGGGACTGCTGGCTCTGGCAGCATCCACGACTGTGCAGGCACAGAGCGACGTATGGCGCTCTGACAGTCTGCAGGAAGTGGTGGTCACAGGCACAGGCACCCAACATCTGCTCAAAGACGCACCCGTACAGACGGAGGTCATCAGCCACCGCCAACTGCAACTGTATGCCGGACGCTCGATAGAGGATATCCTCGCCGGACTCACGGCAAGTTTCGACTTCAACGAGAACGACATGGGCTCGCACCTGCAGATGAACGGCCTGGGCAACAGCTATGTGCTCATCCTTATCGACGGACGGCGGCTCCACGGCGACAACGGGGGCGAGAACGACCTGAGCATCATCGACCCCCAGAATATCGAGAAGATAGAAATCGTGAAAGGCGCATCCAGCGCCCTCTACGGCAGCGACGCCATCGCCGGTGTGATCAACATCATCACCCGCAAGCACATCGAACAGGGACTCATGATTGAGAACACCTCGCGGGCGGGCAGCCACGGCGACCTCAGACAGCACAACGGCATCGCCCTCAACATAGGCAAATGGTCGTCGTACACCAATTTCCAGGCACAGCACAGCGACGGATGGCAGAACACGTCGGAGGAAGCCCCGGAACAGACGGAATATCATATCCTCGACTCGCGCAACAAGACGGTCAACAGGCACACCAACTGGCAATTGGCCGAAAGAGTCACCTGCCAAATCACGCCCAAGGCTGAGGCCTATGCCGACGGCAGCATCTACTGGAAACGCATCTACCGCCCGAGCGGACATCATCCGGGCGTGGACGTGAAGACCTATGACCTGCAATACGACAACGCCTCGGCTGCCATGGGAGGGAAATGGAAACTCAGCGGCACCGACGTCATCACCCTCGACGCCGAATGGAAACGCCACGCCTACAACTACGCCTATACCGACACCACACTGACCGACGGATATGTCAACGGCCATTTCACCAACTACTATCCCTATTTCCCGGGACAGAAAGAACTGCAAAGCGACCAGCAACTCACCATCGTCAGCCTGAAAGGGGTGTTCACCCTGCCCTATCAACAGCAATTGAGCGCGGGCGCCGAGTATCGCTACGACTGGCTGAAGGCACCCATGCGTGTGGCAGAAGGAAAGGCCTCCGACCAGACTGGGGCCGTCTATGTGCAAGACGAACTGGCATGGCGCAACCGTCTCTTCCTCACCGCAGGCCTGAGACTCACGCACAATGAGGGCTTCGGCACACGCCTCACCCCCAAACTCTCAGCCATGTTCAAACAGGGCGAACTGAGACTCAGGGCCACCTGGAGCCAAGGCTACAAGACACCCACACCCAAAGAACTGCACTACCAGTATGTGAGGAACATGAACGGGGTGTACCTCTATCTCGGCAACGGCCATTTGAAGGCACAGCATTCCGACTATTTCGCCTTGAGCGGCGAATATACCATCGGTTCGCTGACGCTGACCCTCTCCGCCTATCACAACCAGGTGGACGACATGATTACCCTGGTGACCATCCCCAACAACCAGGCACCGGGAGCACTCCTCGTGCAATACGACCCGCAGAGAGTGAGGCAATACCAAAACATAGAGGATGCCAAGACCTACGGCATCGACTTCACCGCACGCTATCAGACACGCCATTTCACCATCGGAGGCTCCTACAGCTATCTCGACACAAGGGCCAACCAGTATGACAGCGAAGAAGAGGAGATGCGCAAGGTCACCATCGACGGCATGGCTCACCACAAGGCCAACTGCTACGTCACTTGGAACCACGACTTCAGCAGCCGCTACCAGTTGGGCGCCGGTCTCTACGGACGTATGTCGACCAAGAGATATTATCAGATCGACGGCAACGGAAAAGGCTACCAACTGTGGCGTTTCTCCACCACTCACCAACTGGGCAAGCACTGCCGGATAGAGGCCGGGGTCGACAACATCTTCAACTATGTGGACCGTACACCCCACGGACTGCATCTCGGCACGACGACACCAGGGCGCACCGTCTACGCCTCGCTCACCTTGAGATGGAACAAAGGGAAAAAACTGACAAACAAATATAAGTCTAACTTTAACACAAGAGAAAATGAACAAGATTAAGTATTTAATGATGGCACTCGTGGCTCTCTTCACATGTGCCACATTCACTGCTTGCAGTGACGATGACGACAACGACAAAATCAACTATGCCAAGTATCAGGAGGCTGTCAACAAGACTGTCAACAGTCAGAAGAAGAACGACAAGGTCATCCTGCTCGTGGCCTTCGGCTCCACATGGGAGCAGGCCTACGACACCTTCGACCAGATTGTCGCCGACTACAAGAGCCAGTTCAGCGGATGGGATGTCTTCCTCTCCTTCTCCAGCGCCATCTGTATCAACCAGGCACGCGCAGGCGAGAACGTGGCTCCCAAAGACTACTACGACCCCGAGCACTGGCTCACCGCTATCGGTCTGGCCGGCTACAAGCAAGTCGTGGTGCAGTCGCTGCAAGTCATTCCCGGCGAGGAATACCGCCGTGTGCGCGACTCCTATGTGAAAGACTTCATGAACAACCGCAACGGCGACTTCTCCGACAAGTATATGAAGAGCCTCGACCTCAACGTGGTGGTGGGCACACCGCTCATGGCTGAGGAGAGCGACGCACAGAACCTCGCCGCCGTGCTCAACAGCGAGGCCGACATCAAGGCAGCCGTGCAGCAGGGCATCGTGGCCTTCATGGGACACGGAAACCCCGAGGGCTATGACTACTACGGAGGCAACATCCGCTACCTGCAACTCGAAGACCATCTCCGCCACATCAACCCCAACTACTATGTGGGCACCGTGGACATGGACCAGACTTACGCAGAGGACGTACTGGAGCATATCAAGGGTGGCGTCTTCAACATTGAAGTGGGCGACGTGACCAAGACCATGACCTATGCCGCCAACAATTCCACCAAGGCACAACTCTACCCCCTGATGTCGATTGCCGGCGACCATGCCCACAACGACATGTCGGACCCGAGAGACGAAGAGAGCTGGTATTCGCTGTTCAACGCCGCAGGCATCGAGACTAAAGCCTATGAGACCAACTTTACCACACCCTGCTGGAAGAAATATTCTGCCGGCGACGGATACATTCCCGCCCTCGGCGAGCGTGCCGCCGTGCGCAAACTGTGGATGAGCCACACCCGCGAGGCCATCGCTAAACTGGGCACCGAAGAGGCTCTCTCCACGCCCACCACAGCTCCTGAGGAATAACTATTCAGGAGTGTAGGAGTCTGGGAGTGTAGGAGTTCAGGCATTACTGTTGCGAGTCATGGACAATCTCAGCCATTTCTCCATCTGTACAGCCTCTGTGCAGTCTGCTTCACTGACAATTCTCTCGCATCATCAGACTATTGTCTATACTCCAAAACTCCCAGACCACTCAACTCCCAGATTTTGATACAAAATGAATAGACGCACAAGTCTGGTCATAGCGGCACTCCTTACGGGGAGTGCCGCTTTCTCCCAAATCCACAAGACCGAGAGAAGCGACTCGTCGACGACCAGCCGCTCCTACAACCTGAACCCCATCGTAGTGACGGGCTCAGGCCATCACCAGCACCTCAAGTCAACACCCACCCCCGTGCATGTGCTGAGCAGTCAGGAAATCCGCCAGCAGGGCATCACCACTTTCGATGCCGCCATCCAGCGGATGATACCGCAGGTGTCGATGGCCCCCAGTTCCATGGGTTCCTTCCTCAGGCTCAACGGTCTGGGCAACAAATACATCCAGATACTCATCAACGGGCAGAGGCTCCATGGCGACATCTCCAACAACATCGACCTCAACCGCATCAACATGGCCCGGGTGAAACGTATCGAGGTGCTCGACGGTGCTCTCTCGTCGCTCTATGGAAGCGACGCCATCGCAGGAGTGATCAACATCATCACCGATGAGCCCACCCAAGACATGGTGGCGCTCACCAGCGACACACGCATCTCCGGGCACGGCCAACTGACCGAATCGGTCCAGCTCGACTTCTATCACCGAGGCTTCGGCTCCTACACCACGTTCACACACGACAGGGCTGACAGCTACCAGAACAATCCCCTGGAATACGTCAAAGGCTCTGAGACAGAGACACAGCCCACCATCGCCCCTCTCTTCACCGGTTATCAGTCGCGGCTGCTTACACAGAAATTCACCTATACTCCTTGCCGGCCGCTGGCCCTCAACGCGGGCATCGAATCCTCCTACAAGATGACCGACCGGCCCGACACACAGCCCGACGTGACTGGCGGCACCGACTATGAGATGCGCTACAAAGGCCTGCGGTGGAACGTGGGGGGCATCTATAAGTTCTCCAGCCGCAACAGCCTGCAAGTCACCCTCACCGACGACCATTTCAGATATGGCAAGGAATATGACATGGAAACAAAGACCTATGCCGTGGGCGACTATGTGCAGTCGAAGAAGCAGCGCACGCTGACGGGAGACGCCAAGGCCATCCTCGGATTCTCCTCCCACTCCACCACCATTATAGGAGCCAACTGGAGGAAAGACTTCCTCATGGCCACCTCAGGCAATATCGATGCCCATGTCTACATGCTCGCAGCCTATGCACAGCACGAGACCATGCTCCTCCCCCGGCTCTCTGCCACACTCGGACTGCGGTTCACGCATCACCAGACGTTCAGCAACCACCTCACCCCGAAAGCCACGCTGATGTACGCGCCAGGCAACTTCCGCCTCAGGGCCACCTACTCGGCCGGATTCCGCTCACCGGGACTCGATGAGCTCTACTACCACTATTTCTCCGTCAACCGCGGCAAACCACAGATTATCTTCGGCAACGAGAAACTGTCGCCCGAAAAGAGCCACTATCTCTCGATGAACGCAGAATACCGCACAAAGACGGTGGCACTCAGCGTGATGGCATACCTCAACCGCATCAGCGACATGGTGACCCGTCTCAACATCGCGGCCGACGAGGCGGCCATCGGTATGCTGAGAGAGGAATTTCCCGAAATGACCGACGACCAGACGGCCAAACTCGAACGCTACTCGCTCTACCAGAACAGCGACAAGGGTGTCGTGAAAGGCTTGCAGGCCAACGCCTCGGTCAACATCCTTCCCTGCCTCAACCTCTCTGTCAACTACAACTACGCCTACTCCCGCACAAAAGAGGACGGGACATGGCGCATGATGGAGCGCAGCATCCGCCATGCCGCCACCGTCGCCGCCAACTACCACCACACCTGGGGGAGATATACCCTCAACGTGAACGTGAACGGCCGGATGCAGTCGAAGACCTATTATCCCGACTATGAAGACGCACCTGGCTACGGCATCTGGAGCATGCACACCACCCATACCCTCGACATGCTGAAATGGGCATACCTCGAACCCAGCATAGGCATCGACAACGTGTTCGACAAGGTCGACCGGCGCATCGACTCCTCTCTCCGCAAATACGCACTCTATCATCCCGGCCGCATGTTGGTGGCGGGGCTGAAAGTAAAACTAAAATACTGACACTCCATGGGCAAAATCATCCTTGCGGGCATCGGACCCGGCAGCAAAGAAGACATCACTCCCGCCGTGGTGCAGGCCATCGGTGAGGCCGATGCCGTCGTGGGCTACAAATACTACTTCCAGTTTATCGAACCCTACATGAGCAGCGAATGCCTGCGCATCGACACAGGGATGATGAAAGAACGGCAGAGAGCCGAACAGGCATTCCAAGTGGCCGAACAGGGGAAGACCGTGGTGGTCATCTCGTCGGGCGACGCTTCCATCTACGGCATGGCGCCCCTCGTCTATGAGATGAGGCACCAACGGCAGACCGATGTGGAGATTGTGGCGCTGCCGGGCATCTCGGCTTTTCAGAAAGCCGCCGCCCTCTTAGGCGCGCCCATCGGCCACGACATCTGCCTCATCTCACTGAGCGACCTCATGACACCATGGGAGGTCATCGAGCGGCGCATCAAAGCCGCCGCCACAGGCGACTTCGTCACAGCCGTCTACAATCCCAAGTCGCAAGGCCGCTACTGGCAACTCTACCGGCTGCAGGAACTCTTCCTCCAACAACGGTCGGCCGACACGCCCTTGGGATACGTCAGACAGGCGGGGCGCGACGAGCAGGAGGTCTGCCTCACCACGCTCGGCGCCTTCGACCCCGAAGCGGCCGATATGTTCACCGTCATCCTCATCGGCAACTCACAGTCCTACCTCTCCGACGGGAAATTCATCACCCCCCGCGGCTACTATGCTACGGCACAAGGAGAAGAGCCTATCGGACAGCAGATCATGACGGAATCCTTCCGCACCATCAGAGGCGAACTGCAGCGCAAAGACTGGCCATTAGGACATCTGTGGGCACTGCTGCATGCCATCCACACCACCGCCGACTTCGATATGGAGCACATCCTCCATACCGATGAGAGAGCCGTGGAGACACTCTACCAGAAAATCGCGGACAAGACCCTCACCACCATTGTCACCGACGTGACCATGGTGACCAGCGGCATCAGGAAAGGAGCATTGAGCCGACTGGGCATCACGGCAAAATGCTACCTCGGCGACCCACGCGTGGCCGAGATGGCCGTCTCGCAGGGCATCACCCGCACGCAGGCCGGCATCCGCCTTGCCGTGGAAGAGCATCCCGACGCCCTCTACGCCTTCGGCAATGCTCCCACGGCCCTGATGGAACTGTGCCAACTGATACGGCGGGGGAAGGCACACCCTGCCGGCATCATCGCCGCTCCCGTGGGCTTCGTCCATGTCAAGGAGTCGAAGCACATGGTGAAACCTTTCACCGACATCCCCAAAATCATCGTCGAGGGGCGCAAGGGAGGCAGCAACCTGGCCGCCACCCTCTGCAACGCCATCCTCACCTTCGACGACGCCGCACAACTCAAACCCGGACGCGACCTATGAGATTCACTGTCATCGGCATCACCGACAGCCCACATCCGTTTTTCCCGCCCGAAGTAGAAGACATCATCCGGCACGGGAAAGTCTTCTCCGGCGGAAAGCGCCACCACGAGATCATGGCACCACGGCTTCCCGCCGACGCCGAATGGATAGACATCACCGTGCCCCTCGACGACGTCTTCGCCCAATATCACGGTCATGTGGTGGTGTTCGCCAGCGGCGACCCGCTCTTCTACGGCTTCGCCAACACCATCCGCAGGAGAATGCCCGAGGCACAACTCACGCTATTCCCCGCCTTCAATTCACTCCAGATGCTGGCCCACCGCTTGCTGATGCCTTATCACGACATGCGTATCGTGTCGCTCACCGGACGCCCATGGGCCGAATTCGACCGAGCCTTGATAGAGCGGGCAGCCAAAATCGGCATACTGACCGACCATGAGCACACACCCGCCGCCATCGCACAGCGGATGCTCGACTACGGCTACACCGGCTACACCATGCACGTGGGCGAGCACCTCGGAAACCCCGAGGCAGAACAGGTGACCACCCTCACGACAGAGGAGGCGGCGGGGCGCACGTTCAGCCACCCCAACTGCCTGATACTCTTCACGGCCTCACCGTCACCCTCCCGGTTCGGCATCCCCGACGACGGGTTTGCCCTGCTCCACGGCCGCGAGAAAATGATCACCAAGATGCCCATCCGGCTGCTGACGCTCCAGGCCCTCGACCTGCCCGTGAAACAGGTGCTATGGGACATCGGTTTCTGCACAGGCAGCGTCAGCATCGAGGCCCGCCTGCTGTTTCCCCACCTGCAGATAGAAGCCTTCGAAATCCGTCCCGAATGCGAAGACATCATCCGTGAGAACGCACGGAGAATGGGGGCTCCTGGCATACACGTACACATGGGCGACTTTCTGCAAGCCAACACCGACAGTCTGCCGCGGCCCGACGCCGTATTCATCGGCGGACACGGCGGACACCTGAGAGAAATCATGGCAAAAGCCAAGGAGGCACTGACGGCCGACGGATGCATCGTGATGAACAGCGTGAAAGCCCCTGCCGTGAGCACCGACAGCAAGAGGCTGTTTGCCGAAGCCTGTGCCTCTCTCGGCCTTCAGCAATTGCCCTCCATGAGAATCCTGCTCGACAACCATCACCCTATAGAGATACTGAAATGCAAAAAATAGCCATCGTCTCCATCAGCGAGGAGAGCAAATCCATCGTCCATCAACTGCAAAACCAACTGAAGGCAGACACCATACGCCGAAGCGACGTGGGAAAGCACTGGAATGACTACGACGCCTTCGTCTTTCTCGGAGCCATGGGCATCTGTGTGCGGACCATCGCACCCTATGTGAGCGACAAGCACCACGACCCCGCCGTGGTGTGTGCCGACAGCCTCGGAAGGCATGCCGTGGCCGTTCTCTCAGGACACATCGGAGGCGCCAACAACCTGACACACACTGTTGCCGCCGCTCTCGGAGCACAGCCCGTCATCACCACCCAGAGCGACGTCGCCGGCCTATGGGCGCTCGACACCCTGGCCACACGCTACGACTGGTCGGTGGTAGGCGGCGACGTGCCCAACGACAGCATCTTCGCCTTCGTCAACCGCCGGCCCACGGCACTGTTGTTGGAAATCAACGACGAGGGAACCGACTACCTCGAGAAGACACTGCCCGGCCATGTGACGTTGATTCACGACATCAGCGAGGCCGACCCGCAGACCTTCCGACTCGTCATCATCGTCTCTCTCAAGGCTTATACCACCCCGAAGGGTATGCTCAAACTGCATTTCGTGCCCAACGTGGGCATCGTCGGCTTCGGGCTGGCCCATCATCCCGACGACTATGCCGAGATTTACGGGCAGATGCTCGATGCTTTTGCCCGGGAGGGATTCCTGCCATGTGCCAGAAAATTCTGCACCATTGACGTGAAAGCCGACGAGCCGTTCACACAAATGCTCAAGAACGACTATGGAAAAGATGTGGAGTTTTTCACCGCCGGACAACTGAGCGCAGTCGACGTGCCCCACCCCAGCGAGACGGTGGCACGCCATGTGGGCACACCGAGTGTGTGCGAGGCGGCAGCCATCCTGGGCTCCGGCCACGGCATGCTGCTCGTCTCCAAAGTGAAAGGCAAGCACTTCACCGCCGCCTTGGCTGTCGACCGCCGCTATGTGCGCCACCGCCAAGGCCATGTGGAAATCGTGGGGGCCGGACCTGGCGACCCCGACCTGGTGTCGGTGCGCGGGAGGAAAATGCTGGAGCAGGCCGACCTTATCCTCTATGCCGGTTCGCTGGTGCCCCGCCAACTCACAGAATGCCACAAGCCGGGAGCCATCGTGCGCAGTTCGGCCGACATGAACCTCGAACAGCAGTGCGCGCTGATGAAGGAGCACTACGACAAAGGGCGCTTCATCGTGCGACTGCATACGGGCGACCCCTGCATCTTCGGAGCCATTGAGGAACAGATGGCTTTCTTCGACAAAGAAGGCATCCACTATCACATCACCCCGGGCATCTCCTCCTTCCTGGCCGCCGCCGCCGAACTGAGGAGTCAGTTCACCATCCCCCAGCGCTGCCAGACCATCATCCTCACCCGAGGAGAAGGGCGCACACCGATGCCCGAAAAAGAGAAACTGCATCTGTTGGCACGGAGCCAGAGCACCATGTGCATCTTCCTCAGCGCCTCCATCGTCGACGAGGTGGAGAGCGAACTCCTGCAAGAGTATCCCGCCGACACTCCCGTGGCCGTGTGCTACCATCTGACCTGGCCCGACCAACGCGTCTATCAAGGGGAACTGCGCGACCTGGCACGCCTCGTCCATGAGCATCACCTCACTCTCCCCACCATGATTGTGGTGGGCGAGGCAATCGGCAACCGCACTGGCCGCTCCGACCTCTACAACGGACATTTCACGCATCTCTACCGTACCGGCGACG
>ODAI010379104.1_pt1 | contig 14973 bp, 12 predicted proteins | sample 1539321 | NCBI WGS metagenome assembly ODAI01 (sample SAMN02144231, study PRJEB22623) | gut metagenome | biome: sheep rumen | host: Ovis aries | place: New Zealand
CAAGACAAGCGGTGTGCCAGTAATACTCATTGGACATATCAATAAAGATGGTGCTCTGGCTGGTCCGAAAATCTTGGAACACATCGTGGACACAGTAATACAGTTCGAGGGAGACCAACAAAACATGTATCGCATCCTTCGCGCTATAAAGAACAGATTTGGCAGCACCTCAGAACTGGGAATCTACGAGATGAGGCAGGACGGACTACGCCAAGTAAGCAACCCATCGGAACTACTGCTAAGCCAAGACCACGAAGGACTATCGGGTGTAGCCATCACAGCAGCAATAGAGGGTCTGCGACCATTCCTCGTAGAGACGCAGGCATTGGTATCTACGGCAGCTTACGGTACGCCACAGCGGTCGGCAACGGGGTTTGACCACCGTCGACTGAACATGCTTTTAGCCGTATTAGAAAAGCGTGTGGGCTTCAAGCTGTTGCAGAAAGATGTCTTTCTGAACATTGCCGGCGGACTACGTGTCACCGATACTGCTATGGACCTGAGTGTGATTGCAGCAGTATTGTCTTCTAATGTGGATATGCCTATAGAGTCAGGATGGTGTATGGCTGGAGAAGTGGGATTGTCGGGCGAGGTGAGGTCAGTCGCACGTATAGATCAGCGTATCGCCGAAGCGGAGAAATTAGGATTCCAACACTTCATCCTGCCAAAGCACAATCTGCAAGGACTTGACACAAAAAAGTTTCGCATAGAACTTCATCCTGTAAGGAAAGTGGAAGAAGCTCTACGCGAACTATTTGGTAATTAAAATGTCAGGGGTGTAATGGTGAGAGGCGTGACTTACTTAGCGTATGCCACGCTACGTGTCTCCCTGATAACTGTTATCTTGACCTGACCAGGATAAGTCATCTCATTCTGAATCTTTGTAGCTATCTCACCTGACAACTTCTCGGTATCGGCATCATCGAGCTTGTCTGCTCCGACAATAACACGAAGCTCACGACCAGCCTGAATAGCGTATGTCTTAGTAACACCAGGATAGCTCATGGCGATAGCCTCAAGGTCATTGAGTCGCTTAATATACGCCTCTACTATCTCACGACGTGCTCCAGGACGTGCGCCCGATATGGCATCGCATACCTGTACGATAGGAGCAAGCAGCGTCTGCATCTCCATCTCGTCGTGATGGGCTCCGATAGCATTACAGATATCTGGTTTCTCCTTATATTTCTCTGCGATCTTAGCACCATAGATTGCATGTGGGTCGTCAGTATCCTCATCGGGCACCTTACCTATGTCATGCAACAATCCGGCACGCTTCGCCTTCTTTGGGTTGAGACCCAGTTCGGCTGCCATGACGGCACTAAGGTTGGCTGTCTCGCGAGCGTGTTGTAACAGGTTCTGACCATAAGAAGAACGGTACTTCATCTTACCAATGATACGAATGAGTTCGGGATGTAATCCGTGGATACCCAGGTCGATAGCTGTTCGCTTACCCGTCTCTACTATCTCGTTATCAAGTTGTTTCTTAACCTTTGCAACAACCTCCTCAATACGTGCCGGATGGATACGTCCGTCAGCGACAAGCTGATGGAGAGCCAGACGACAGACCTCTCGACGTACAGGGTCAAAGCCTGAAATCACGATAGCCTCAGGTGTATCGTCTACAACAATCTCAACGCCACATGCAGACTCCAAAGCACGAATGTTGCGACCCTCACGACCAATAATACGTCCTTTCACCTCATCATTGTCAATATGGAAGATGCTTACTGAGTTTTCGATAGCTGTCTCAGTTGCCACTCTCTGTATCGTCTGGATGACAATCTTCTTGGCTTGCTGGTTGGCATTGAGCTTTGCCTCATCCATAATCTCATTGATGTAGCTCTGGGCATCAGTACGAGCCTCATCCTTCAGGCTCTCAATAAGACGTGTCTTCGCTTCCTCTGCGCTGAGCCCAGACAGTTCCTCAAGCTTCTCACGCTCCTGGGCTTGCATCTTCTCGAGTTCAGTCTGACGTGACAGCAGGACCTTTTTGTCGTTCTCCAGACGCTGCTGCATCTGTTCTACCTCCTGACGACGACGTTGGATATCCTCTTGTCGCTGGTTCAGCGAGATTTCCCTCTGCTTTAGTCTGTTCTCACTTTGCTGGATTTTCTGATTGCGCTGCTGAACTTCTTTTTCCAGTTCAGTCTTCTTGTTCAGGAATTTCTCCCTCACCTCCAGCAGTTTCTTTTCCTTAATGACATCGGCCTCTTTAGTAGCCGTTGAAATCATCTCGTTATATTTTCCTTTAATAATATATCGGAAAATCAGGAAGCCTATGCCGCCACCTACTATCAGGCCGGCACAAACTAGAATCAATGTAAGTAGTACACTCATTTTAATTATATGTTGTTTAATATTCTCATTACTACCAAAGTGCTATCAAGCTATAGCACATCTTCAATTTCCTTGGTTAGCGTTCCGAGAATATCACTGAATGGAGCAGTGTCATTACGTGAGCTTTCTTTCTCCAGACGTAAGGTAATATCAATCAAGGACATGTACAAGATCTCCTTGATTTCCTTACGGTTCTTAAATACCTTAGCATAGGTATTCACCGTCTCGTCAATGAGTTTTGCGGCACGACGATAATATATTTCGTCCTCCCTTAACACGTTGACGGAGATATCCATGTCATAGACATGCAGCTTTATATGTAATTTGTCTTCTGCCATTCCGTGGTATTCTTCTACTCTCTAAGTAGTGTTATACATTTATTGACGTCACGGATAAGCCTTGCAAGTCGCTTTTGCGCTCCCTCAAGGTCTCCATCCGTAATCTCTATCATCTTTGCCATCTTCAACGACTGGTACTCTGCCTGCTCCTGTCGCAACTGATCCTGAAGACGCGAAATCTCCTGATCACGCTTCTCTACCAACGCATACAATTCCTCGTTCTCCTGCTTTGTTTGCTTATATTGGAGAATAAGTTGTCTTACTCGTGTAGAAAATTCATTTATGGCTTTCTCGTTTGCAGTCATACACTTATGTTGATTTGGCTACAAATTTAGTCGAATTATATCAACCGACAAAATATTTCTTAAAATTTTTACTCTTTTTTAGGTTCTTTCTTCGCCAGCATTACAATATTATATACGAAATCAGTAACCCATTGTTGTGAGAAACTTAATCGCTTATTGTAACCGCGCACAGCCATAACAGTCTTGATAACACCAGCATCAGTGTAGTCGTTCTTCGTAAAAATCTCTCCTACGGTCTTCTCTGTCATGGCATATATAGCTTTTTTGAAGAATCCTGGAAGCCTTAATTTAAATTTCATCAAATTGCCAGTAAGCATCATCAAATCCTGCGTGAAACTCTGAAATTGTATCAAATAAGGCTGTACATCTTGTAGTTTCCGACAGTTCTTTCGTATGCTGGCATCGATTTCTGTAAAGAAATTATCATCAATACCATACATCTCTCCCAATAGCTTCTTACACCTTTTACCCTCACTTACGCCCAGCTTATTGTTGGCTGTTGGTATACGCAAGGTTGCCTTAAATGTACGAAGGTCGGGGAGCATAGCTAAATTGGTTATCCCCAGACGAATAGCCAAGGCTGACTGAAAGTAAACTCTAACAAGAGTCATAAAATCTTCCATTCCTCCAACCTTATTTTCGTCATTGGATTTCCGCTTGAATATTTTTGCAAATAGTCCCATACGTTTTGTAAAGTATTTTTATTTAAAACTAACAATCTATACCCATTTAGGGCATACAAAAGTAGTAAAAAAATGAACATTAAAAAAGAAAAAGTTACATAAAATTGCAAATTCTTCTTTTCGTTTGTTGGTTGTAACAACAAAATAAGCTATCTTTGCACAAAATTTCAAAATGTACGCGTACACGCACGCGAAACTTGAATATAAAATACAAAAAAACAACATAAAACACTATGAAAGGTATAGTATTGGCAGGAGGATCAGGCACACGCCTCTACCCCATAACAAAGGGAATCAGCAAACAGCTTATTCCAATCTTTGACAAACCAATGATCTACTACCCAATATCAGCACTTATGTTAGCTGGTATTCGAGAGATATTGATTATCTCTACTCCATACGATTTGCCTGGCTTCAAACGACTGCTGGGTGACGGCAGCGAATGGGGAGTACGTTTCGAATATGCCGAACAGCCTTCGCCAGACGGGCTGGCACAGGCATTCATTATTGGCGAAAAATTTATAGGCAATGACAGCGTATGCCTTGTTCTTGGTGACAACATATTCTATGGTGCTGGATTTACGGGGATGCTCAAAGAGAGTGTGAGAGCAGCTGAACAAGATGGCGACGCCACTGTGTTCGGATATTTTGTTAATGACCCCGAGCGTTATGGCGTGGCAGAATTTGATGCTGAAGGCAATTGCCTAAGTATTGAGGAAAAACCCGCCAATCCGAAGAGCAATTATGCTGTTGTAGGTATATATTTCTATCCCAACAGTGTAGTGGAGATTGCCAAGCACATAAAGCCAAGTGCACGAGGAGAACTGGAGATTACTACTGTAAATCAGGAATACCTGAAGGCAAAAAAGCTGAAAGTACAGACGCTTCAACGTGGATTTGCATGGCTCGACACTGGTACTCACGATAGTCTTTCGGAGGCGAGTACCTTTATCGAAGTAATCGAGAAACGTCAGGGACTGAAGGTCGCTTGTCTCGAAGAAATTGCCTACAAGCGTGGATGGATTACAGCCGAGCAGGTGCGCCAGCTGGCTTTGCCAATGGCTAAGAATGATTACGGACAGTATCTGCTGCGCAGAATGGAAGGGAAAGAGTAGTTCGCAGTTCATAGTTCATAATTATGTTTGAAAAAAAATAAAATAGATAATGGCTGAAGAAATTAAGACACCCGAAATGGAGAGTATGCAACCAGAGGAGAAAGCGGCGTTTTTTGATCCTCAAGATATTTTGAAAAACATCATCCTCAACTGGTATTGGTTTTTTTTATCGTTGATAATATTTGTAGGTGCATCCCTGTTGTATCTCAGATATACAACACCAGTATATCAAGCTGCTGCAAAGTTTCTGATTAAGGGATTGGAGACGACGGTAAACACAAAGAATCTGCAGAGCCTCTCTGGAACCATATCCACATTTGCTGGTTTTGACAACGAAATGGAAATTCTGCGTTCTCGCACGATGGCTGAGACCGTTGTAAGAGATCTTGGACTTAGCATCACCTACGTCACTGAGGGACGTGTCAAGAAGATTGAACTATACAAGACTGAGCCTATCACCGTAGAGATGGACTCGGCTGCGCTCGACAACCTGAAAGAACCTATCAACCTCGTCATCACACGTAACGGAGAGAAGTATGAGGTGACAGGAGTGATTGACGGCAAGGAGACCAAGAAGGTAATTACCACGATGCCTGCAGTAATGCCCACTCGTGCGGGAGCTATCCATTTCTCGCATAGCGGCAATGGCTCAATGAGAGACGGTCAGGAATTAGAGGTGAGTATCAAGTCACCAGCAATGGTTGCTCCGATATACTCATCACGTCTTAGTTCAGGTCAGCTTTCCAAAGCAACATCTATCATGCGTCTGGTACAGACCGATGAGATTCCTCAGCGCGCTGTTGACTATCTGAAGCATCTTTGTGACGTATATAACATTCAGGCTAATGAGGACAAGAATGTTATCGGACGACGTACGGAAGAATTCCTCGCATCACGTCTGCAGAAGGTAGAGGCCGAACTTGACAACATAGAGGGTAGGGTTCAGGAGTTCAAGGAGAAGAATAAGATGGTAGAACTGCCCGAGAGCGCTGGACGCTCATGGGGCGAGATGACGGGCACAGAAGATCAGCTCACACAACTTGAGACACAGATTGCACTCTTCAACAGCATCTCTCAGTTCATGGAGGAGTCAAGTCGTGACTTCCAGGTACTACCTTCCACCACAGGACTCGTTGATGGGGCTGCCTCTGACCTTATTGCTCAATACAACAAGCTGGTCATCGAACGTGCCAAACTGTTGCGTACCGCATCAGAAAACTCACCTGTAGTACAGCCAATCACCGAACAGATCATCCAGCTTAACAAAGACATACGCCGTTCGTTCCGTCAGTCACGTAAGACTCTGGAGATTCAGCGTGATGCTCTGCTCCGCCAGCGCAATCAATTTGCGAGCGAAGTGGCAGAAGTTCCTAAGATGGAACGAGACATGACTGAGATTGGACGTATGCAGTCCATCCAGCAGGGACTCTACCTGATGCTATTGCAGAAACGTGAGGAGAATAATATCTCTATGGCTGCTACTGCTAACAAAGGTCAGCTGCTCGACGAGCCACAACCTACAGGAAAGATCAGTCCTAACGAGCGCATGATTATCCTCATCGGAATATTGCTGGGTTTGGCTGTTCCTTCTGTCCTCATATTCTTCTCTCGTCTGCTACGCTACAAGATTGAGGCTCACGACGACGTTGTAGGACTAACCAAGTTACCTATCCTTGCCGACGTTGCTGTAGCAAGTGAGACGGCAAAGACAAAGGCAGACATCGTGGTACATGCCAACAAGAACAACCAGATGGAGGAAATATTCCGTGCAATGCGTACCAATTTGCAATTCTTGCTCAAGGAAGGCGACAAAGTGGTGATGTTCACATCAAGCACTTCTGGTGAGGGAAAAACATTCAACTGTGCTAACCTCGCCGTCAGCTTTGCTTTGCTCGACAAGAAAGTCATCATTGTAGGTCTTGACATTCGTAAGCCACGACTTGCCGAACTCTTCGAATTGAAGGATAAGCATCATGGTATCACACCTCTGCTTACCAAAGAGAATCCTACTTGGGAACAGATATCAAGCAATATTCTACCATCTGGCATCAACGACAACCTCGACCTGCTGCTGGCTGGACCTATTCCTCCAAACCCAGCCGAGTTAGTAGCTCGTCCGAGTCTCGACCACGTATTTCAGGAGCTTAGGAAGAACTACGACTACATCCTCATCGATACTGCTCCTGTAGGACTTGTTACCGACACCCTCCAGATTGCCCGTGTTGCCGATGCGACCATCTATATGTGTCGTGCCGACTTCACGCCAAAGTCGAGCTTCCAACTCATCAACGCCCTTGCCGACGAGAAGAAGCTGCCTAACATGGCCATAGTTATCAATGGTATCGACATGTCTAAGAAGAAGTATGGCTATGCTTATGGCTATGGACGCTATGGCAAGTATGGACGTTATGGTTCTTACGGCAAGTATGGAAAATACGGAAAATATGGTTCATACGGATCGTACGGACGTTACGGTACCTATGGCAATTACGGCAACTACGCCAACAGCAACTATGGTAACAAGAAAGACACTTCCATCAAGCGATAAGTAGAGTACTAACACACAACAGAAACGACAGAATTATGACAATAGCTATTGATTTTGACGGAACCATCGTCGAGCATAACTATCCAAAGATTGGTGCAGAGCGTCCTTTTGCCACAGATACGTTGAAGATGCTTATCCGTGATCATCACAAACTAATATTGTGGACTGTTCGCGAGGGCGAGCTCCTGAAGGAAGCTGTCGACTGGTGTAGGGCACGTGGAGTAGAATTCTATGCGATAAACCGTGAATACCCTGAAGAAACCAAGCGCAACAACCAATACTATAGTCGCAAGCTAAGCGAAGTGGACATCTGGATTGACGACCGCAATATCGGCGGTTTGCCTGATTGGGGCGAGATTTATCAGATGATTGCCTCTGGCAAACCATTTTCGCGCTATGACGAAGAGGGTCATGATGCATACGTTGGTGGTGGAGGTATTCACACGAAAAAGAAGCCTTGGTGGAAGTTTTAGAGGTGAGAAGATAGTATAGTGAGGGGTAAGAAGATAGTGGTGAGAGACCATAGATGAATGCAGATAGTAGAGAATTGAGAGGCAGAGGAATCCTATTCAAGCTGTTAAGAAGCGGCTTATGGGATCGTGTGATTCAGCCTGTAGATTTGTCACATCAGCACTATGCCTACCTAAAACACCACGCATCCAAGCAGACTGTCGAGGGAATTCTCGACTATGCCTTGGCCAAGCCAGAAAACCACATACGACTGGCTGAACGTGAGGATGTGTTTGACATCATCGCCAAGAGTCGACAAATAGCTCACGAGAACACTCGGCTCAATGGCGTTCTCAACGAATTGTGTTCTTTGTTGCACACCAACAATATCCCTTTCGTTATAGTGAAAGGACAAACCATCGCAGGATTGATGGCTCACCCCGAGACCCGCACGCCTGGCGACATCGACTTCTATATACCGCCTACCCATTTCCAACAGGCACAAGAACTGATAGCGCGCGAATGGCAAGTGGAATATGAACACGATGAGGAGGAAGGCGAACAACATTTGGCTTTCACTCATAATGGGGTCATTCTTGAAATGCATTTCAGACTACTCGCCTTTGCCAGTAAAAAGAATCAGAGGATCTTTGACGAGATAATTGAGGGAGGAATGGCGATGAAGAATCTCACCTCTAACCCCTCACCCCTCACTCATAAAGACATTCCTACCCTGCCTCCTGAATCCAATCTCCTTTATACCTTCCTCCACTTATACCATCATCTGGTGGAGTTGGGATGCGGTCTGCGTCAGTTTTGCGATGTAGCCGTACTCTGTCATGCTTATTGCCAGCATCTCGACAAACAACTATTTGCTCGTATGCTCAGGGATTTGGATTTTGACAAAGCCTTTCGTGTTGTCGAGACTATATTGGTCGACCATCTTGGTCTGCCTGCGGAAGAATGTCCACTACCCTATGACAACAATGATCGCAAACACGCTGACGGCATACTGGAGATTGTGTTCCAACGAGGCAATTTCGGTAAATACGGCAGAAAGACAGCAGTACGCTCTGGTACCAATTACTATATAGAACAGACAAGCATCAAACTAAGCCACTATCGCCTGTTCTACCGACTCTCGCCTCGCGAGGTACGTGCAAGTCTATTATTAGGTATTCCCAAGAAAATATTTCACGCATGGGGACGTAGCAGGAAATAAGAGAAATAGAGTTTAGAGCTCTATTTGTCTTTATCCAACACCGAATACTTAGAATTGTTGGAAATATATTCGGGTACAATCTCTTTCATTTTCTTCACAATCTGCATCTCATCATACGACTTGGCAAGTTCCAACAGCTCGTCAATAGACTCGGATATCTCATGGAAGTCATATTCCCTCACCTGTGCTATACGTATCTTCTCATGGAAACTTGGCAGGGTATTTTCAGTGTTTGAGAGCACTTCCTCATACAATTTCTCACCTTCGCGCAATCCTGTGTATACGATATCCACATTCTTCCTACCGCTCAGCTTTATCATTCGCTTGGCAAGTTCTGCTATGCGTACAGGCTTTCCCATGTCGAACACGAAAATTTCGCCTCCATGTCCATGAGTACCTGCCTCAAGGACCAGTTTACAAGCCTCAGGTATAAGCATGAAGAAACGTGTGATACGCTCATCGGTGACGGTGACAGGTCCTCCCTCCTTGATTTGTTTCTCGAAGAGCGGTATTACGCTACCATTACTTCCGAGCACATTACCGAATCGTGTGGTGACGAACTGAGTGACAGGTGATGTGTTTTGGCTGTTGCCAGATTCTTCCGTCTGCTGTCTGATCTGGTTATTCAGGCTCTGCACATAGATCTCACAGATGCGCTTTGAACATCCCATCACGTTGGTTGGATTCACGGCTTTATCAGTTGAGATCATCACAAACTTCCTGACACCATACTTCACACTGAGGTCAGCCAGTACTTTTGTGCCATACACATTATTACATATACTCTCGCCAGGATTATCCTCCATCATCGGCACATGCTTGTATGCCGCCGCATGAAACACGTAATCGGGGCGACAAGTACTAAACACATACTCCATGTGGGCAGCATGGGTAATTGACGCGACGATAGTCTGAACCTTAATCTGTGGCCATTCGCGGTTCATCATCAGACGGATGTCATGTTGTGGAGTCTCAGCCTGGTCGATTAGTATCAGTTCGGCAGGACCAAACTTGGCAATCTGCCTAACCATCTCACTACCGATGCTTCCTGCCGAACCTGAGATAAGTATCTTCCTGCCGCAAAGCAAGCTTCCGATACTTTTCATGTCCACCTCAATCTGTTCTCTCGGCAAGAGGTCTTCCACGCTCACCTCCTTCAGATCCATCGCCCAATTGATGATGTCTTCCTTATCGCTCACCTCACGTGTGCCCTGAGTCATGAAGATCTTTATACCGTTCTCTATCAACAGGTTCTGCAACTGTTCGTCATCGCGGAATCGGTCATTCTGAATCGGTGACACCAGCACAGCCTGTATGCGTTTCTCTTTAAGTATACGTGGCAGTTGGTCGTTGACCTCATACACCCTTGTTCCCATCAACAAATGGTCCTCGTAGTGAGCATCGTTTGAGATGAATCCCTTCAGCTGAAAGGGCGACGGCTTCATGTTTCGAATATTCTTAGCCAGTCCAACTCCCCCTTCATGTACGCCATAAATAAGTGTGCGGTAGCCAGAACCGTTGGAGAAAATCACGTCATAGAGCGATTTCACCAACACTCTCACGCCCCACATCAGAATGGTAGCAATGACATACATCGCAAGTATTTGCCTACCCTCAAGGGGTACAAATTTTAGTGTCGTATGATAGGGATATATGGCATAATGGAACAACTCTGCCACAACACACGATACTGCCATCGCCATTCCCACTCGCTGAAGGTCAACAAACGAGGAGTAGCGAATGATGCCAGAATAGGTACGGAACATGCGGAAGCCTATCAGGTTGAAAACCATATATACAAATATGGTCTTCGTCAGAATCCAGAAGTGTTCCATGGTCACCGCACCATGATAATATAGCCAGAACACAAAAATTCCAGACATGTAGCAAATCAGCATGTCCAACAAAAGAATGCACCAATATGGCAATGCATTCTTGGCAAAGTACCAGTCAAGTAGTCTGTTGAATATTTTCATGCTTGATTTGCTTTTCTCTATTTGAAATTTGCGGCAAAGATAGTAAATAAATTGAAATGCGTCACTCTAAATACATATTTTTTTTTACCTTTGCATGCAAATAAAAAAAATAAAAGACTATGAGTAACCGAATACTACTGTGTCTTGCCCACATGAGCGGCAAGGAGCAAGAATACATTGATCAGGCATTTCGTGATAACTGGGTAGTACCCTTGGGACCTAATGTAAATGGATTTGAGGACGACTTGAAGCAGTTTTGTGGCGGAGACAAGGAGATAGTAGCCCTGTCAGCAGGCACGGCTGCCGTCCATTTGTCGCTCATCGCTGTGGGTGTGAAGCCTGGCGACGAGGTGCTATGCCAGAGTTTCACATTCTGTGCCTCCTGTCACCCCATCACCTATCTCGGTGCCAAGCCCGTATTAGTAGACAGCGAGCCCGACACATGGAACATGTCGCCCGAGCTCTTGGAGGAGGCAATCAACGACCGCATAGCCAAGACTGGCTACAAGCCCAAAGCCATCATGCTGGTATACCTCTACGGTATGCCTGCCAAGATAGACGAGATTCTTGCCATCGGCCGCAAGTACGACATCCCCGTCATTGAGGATGCTGCCGAGGGAATGGGCTCCAAGTACAAAGGCCGAGTATGCGGCACACTCGGAGCCTACGGCATCCTGAGCTTCAATGGAAACAAGATGATCACCACCTCGGGTGGCGGCGCCCTGATTGTACCCGATACCGAAGCCAAGAAGCGCATCATGTTCTTCGCTACACAGGCACGCGAGGCCTATCCCTACTATCAGCACGAGGAGATTGGATACAACTACCGTATGTCGAACATCTGTGCTGGTATAGGTCGTGGTCAGATGACCGTGGTTGACGACCACATTGCCCACCATCGCCACATAGCAAGTCTCTACGAGGAGGCATTCAAGGACATCGACGGCATCACTTACCATGCCGAGCCTAAGGGCGCTGGTATGGAGTCAAACTACTGGCTGTCCACAATCGTATTGGATGAGAACCTCAAGATTAAGGGTGAGGATCAGGCATACGCCGAAGCCATCACCGGTGCCGTGGGAGGTGCAGCAGGAGTGGTACATGGCGGCGGAAGCATCCACACCGACTGCGAGCCCAACCGCAACGTAGAGGCTATGCGCCTGTCTCTGGACAAGGCAGGCATAGAGAGTCGTCCGTTGTGGAAACCTATGCACAAACAGCCTGTATATAAGGATGCGCCAGCCTACGTCAATGGTGTCAGCGAGTCGCTCTTCAAGCAAGGTCTCTGCCTGCCCAGCGGACCGCTGGTAACCGACGAGCACGTAGCGTATATCGTTGAGAAGATTAAGGAATGCCTGGAATAATCTAGAAAAACCAGAAAATTTAGAAAAACTAGAAGGGCTAGAAAGTCTAGAACTACTAGAATGGCTAGAATGGCTAGAATGGCTAGAAAAAAAGCTCCCGTTGGGAGCTTTTTTGTTTTTCTTAGTCGATGATCTCGAATCCGCAGTACGGTATGAGAGCTTTTGGTATTCTGATGCCCTCTGGCGTCTGGTTGTTCTCCAAGAGTGCAGCCACGATACGTGGCAGAGCCAGTGCCGAGCCGTTGAGAGTGTGGCACAGCTCTATCTTCTTGTCCTCAGCATGGCGGTAGCGACACTTCAGGCGGTTGGCCTGATAGGTGTCGAAATTGCTTACCGACGACACCTCCAGCCATCGTTCCTGCGCCTCCGAATAGACCTCAAAGTCGTAGCAGATGGCACTGGTGAACGACTGGTCGCCGCCGCAGAGCAGCAGTATGCGGTAAGGCAGCTCCAGTTTCTTGAGCAGTCCCTCCACGTGTGCGAGCATTTCCTTATGGCTCTCGCGCGAGTGCTCAGGTTTGTCTATGCGTACTATCTCCACCTTCGAGAACTCATGCAGTCGGTTGAGTCCGCGCACATCCTTGCCATACGATCCTGCCTCGCGTCGGAAGCACTCCGTATAGGCGCAGTTCTTGATGGGCAGCTGCTGCTCGTCGAGTATCACGTCACGATAGATATTGGTCACAGGCACCTCGGCTGTAGGAATAAGGTAGAAGTCGTCCACCTCGGCATGATACATCTGTCCCTCCTTGTCGGGCAGCTGTCCTGTGCCGTATCCGCTGGCAGCGTTGACCACTGTCGGTGGCATAATCTCCGTGTATCCTGCCTCGCGAGCCTCGTCCAGGAAGAAGTTGATGAGTGCTCTCTGCAGACGTGCGCCCTTTCCGATGTAGACAGGGAAACCAGCACCAGTGATCTTCACACCCAGGTCGAAGTCTATGAGGTTGTATTTCTTGGCCAGCTCCCAGTGAGGCAGCGGGTTCTTCACCTTCAGTTCGGGGTTGGTATTCCAGTTACCCACGGTGTCCTCTGGCGTACACTCTCTGAGGTTGCTCTTCACCACCCGGTTGTTCTCAGCCGTCTTTCCCTCTGGCACCTCGTCGTAAGGTGTATTAGGTATCTGGCACAGCAATGTGGTCAGCTGTTGCTCGGCGGTCTCCATAGCTTCCTTGAGTGTCTTCTCATCAGCTTTCAGTTCGCCCACCTTGAGTTTTATCTGCTCAGCCTCCTCGCGCTTGCCGTCCTTCATCAGCCCTCCAATCTGTTTGGACAACTGGTTACTTTCCGCCTTGGTTGCGTCCATCTTCTGCTGAGCCTCTCGGCGCTGTTTGTCTATGGCGAGCACCTGCTCTATAGCCTGTCGTGCTCCCTCGAAATGTTTCTTCTCTAAACCGGCAATCACATGCTCGGTATTCTCCTTGATTACGTTAAGTGTAAGCATCGTTTTTGCTCCTTTTTTCTTGATTTTCTTATTTTGCCTGCAAAATTATACATAATAATTGAAATAGCGAGCTAAAAGGCTAATTATTTTCTTCCAAATCGACTTCACTTACGCACGTTTTTCTCCTTACGACAGTTTTTATTGAAAAATTTACGTTACTTTTCCTTCGGAGAAGTTACTCCATCTCGGAAAAGTGAAAATAAATTTGCCTTTTCTCTCGACTTTACGTACTTTTGCAACAGTTATGACTATAGACTTATATATCAATAATGCTAATGACTACGCACATGATATCGGTGCACCGGTATATCATCCCCACGTCTCTGTGATTCACTATGACGAAGTGGGCGAGATTCGCCATTCGCTGAATATTATCAACTGCTATGGTATTTTCCTCCAGAACGAGTTTCCTGAGGGTCTGACATACGGTATTGGCACTTATCGTGACGGCGACGGTTCGCTGATGGCTTATTCGCCAGGTCAGATAGGAGGCAAGCAGGATGACGGCACTCACCGTCAGTATCACGGTTGGGTACTTATCTTCGACTACGAGTTTATCCACGGGTCGGTCATAGATCAGAAACTCGACGGATATCATTTCTTTAACTATCATTCCAACGAAGCACTGATTCTGACCTCGGAGGAAAAACACATCTTGGAACAACTCATGGCAAACCTGCGCAGCGAGCTGGAGACGCAGGCACAGTCTCCAGGGCATGACGACATTATCAGGAACTACATCCTGCTCATTCTCGACTACTGCAACCGCTTCTACTTGCGCCAGTTCAAGGAGACCAGTACCGACGGTAGCGACATTCTCAGCCGTTTTCACGATGTTCTGACCAATTACTACATTCAAGGCATACAAAAGCATGCAGGTCTGCCCAGCGTAAAATACTGTGCAGCCGAACTCTGTCTTTCACCAAGCTATTTTGGTGAAATCATCAGGAAGTCTCTTGGCAAAAGCCCGAAAGACTACATCCGCAACTTTATCGTCAGACGTGCCAAGAACCTCATCCTTAGCGGCAAGTCCATCGACAAAGTGGCTGAAGAGTTGGGATTTGAATACCCACAGCATTTCACCCGAATGTACAAGAAAGCTACGGGGTACACGCCAAAACACTTCTTCGACAATCAGCGCAAGAAATAAGAACCTCATTTTTGGTAGTTTTGTCCGTAATCTGTCTACGC
>ODAI012776526.1_pt1 | contig 14970 bp, 9 predicted proteins | sample 1539321 | NCBI WGS metagenome assembly ODAI01 (sample SAMN02144231, study PRJEB22623) | gut metagenome | biome: sheep rumen | host: Ovis aries | place: New Zealand
ACGGGCTTGCCGACCAGAAGGAGGTTGCCCCCAAGCTGGCAAAGCTGGCGCGCGACCTTGATATCCCCATGGTGGTGACGAACGACATCCACTACTGCAACAAGGAGGACGCCGAGGCGCAGGACGTGCTCGTCTGCATCGGCACAAAAAAACTGTTCAAAGACCCCAACCGCATGCACTTTGAGGGCTCGGAATGGTACATGAAGGACGAGCACGAGATGGCGCAGCTCTTCCCGCAGTACCCTGAGGCTATGGAGAACACGCTCAAGGTGGCGGAGCTCTGCGACCTGACCATCCACCAGTTCTCCACGATGGAGCTGAAGAACACGCTGCCCGTCTACCAGATTCCCAAGGAATACGTCTCGCAGGACGCCTTTGTGCTGCACCTTGTGGAAGAAGGGCTGCGCATGCGCTACAAAGAGATAACGCAGGAAATCATAGACCGCGCCATGTACGAGCTGGGCATCATATTCAAGATGGGCTTTTCCGGCTACTTCCTCATCGTGTGGGAATTCATCAACTGGTCAAAGAAGAACGGCATTCCCATCGGCCCGGGGCGCGGCTCCGGCGCAGGCTCGCTCGTCGCCTACGCGATGACCATCACGGACATAGACCCCTTCCGCTTCAAGCTGATTTTCGAGCGCTTCCTGAACCCTGAGCGCGTGTCCATGCCGGACTTTGACGTGGACATGGACTTCGAATTCCGCGAGCGCATCATCAAGCACACGGAGGAATGGTACGGGCTGCCGCAGGTGGGGCACATCGTCACGTTCGGCACGGAAAAACCCAAGCAGGTGATTGCGGATGTGGCGCGGGTGCTGGACATTCCGCTGAACGAAGTCGCCATGCTCAAGAAGTGCATCCCGGACAACCCCAAGGCTAAGCTCGCCGACGCCTTCAACCCGCCGGACGCAGACCATCCTGACCACGGGCAGCTCATTCCCTACAAGGACGACCCGCGCTACAAGCACCTCTTCGAGCTCTGCTTCAAGCTGGAGAACGTGAACCGCAACACCGGCCTGCACGCCTCCGGCATGGTCATCGGCAAAACCGCGCTGCCAAACTGGGCGCCGCTTTTCAAGGATCCCAAGACCGGCAAAACCGCCGTACAGTACACGATGGACATCATCGAACCCTGCGGGCTGGTCAAATTCGACTATCTCGGCCTCAAGACGCTCTCCCTGCTGCGCTACGCGGAGAACATCATCAACAAGCACCGCAAGGAAGGCGAGCCGGAATTCCACGCGGATGCGGTGAGCGAGACCGACAGCAAGACATTCGACCTCTTCTGCCGGGGCGACACGGTGGCGGTCTTCCAGTTTGAGTCGCCGGGAATGCAGAAAATCCTGCGGCAGGCAAAACCGCGCTGCATCGAGGAGATTGTCGCCCTGAACGCGCTCTACCGGCCGGGGCCGATGGACTACATTCCCCAATATATAGAAGGCAAATGGCACCCGGAGACCATCCATTACCCCGACCCCTGCCTGGAGGACATCCTGAAGGAGACCTACGGCGTCATGGTCTACCAGGAGCAGGTCATGCAGGTGGCGCAGCGCATCGCCGGATTCACGCTGGGCGGCGCAGACATGCTCCGCCGCGCCATGGGAAAGAAAAAGCTCAACGTCCTGATGGGCAAAAAGAAGGAATTCGAGGACGGCGCCGTCAAGCAGGGCTTTACCAAGGAGCACGCCGACGAAATCTTCGAGATTATGATTCCCTTCGCGGGCTACGGCTTTAACAAGAGCCACGCGGCGGCATACTCCGTGGTGGCATACCGTACGGCATGGCTCAAGGCGAACCGCCCCGCGGAATTCATGGCGGCAAACCTGACCAACGAGATTACCTCCACCGACAAGCTGCCGGTATACATAGAGGAGGCGCGCAAGATGGGCATCGCCGTGGATCCGCCGGATGTGAACCGCTCGGACGAGATATTCGACGTGGTTGACGGGCGCATCGTGTTCGGGCTGCTTGGCATCAAGGGCATGGGACAGAGCTCCGCGGAGGCAATCGTCCGGGAGCGGGAGAAGGGCGGCGCCTTCAAAATCTTCATGGATTTTATGGAGCGCATGAATTCCACGGACGCGAACAAGCGCGTCATAGAAGTCCTCATCAAGACCGGCGCCTTCGACAAGCTGGGACAGAGCCGCGCCACGCTGCTGGCAAACTACGAGGCGGTGATGGCCTACGAGGAGAAGAAGCGCGCCGGCTCGGAATTCGGGCAGGCAAGCCTCTTTGAGGAGGCAGGGGTCAAGGAATTCGCCGACTATGTGTTCACCGAGGTGGAGGAGATGCCAAAGATGGAGCTGCTCAACATGGAGAAGGAGCTCATCGGCTGCTATGTCTCCGGGCACCCGCTGGACGACTGGCGCAAGGCGATAGAAAGCTGCGCCACGGTCAACAGCGAGACCATCGGGCGCGCCGCAAAGGAATCAAAGGCGACGCAGGAGGCGCTCGCCGCCAGCGGAACAAAGCCATGGCAGGCAAAGAACGCGGGGCGCAGCTACACGGCAATCGGCATGGTGCAGGAGCTGCGCAGCATCATGACAAAGAAGGGGAAGCCGATGGGCTTTGCCAAGCTGGCAGACTTCAAGGGCAGCATAGACATCACGTTCTTCCCGCAGGTCTGGGAGCAGCTCCGGGACAAGGTGCAGGAGGAAGGCGTCTATGCCTTCAAGGGCAAGGTGGACGGCAGCAGGGAGATACCGAGCCTGCTCGTCGATACGATGGAAGACCCCGCCCAGCTGCAGGAGAAGGCCATCACCAGCGTACACATACAGGTGCAGGACGGCTTCAGGAACGTAAAAGAAATAAACGAGCTGAAGGATTTTTTATTTGGCGGACAGGGCAATTGTTATGTATATTTTCATATAGATGTGGACGGAAGACACTACATCGTCAAGGCGAATTCGCAGATGACGGCACCGAGCAGCAAGGATTTCCTTCAGTCGCTCAGGGATCTGCCGCTCGTGCAGGAAGTCTGGTGCGAATAAGGAGCCGCATTGCGGCACCCCGCAAAAAAATCAATCTGGCGCTAAGGAGCAAGAACGCTTATGATAGTCACATTCATATCCTCCATACTCAGGCTGCTCGCATCGGTCATCTCGCTCTATGCGATGCTGTGCTTCGTGCGGATTATCCTCACTTGGTTCCCCGCACTCTCCTACAGCAAGGTGGCACAGTTCCTCGCGGCGATATGCGACCCGTTCCTGAACAAGTTCCGCGGCATCAGGTGGCTCACGCTGGGAAGCATAGACTTCAGCCCTGCGCTGGGGCTCTGCCTGCTCAGCGCCATCAGCACCATACTGTCGGTGCTTGCCAGCGGCGGCAAGATGAGCGTCGGGGGTATACTAGCGCTCATCCTTGACCTTACGTGGTCAATCATCTTCTCCATCATCACGTTCGTCATATTGCTGCTCGTCATCAGGTTCATCATCATCCTTGTCAACAAAAGCGAATTCAGCAGCAGCCCCGTCATCAGCGCGATAGACCGCTCGATGTCGCCGATGGTGCAGAAGCTGAGCCGTCCGTTCAGCGGCGGCAGGGCATCCTACAAGCTGGGGCTCATCATCTCAATCGTCGTGCTCGTGCTCGTCAATTTTGCCGGCATGATGCTCGAATCCTTCGTCAGCTCGCTGCTGCAGAGCCTGCCCTTCTAGCGCCGATGAGGCTTGCCGAACTCGGCAGCGCGGTAGAAAGCCTTCCGGGCGTCGGCCCTGCGACGGCAAAGCTCTTTGCCCGGCTGAACATCTTCACCGCAGCCGACCTGCTTTCCACCTACCCCCGCAGCTACGACGACCGCACCAGGCGCGTGCCCCTGCGGGACTTCCAGACGGCGGCAAAGGTGCACAGCATCTGCAAGGTGACGGCGCACACGTGGATTGGCTACGGGCGCATGAAGACGCTCAAAATCGCCATTACGGACGGCAGCGCGGACGCATACCTGCTCGCCTTCAACCGGGCGTTCCTGGAAAAATCGCTGCCGGAAGGAAGTATCATCGCCGTCAACGGAAAATTCGATTTCCGCTACGGGGAATTGCAGTCCTCCGCATTCGAGGCTGTCCGCCTTGCGTACGACGGGGAGCTTTCATCCTGGCAGGACGCCCCCATGCCGGACAGCGGGCTGCTCCCCGTCTACCCGCTCACGGAGGGGCTTTCGCAGAAAAATTTCCGCAAGACCGTCGCCGCCGCGCTCAGGCTCTACGCAAAAGGCATCGACGACGAGCTGCCGCAGGAAGTCATCGCATCGCGGAAGCTGCTGCACAAGCGGCAGGCCATCACCGCCATCCACGCCCCTGCCAGCACGGAGCAGGTGCAGGATGCCCGCCGCACGCTCATCTACGAGGAGCTCTATCATTTTGAGTACAAGATGGCGGAGCGGGCGCTTGCCCACCGGGGCAGCCTGCCTCTGCAGGAGGGCGAGGCAAAAATCCCGGTACCTCTGCCAGAAGGCAACGAGCCGCCGTCCGCAGCCCCCTACTTCTCCACCCCGGACAGCGACAAAGAAGCCTTCCTCAAGCAGCTTTCCCCGCTCCAGAAGCAGCTGCTCCAGCGCCTGCCCTTTGAGCTGACCGGCGGGCAGATGGCGGCCGTCACCGACATGAACCGCGACATCGACAAAAGCTGCGCCGACCTCAACGCGCTGCGCAACACCCCCCGGACGCTCACCCGGCAGCCATTCTCCATGCAGCGCCTGCTGCAGGGGGATGTCGGCAGCGGAAAAACGCTCACCGCCTTCTTTGCGTGCCTGCGCACCATCGATTACGGGGGGCAGTGCGCGTTTCTTGCCCCGACGGAGCTGCTGGCGCGGCAGCACGCGGAGAACGCCGCCGCGCAGCTTGAGCCGCTGGGCGTACGCATCGCGTTTCTGACGGGTAACGTAAAGGCCGCCGGCAGGACAGCGCTGCTCAAGGCGCTGCGGGAAGGCAGCATAGACATCGTGCTGGGGACACACGCGCTGTTCAGCAGCGCCGTGCAGTACAAGGATCTTCAGCTGGCGGTCATAGACGAGCAGCACCGCTTCGGCGTGGCGCAGCGCGAAAGCATCGTGGCAAAAGGAAGGACGGGCAACGGGACGTTCTTCCACGTGCCCGACGTGCTCATGATGAGCGCGACCCCCATTCCGCAGACGCTCGCGCTCTCGGTATTCGGCGACCTCGACGTCAGCACCATCCGCACCATGCCCAAAGGGCGGCAGGCGATAAAGACATTCCTGAGCGTCATGGGGCACGAGCGGAACGCCTACGAGGCCGTCCGCAAAGAGCTGGAGGCGGGGCACCAGGCATACTTTGTCTACCCGCGCATATCGGAGGACAGCGCGCAGGAAGAAAGCCCCCGCCAGCACGCAGGCAGTGGCGCACAGGCCGACGGAACCCTCAAATCGGCGGAAGAAATGCATGCCTATCTTTCGGCGCACGTCTACCCCAAGCACAGCTGCGCGCTCATACACAGCAAAATCGAAGAGGAGGAGCAGCATAGGATTCTTGACGAATTCCGCAGGGGGAAGATTCAGGTGCTTGTGGCGACCACCGTCGTGGAGGTCGGCGTCGATGTGCCCAACGCGACATGCATCGTCATAGAGCATGCCGACCGATTCGGGCTGGCGGAGCTCCACCAGCTGCGCGGCCGCGTCGGGCGAGGCAGCCTCCAGTCATACTGTTTTCTGATTTATGGCAAGGACATCACCGAGACCGGCATCGCCCGCATGAAAGCCCTGCACGAGAGCACCGACGGCTTTGCCATCGCGGAAGAAGACCTGCGGCTGCGGGGGCCAGGAGAAATGAGCGGCACCGCACAGTCCGGCTACCTTTCGCTCGGCATAGCCGACCTGTCGCGGGACAAAGAGCTGCTGACCCTTGCCCGCTACGACGCATTCAGCAGCCTGCGCCCGCTTCAGGCGACGTAGGCCTCAAGCCGCGCCATACGGGCAGGATGCTGCATGCGCACAAGGGCGTGCTTCTCTATCTGGCGGATGCGCTCCTTGGTCAGGTTGCACGCATCGCCCACCTCCTTGAGGGACATCGGCGTGCTGCCGTCCAGACCATAGCGCAGGCGCAGCACCTTCGCCTCGTTGGGGCGCAGCGTGCCCAGCACATCATCTATATCCTGCTTCATGAACGCGGTGACAGCCTGCTCGTCGGGGCTCGCGAAGCGCGTGTCCTCAACAAAGTCGCCGAGGGTATTCTTGCCGGAATCGCCGGAATCCACCCGCGCGTCAAGGCTCACCATATCCCGAGAGAGGCACAGCATCTCGCGCACGTGGGAGCTCTCCATGCCGAGCATCTCCCCAATCTCCTCAATCTCCTGCTCCTCGCTCTTGTTCCCGCTCAGCATCTTGCGGGCTTTCTCAATCTGCACCAGCTCGTTCGCGCGGTTCAGCGGCAGGCGGATGGCGCGGCTCTTCTCGCAGATGGCCTTGAGCACAGCCTGCCGGATCCACCAGACCGCATAGGAGATAAAATGGTAGCCCTTGGAGACGTCAAAGCGCTCCACGGCCGTCAGAAGCCCGATATTGCCCTCGCTTATCAGATCCACAAGGTCAATGCCGTGATTCTGGTATTTCTTGGCGACGTTCACGACAAAGCGGAGGTTTGCCCGCACAATCTTCTCCTTTGCAGAGGCGTCGCCCTTTGCGGCCGCAAGCGCAAGCTCGTTCTCTTCCTCGCGGCTAAGGAGCGGAATCTTGTTGATTTCTTTCAGGTACATATTCAACACGCTTTCATCGTTCGTCATAGCAAAACTCCTGCAAAAAAAAACTGTACAGCCGGGCAAAACCGCTGTTCTGCTAAAATACTAGCAGGATTTGTGCCAGGTTTTTAAAACGAAGAAGAAAAAGCTCCGGGAAGGGGTAAAACGCTGCCGTTTCCGCACAAAAAGGCGCCGGGCAAGGCATTTTTGGGGGCAGCATATCGCCGGAAGGAAGGCTCAGGCTGGGGCATTCTGACGCAGCGGGGCAGAGAACAGTATTTTATGGGTCATTTTGACGCAGCGGCGGCTTTTAAACGCAAAAACGCCGGGCATAATACGCCCGGCGCCCCTAGCTATCGCCGCAAAATTCTATTCGATAACGGCAATGATGTCGGAATTCTTCAGGATAAGATAATCGTCCCCGTCAATCTTGATGGCTGTACCGGCATACTTGTCATACAGAATCTTTTCCCCCACCTTCACGGTGATTTTTTCCTTCTCGGTTCCCGGCCCGACAGCCTCTACGGTTGCCTGCTGGGTCTTCTCCTGCGCGGTGTCAGGGATGATGATTCCGCTTGCGGTCTTTGTCTCAGCCGCAACCTGCTTTACCAGAACACGGTCTGCCAAGGGTTTGACTTTCATATAATCCTCCACAAGAATGTTTATGTAGTGCAAAAAACCGGCGGCGCGCTGCATCCAGCCGCCGTACCGGTATATGTAATGTACTAAAAAGAAGCATGTATCGTCAAATTTTATTTTGCGCGCACGGCGCCAGCGGCTCAATCCTTTGTGGCCTGCACCTGTTTCAGCAGCAGGCGGGCCCGGTTGTGGGAAGGATTCAGGGACAGCGCATACTGCAGGGAACGGATGGCATCCTTGCTGCTCCCCATGCGGTAGGATTCCACCGCGGAACGATAGAGCACCTCGGCCTTCAGCTGCGGCTCGGACACGCGGGAAACCGCCTTGTTCAGCAGGGCAAGCGCCTGCGGCGCCGCATTGTAGCCGGCATATATGTTTCCCTGGTTCACATAGGCGTTCACCACGGAAGCGTTCTGCCCGGATGTGTTCATGACAGGCGTCCGAGCCGCATAATGGTCGATGATGTACTGATAGAGCTTCTGCGCCGCCACGTAGTCCTGCCCCCTGACGGTGAAATAGGCCGAAAGCTCGCATTCCCACAGGGAGAGCTGCTCCGGATGCAGAGCCGGATCCACCGTGCCAGCGTCGCCATCCGCCCTGTCGCGGGCAGCAGCGCGCAGATAGTCATCAAAGAGGCGCTCGGCATCCTGCTCGGCGCCGTTGTGCAGCAGCACCAGCACGGCATAGCGCATGATTTCCGGCGGATACAGGCCCGGAGCCAGCGCGTTCCGCTCCAGCAGGCGCCACACACGGGAAGCCTTCTCGCTCTTCTCAAGCCCAGGCTCCGCCGCAGCAAGCACCTCTTCCCGCAGCACAAGGAGCGCGGGGGATTTGTCCTGCCGCAAGGCATCGTCTATGCGGCCCAGCACATCCTCAAGGCTGACGACCGGGGCGGCATCCCGCTCCTCCATGCCGACAGTCCTGAGCCCGGCGGCACGGAGCTGGAGGTACAAATCGTCCTCCTTGGGCCGCCGCTGCGAGGCAAGCGCGTACTCGCCGTAGGCAGCCAGCCCCGGCACATACAGCGGATAGTAATTCACCAGCTCGTACAGGCGCTCGTACTGCGAGGCAAGGTTGCCGGAATTCCGCGCGAACAGCGCCGTGTTCATGTACAGCAGCGGGAGCAGCTTGCCCAGCGAAGGCGTCCTGTTCTGCACGTAGGCCTGCATATAGGGGGAATCAGGGGAAAGAATCTCCTCGCGCATCGCCTGCGCGGAAGCGTCGTCGCCCAAGATATAGTAATCGTCCGACATGAGCGCCTTCAGCTCCGCGGACTCCGCGATATTCTTCCGTATCTCACCGTCATCCAGCGCGTCAACAGCAAGCAGCGACTGGAGACTCTCCGCATAGCGGGCGGAATCGTAGAAAAGAATGCCCCAGAACAGGGCATCATGCACCGTGGCAAGCTCCGAGGGGAACAAATCGGCAGCCTCGCCATACCTGCCGTCCAGCATATAGAGCAGGGCAGCATTCCGTATCCACTTGCTTATCCGCGTTCCCGTATAGGCATCGCAGTACACCGGAATAAAACGCTCGTCAAGGAAGCGGGCGCCGTCAAAAGCAGCGTCATCATCAGCGGACTTGCCCCGCCCGAAGAACAGAAATGATTTTTTCCGGGAGAAGAGCCGGTCGGCGCCGTCCCCCGTCAGCAAAGCCTGCCTCAGCACCGACTCCGCGTAGAGGGAGCCGTATTCGGTACCGGAAAGGGGCGCCGCCCGCCTGAAAGCCTCCGCGACCCGGTTGCGGCGTAGCAGGAAATTGGTGTACACCGCAAGGAGCACCGTATCCTTCGGGAAATGCCGGAGCGCCTTGAGCAGGCACTTCTCGGCCTTGGTATCCTCGCCAAGCACGGCATAGCGCTTGTAGATGCCCAGACGGTCATAGACGGAAAACGCCCGTTTCTCAACCCGGCCGAGCACCGACAGCGCCTGTCTGGTATCCCCCTGCTCAATGCAGGAATCAACAAGATCCAGCTCCGTCGTGACAGAGGCGCCCTCCAGATGCGAAGAGCGCACCTTCAGCCCGATATATACCGCCGACGCAAGCAGCGCCGCCAGCACTACAAGCAGTACAAAAATAACAATACGATGTCTTTTCTCACTCACTTTCAATCTCTTTGCGGATAGTGTCCAGCACCGCGTTAATGAATTTAAATGAGTCATCCGTACCAAATTCCTTTGAGATACCGATGGCCTCATCTATTATTATCGACGCAGAAGTATCTTTTTGATACAAAAGTGCAAAAACACTCATACGGAGAATTGCGACAGAAACCTTGTTCACGCGCTCAAATTCCCACCGTCCGGTCAGATGCTTTTTTATGAGGGAGTCAATTTCTGAGAGATGATTGATTGTTCCTGAAATCAGGATGCGCGCGAAATCCATCGCATCCTGAGGAGTTTTTTCTTCAGCCCATTTCAATGATAAAAGCTCATCAAGGCTCTCGCCTCCCACATCGTAGGAGTAGAGAGCCTGAAAAGCCAGTATTCGTGCTTTTCGTCGAGACAATTAGGGTTCCTTCGCTTAGTCTTTCCAGTCGAGAGCCTTTGTCAGGGCGTCACCAGTCTTTTTGCGGGTGACGTTCTTCTCGGTATCAAGGCTCTTGGCCAATTCCTGTGCCGCGCTCGCAAGGAACTGCTGCTGCTTCTGGGCAGTCACCCGCTGCTTGATGAAATCGTAGACCGTAACCGTTGAGTCGGGCTCCACGACATCGCTCAAATCAAGCATCTTGGCATCGTACTTCTTGAGCACTGTGTAGAACTGGTAATCGGAATCCGTCACGCTCAGGGCGCTCAGGTAGCCGACCTTGCGGTCAAAAAGCTCCAGAACCTTGTCATAAGACCATCCGAGCATCTGAGCCTGGTCAGCAGTCTTTGCGACGACAAGATATCCCGCCTGATACTTCGTGTTGTTGTCCTCAGACGTCTTAATCTTCTCCTCGGCAGACTTGGGGTTCTTCTCGTACTGGGAACGGAGGCTGTCGGCAAGGCTTCTTGCGGCATCAGGATCCTTGTTCTTGGGCACGATGACGAGGAAGAGCTTTATCATGTCATTCCAGACGAACGTAGACTTGTTCATCTCGTAGGCCTTGCGGATTTCGTCGTCGGATGCGACGACCTTGCGCATCTCGTCCTGCTTCTTTACCATAACGTAATTCTGGGCGACAAGCTGGTTCTTCAGATAGGCCTTGTACTCTTCCAGCGTCAGCCCCGTGCTCTCCTTCATGTAGACGGCAAGGGTCTTGCCCGTCTGCTTCTGGATGAGGTCTGAAAGCTGCGCCTCCGTCACCTGCTGGCCAAGCTGCTGGCTAAAGGTGTTCAGGAAGGTCTGGTTCACCTGGCTGTCCGTAATGGTGATGTTTTCCTTTGCGGCCGCCTGGGCGACCAGCTTCTCGGAAATCAGCGAGTCCAGAATCTGCTTCTTCTGCTCAACGGTGAAAGACTTTGCACCCGTCTGCTTCTGCAGAAATTCAACGCGGGCACGGAGCTCCTTCATCGTTATCGTCTCCGATTTGTTCAGCTTGACGATAGCAAGCGGCTGCAAATCATTCTGAGCGAAGACAGATGCTGCCAACGTGAGAAAAAATGTTATTCCAACAAAAAGACGTTTCATATAAAATCCTCTATCTACATTAGAAAAGATTTCAGGAACAGCTGGCATTCCCGGTATCCCAAACATACACTAAACCCTTAAACCTGCACTTTGGTTACAGGGCATCTCGAAAAACTCACAAAAGGAATTTCCCGAATCATCAGCCCTGAGACATGCAGCCCCCGTATGGGAAGCCCGCAGGTCTCCGGACAGAGCAGCCTATGCCTCCAGCGGCAGACCGCCCTCTATAGTTGCCCGTATGCGGCGGACGCCTGCGGAAGATGACTGCTCCTTGACAATCTTGAATGTCCCAATCTGCGCGGTGTGCTGCACGTGCGGGCCGCCGCAGACCTCCTTGCTGAACCAGTTGTCTGCGCTACCGATGGTGTACACCTTGACCTGGCTGTCATATTTCTCACCGAAGAGGGCGCGGGCACCCTGCTTCTTTGCATCCTCAAGCGGCATTATCTCCATGGTGACGGGCAGGTCGTTCTTAATCTGCTCGTTCACGATGGCCTCGACCTGCGCAATCTCCTCTTTTGTCATCGCACGGTGGAAGCTGAAGTCAAAGCGCATGCGCTCTGCCGTGATGTTGGAGCCTTTCTGCGCAACCTCGTCGCCAAGGACATTGACCAGCGCCTGCTGCAGAAGGTGCGTGGCGGTATGGTATTTCGTGGTGACCTCGCTGTGATCGACAAGGCCGCCTTTGAAGGTACCGGCGGAAAGGGAGCGGCTCTCTTCCTGATGCTTCTTCTCCTCCGCCTTGAAGCCCTCCGTATCGACGGTCATGCCGTTCTCCTTCGCCATCTCCTCGGTAATCTCGATGGGGAAGCCGAAGGTATCATAGAGCCTGAACGCCACGCGTCCGGGAATGATTTTCCTGGGGTTCTTCTGGAGGTTCGGCAGCAGCTTCTGGAATTCGTTCTCGCCGGACTTGAGCGTCTTGCCGAATTTCTCCTCCTCAAGGGTCAGCTGCTCGCGGATAAAGACCTCGTGCTCAGGAAGCTCCGGGTACGCGGCGCTGTACTCACGGATGATAATCTCCGCGGGCTTGGCAAGGAAGGCGCCCTCCACGCCGAGCTTACGGCCGTAGCGGACGGCACGGCGGATGATGCGGCGCAATATGTAGCCTGCGCCGGTGCGCGCGGGCGTAACGGCCTGCGGGTCGCCAAGGATAAAAGTCGCCGTGCGCACATGGTCGGCGATAATGCGGATGGCGGTATCGTCGGAGGCGTCGGCGCCGTACTTCTTGCCGGAGAGCTCCTCGATGCAGCGGATAACCGGCTGGAAGACATCCGTCTCATAGACGGACTTCATGCCGTTCAGCACGGAGACCGTACGCTCCACGCCCATGCCGGTATCGACGCACTTGCGGGACATCTCGTTATAGTGCCCGGCGGCATCCTTGTTGTAGCCCATGAACACGTTGTTCCAGATCTCAAGGTATTTGCCGCAGTGGCAGCCGGGGCGGCAGTCAGGGCCGCATTTGGGCTGCCCGTTGTCGTAAAAAATCTCCGTATCGGGGCCGCAGGGACCGGTCTGCCCGGCAGGCCCCCACCAGTTGTCCTCGCGGGGAAGGAAGAAGATGTGGTCTTTGGCAATGCCCATCTCCTCCCAGCGCTTCGCGGCCTCGTCGTCGCGGGGAATCACCGTTCCGTCAGCGTTTTCGCCCGCAAAGACCGTGACATTCAGCTTTTCCTTCGGGATATTCAGATATTCGGGCGAAGTAAGGAATTCAAAACTGTATGCGATGGACTCCTGCTTGAAATACGCGCCGAGCGACCAGTTGCCGAGCATCTCAAAAAAAGTCAGATGGCTTGCGTCGCCAACAGAATCAATGTCGCCGGTACGGACACATTTCTGGTAATCCGTCAGTCTGTCACCGGCAGGGTGTGTCTCACCCAGCAGATAGGGAACGAGCGGCTGCATTCCGGCGGTCGTGAACAAAACAGTAGGATCATTGTTCGGAAGCAGAGACTTGCCGCTGATTTCGGTATGCCCCTTTGATTTAAAGAACGCAATGTACTTAGAACGTAATTCACTAACGGTCATGGTGATATATAGTAGTTTATAACACAATTTTAGTCAATCGAAGGACTTTCAAAAGCAGCGCAAAAGCACGGAAATCTCTTTTGCGCGGAGCAGGAAGAAAAAGGCGGCGCCCCCGCAGCGGCGCGGCACAAGCGCAGCGGATCCGGCATGTAGTCCGCGCCAGCGCGGCGCTGAGGATGCATGTTTCCTTCTATTATATAGAGCCGCAGAAAGCACTGCGGTACACTAGAATACGACAAAACATGCAAAAAACCGCAAAATATGCAAGAAAATAACAACATATCGCTTGCATTTATTTTTTTTTTGTGCAAGAATCATCCCCGAACAATTTTACGTGTGGGAATGGGACAGATTTTTACTTGGGCGGCGCACAGGGTATATCAGGAGCCGCCTTATGGAGAACCTTGTTATGGATTTTGAACGAAACAACATGCTCAAGCTCTTATGCGGCACGGTATCGCTGAGCGCATTGTTGATTGCCGCATGTTTTTCAGTAGCCGTGTTCCTGCCGTCAGACAGCGACGAGCACATCGTCCCCGTGGGCACAAAAACCAGCCCCGTGGAACGGACTGAACCAGAGAATCAGGAAAAAGAAGGGACGGAAAGCACGCTGCTTGCGGAAGATTTCATCACGGAAGCCGATGTCGGGCAGGAGATGGACTTTGACATCGAGAGCACGCAGATTGACCCCGGCCTGCTGCTGTACCGCCAGCCGCAGAGCCGCGTGGCCGTGGAATGGTTCTACAGCCAGGTTACGGGAGACCGTGACGTGGCGCTCGCCATCCTTGAGGCGGCATCCCAGTTCAATGTGCCGCCGTCGCTCGCATTCGCGCTGGCCTACCGGGAAAGCCTCTTCAAGCCGGACGTCAAGCACACAAACGTAAACGGCAGCATAGACCGCGGGCTCTTCCAGCTGAACAGCAACTCTTTCCCCAAGCTGACGGAGCAGGACTTCTACGATGCCCGCACCTCGGCGCATTACGGGCTGTCGCACCTCCACTTCTGCCTGAAGAGCGCGGGCAACGAGATTGCGGCGCTCGCCATGTACAACGCAGGCGCAACAAAGGTGCAGAACAACGGCACCCCGCAGACCACGCTCAACTACATCTCCCACATAGAAAGCTACAAGTCTGAGATCGAGGAGAAATTTGCCGTCGAAGTGCTCGCGTTCTATTCCACGGGAGCCGGCGTCAACGAGAAATACCTGGCCAAATTCTAAGCGCCCGCACGGCATGAGGCCGAAGAAGCAGAATTCCGTTATTTTCCCCCTCGATGCGTAGCCCCCGCCCGGAACTTACGGTTCCGCACGGGGCGTCTTTGTATATACCCACATAACGGTTTTACCTGTATGAAATCATGCGGCGGGAGGGAAAACCTCCGTTCCTCAGGGTGGTATGCCTGTCCTTCCAAGTTCAGGGCGGCCATTCTTCCAAATTCGGGGCGACCATCCTTGGGGCGTGCAGAAAATTCCTATAAAAAAGCTAAATCACGAGGTGAAAAAGCCTTTATGATGAAAATGGCGGAGAATGGCGTGTTCATATTGCAAATCTGATTAAAAAGAAGTGTACAATATTTTTTGAATATGATTGGATATCTTCTATTTTTACATCAGGGACAATCATTGCTGAGTCAAAATAAATATCTTAATACATTATAAAAATAATATCTTATTGTAGAAGAATAGATGCAGAGGAGCTTGCTTTTTTAAGTGTCATATGGAAACTGCCAAATAATAATCGTTAGATTTTTTGAATCTGTGTGACAATATTCTTAAAATTCAGAATTCTCACTGACTTAAAAAATCAGGAGGTATTACAAAAAGTATGCTGGCACAAGGAAGCGGCCAAAGTTTATGTAAAAGAGAACGGCGGTGAATACCTTCCAGTGCCAGCGAAGCTTCTTCGAGAAGCAGCAGGTTTTCCTGAAGATGCGCCTGTTCCTGTGACGCAGACGGCAGTTGTTCCCCCTCTATGCCCTTCGTGTGCTGTTTTCCAGTCAGGA
>ODAI010032066.1_pt1 | contig 14968 bp, 17 predicted proteins | sample 1539321 | NCBI WGS metagenome assembly ODAI01 (sample SAMN02144231, study PRJEB22623) | gut metagenome | biome: sheep rumen | host: Ovis aries | place: New Zealand
CCTATGTCAACTGTTTTCTGCAGAAAAAGTGGGGGAATTTATAAAATGGAATCTCTGAGAGCCAGTAGTTATGCGGCTTGGAGATTCCGAGAGTCTATAAAGATAAAAGGGAGTATTATTGCCTTCGCTGCCAGTTCACAGGGACAGAGGAGAAGATATTATAGTGGAACGAGCTGGTGAGACTGCGATATGGCGCGATGAACCAGAGAATTACAAAGTTCGACTTTGATTGATACTATTTTAAGATGACTACTTAAAAAACAGCCCGGTGTATTCATGTGACTTCAGTCGTGAATTAACCGGGCTGTTTGCCTGTGTATCGAATTAAAGGAGATAGCGAAAAAACCACGGTTATTATGACCGCGGTTTTAAGCGAGACTTAAGCGGGCAGAAATGCCTGTTTTATGCTTTTGTATGGAAGAATAATTCAGGTGTGATTGATAAATAATCACATATTTTGAAGAAACCTCCCATTGACGGAAGCATTTTTCCGTTTTCAATCCGGTTGATGTAACTTGCGCTTTGACCAAGCGATAGACTCATTTCCCGTGCTGATACACCTTTTTCAAGGCGGAGTTCGCAGAGTCGTTTTGAGAACTCTTTCTCGTACATATTATGTCACCTCCAAGTATGCCTGCCGATTACGTACATGTTATAATGAATCATTATTAAATAATCGACATAATCAAGTATAGTACAAGTTTTTGCTGACAGCAAGTATTCGATGCGTTTAAAAAATTACAAAACAGAAAAAAAGAATGGTCAGAACGGACCGAAGATGGTAGTATGTTGCGTATAGGTCTCGGAAAGTCTATATCTCAGTGTGAGATGCCCCCCCGCCTCTGCAGGCGGTGGGCAACAATTCAGTCTCAGTGGCGGGTGTCAATACCCCACTGAGATATACGCTCCGCGAGGGCGCACTTGGTGCCCTGTGGGTAGAACGTCCAGTGGACGTTCGCTTTTACCCGCAGGGCACGTAGGCGCCGACCGTAGCGAAGCGGAGAACGCAGGGATTCGGTTTGGAAGATGTCAGCTAACGCTGACCCGAATCCCGCGCCAAGTCTCGCGAGCGAGACTTGAATGAGATCTTCAGGAAGCGGGAAAGATCTCTCGAGGAGGAAAAGGAAATGCAGCAGATTTTTATCTTTCTGATGTTTGTAGCAGTGTTCGGACTGATAGCCGGGATGCTGCTTCTGACATTGGCTCTTCTGTCGCCGAAGAGCGCAAAACCGATTATTCCGATTACAACGTGCGCAATCATTCTCACAGGATCAATAGTTCTGGCAACATTGTGTGTCTCTGTGCTAATGATGATATCCGGTTGAACCTGAGGCTGCCGCATAAAGCGAACTCGCTGCATATAGCAGACATTATTTGCAAATGATTGCTATACCACAGTGAGGATATCGTTTTTGCGACAGCTCTTTATTTGATACTGCTCTGTTCGAGAAGCCCGTGTGTGTATTCGGCCCAGCTGTACTGGGACATGTACTCTCCTCGATAAGTGCTGACTATATCGTTTTTTGTGATTCCTTTCAGATAATCAAAATAGTCGCAGTCTACCTTATCCGGCACGATAGCCAGACCGCCTCTTACCCGCAGAATAATGTCGTCGCAGTCAAGCTCCGTCAGCGTAGACAGAAGATCAGAGCGAATGTTTTTCAGATAAGATATATGACTTTTGTGGGATTCGTCCTCCCATAGAACAGAGAGCAGCTCCTTTATCGTGGCAGTCGTGCCGGTTCTGTCCACCAGATATGCTATGAGTTCCTTGGTCTTTGTGTACTGAAATTTTATCGGTTTGCCGTCTGCGTAAATCTCAAAATTGCCGAATGCTCTGATGCGTACACGCTTCCGGGAAGAATCGGACACCGGAAAGCGCAATTCATCCAACTCATGCTGAATCTTTGCCTGAGTGACAGGCTTTAAGACATATCCGCTGGCGTGTATTTTGAATGCGTCTACCGTGTATTCACTGTAGCCGGTCGTAAAAATAATATTAAGCTTTGGCTTGACTGCCTGGAGTTCATTTGCTAATGTGATGCCGCTTACCCCTCTCAGGTTGATATCGAGAAAAGCAATATCACAGTGGTGGGTTTCGACAAAAGCCTTCGCGTCCCTGGCCTTTCGGAAACCGTGGATATCCGCATCCGGCACACATTTGCGGATTGAATGAATCAGGTTATCGAGAGCAATCTTCTCATCGTCTACAGCAAGAATTACCATAGTATTTCCCTCCTTATACTTTAGTGAAACTGGCTGCCCAGGCCGCTGCGGGAACCGGACCTAATTTTGACAGATTGTAAAAAAACATGAAAATCCCCCTTCTGTGTGTCCTCCTTGTGTCCATTCATCTGTTAGAATATCAATGATATTACGAAATAGAAATATTATGGACACATTTTAAGAGAATGTTATCTGTTTTACAGTAGCATCATGGACCGGAAAAGGGGTGGATAAATGGCAGATCGTCATACAGTTTTAGTTGCAGATCATAATGCCAGCGAAGCAGAGACCTTTAAAGAGTGCCTGCAGGGCAAAGGCTACCGTGTACTCTGCGCCTCGAACGGAGATGCGGCATATGGAATATCGCAAAATGACACTGTTGATGTTGCGCTGATTAATCGCGATATTAGTTCAATGGACGGTAAAGCTTTGCTGTGCCGTATCCGTGAGAATGGCAATATGCCTATTATTGTGTATGCAGACTACCTGTCGGATAGCGAAAAAATAGCATGTCTCAATCTCGGAGCAGATGATGTTCTTGAGACACCGACCAATCCGCTGGAGATGGTGGCCCGCGTCATGGCCCAGACCAGGAGATATTATATTCTGAATCCTGCCTGGTGTGATAACGACAATGAGCATGTGCTGCGGATCGGGGAACTATGTCTGGATACGGATAACCTGACCCTGTCAAAGAACGGGGAGCCGATTCAGATAACCCCGAACGAGTATAAAATCCTTCATACGATGATGAAATCCCCCGGCAGAACTTTCTCTAAAGAAGATTTGTGCAGGGCGATCAACGGCATGATCTACAGCAACTATGAGAATGCTATCATGGTACACATATTCCATCTCAGGGAAAAAATCGAGGATGATTCCAAAAAGCCGAGATACATTAAAAATATCAGGGGCGTAGGTTATATGATGAGCAATGAATAAACGCTTCACTAAAGGGTGAGGGGCTGCCGGTCACGGCAGCCCTCTTTATTTTCCGCTGACCAAAATCCCGTGCCGGGTCTCGTAAAACTACGTCTTCATCTCATTATCAGTATAGCATCATTTTTGTGTTTTAAATTGTACGAAATATGGTACAATACTTACCGTGCATTTACAACTGTCATGAGGAGTATATTATGCTGGTTTTGTTTTTTGTGTTGTGGGTCATCCTTAATGGACGCATTACTCTCGAAATTGTTCTTTTCGGTATCGCTGTGACGATGCTTGTCTACATATTCCTGATCAAAGTTCTTGGATATTCAGTCTCTATGGATGTCCGGATCACCAGAAATATCCCTATATGTATATTGTATATTTTTAATTTAATATTGGAAGTCATTAAGGCATCGATTGCTGTGATCAGGCTGGCTCTCACGCCGGGAGCTCATCCGGATCCGGTCCTGGTGGAATTCCATTCCGGACTTTCGGAAAACTTTCTGAATGTGCTTCTTGCCAATTCAATCACACTGACCCCCGGGACTATTACAGTATTTCGCAAGGGCGATCATTTTGTTATTCATGCCCTGCGCCGCGAGTATGCGGAGGGACTCGGTGATTCCAGCTTTGTTAAACTGCTCAGGAGGTTTGTATGACAGTAGGGGAAGCTTATTCCTGCCTTTACACAGGTGCCCTTGTTATTCTGGCTGTCCTTATCGGGGTCATGCTTATACGATCGATCATGGGACCCGGTGTGACGGACAGAATTCTATCGATTAATATGATAGGGACCATGGTCATATCCGGTATCGCTATTTTATATGCTTATCTCGGAGAGAGCTATCTGCTCGATGTGGCCCTCATCTACACTATGATAAGCTTTGTGTCGGTTCTGGTCCTTGCCAGTGTGTATATTCCGGCTAAACCTAAACGAAAAGAGTTTGCGGATGAGGACGATTCCGCATCGTACACTGCTGTCGGAAGACATGGGAGAAAGAAAAAAGAAGGGAGAAAGCGTTAATGATGGAATGGATCCGATTTTGGATAACTGCGGTGTTTCTTGTGTGCGGCCTTGTATCATTTGCGGCGGGCGTGATCGGAAATTGCCGCTTGGATTATGTGATGAACCGTATGCATGCCGGCGGCGTCGGCGATACACAGGGCCTGCTCTTCATAGTTCTCTCGATCGCGGTGAGTGCCGGAAGTATAATGGACGCGGCAAAGCTCTTACTTCTCGTGGTCTTCATGTGGAACACAAGTCCTGTATCTTCGCACTTTTTGAGCCAGATAGAGTATTACACGAACCCGAAGCTTTTTGATCATATGGAGCGCCTTTAAAGAGGAACAGTTATGGATTTTTCTGAAATTTTCAAGATTATACTGATCGTCATCCTCATCGGATGTGCGATTGCTGTCAACCTGACCCCGAGTCTTCTGCAGGCTGTGATTATTTTTATGTCATACAGCTCTGTGATGTGCCTGCTCTGGATCCTAATGGAGTCTCCTGATCTGGCTATCACGGAGGCAGCGGTCGGAGCCGGTGTTTCCGGTCTGCTTTTTTTGCAGACGCTGAGAAAAATCCGTCGGGAAGATGAGAATTTTGAACCCGGAGATACGGATGGAAAGGGGGCTCATCGATGAAAAATGCATTCCGGAGGTGGCTGGACGGTGATATCGATCTCATGGAAGGCATCTCCGACGCAGTGCGTGAGCATGATTCCGCGAGAGCGGATATAAAGGAGCGGGATAGAAAAATTGCCCGCGAGATCGACAGCCGCCGCGAGACAGCCCTTATGATCGCCCGAGAGCGGAAGGGACTAAAGATAGTCTACGGCGTGATCTCGGTCATCTGCTGCGTGTTGGTCATCCTTGTTTTTATGTACATTATCGCTCAGCTGCCGCTTTACGGAGTAGAGAATGTCCGCGCGACGACAGTTGCCCAGCGCTATATTGAGCACGGTCTCGAGGAGACCGGGGCTATTAATATCGTCTCGGGGATGATCCTCGATTATCGTGCTTTCGACACATTGGGCGAGTCCCATGTGCTCTTCACGGCTCTCGTCTGTGTCATGATCCTGCTGCGTGTCGACAGCAAGAATCAGCGGATTGGGTTCGAGGATTATTATTCCACTATGCGTGAAACATATTTCGCGAGTGAGGATGACACAATTCTGAGGACAATCGGACTGTTCCTTGTCCCCTGCATCTTCATCTACGGCATATATGTGCTGCTCAACGGACAAAATTCTCCGGGCGGCGGGTTTTCCGGCGGCGCGATCATGGGGGCGGCGATGATAATATTTACTTCCGCATTCGGATTCGACCGCGTCGACAGGTTTTTTACACTGAAACTGCAGACCTACGTGACCTTTGTGGCTCTGTCATTTTACAGCTTTGCCAAGGGTTATGTGTTTTTTACCGGTGCAAACGGACTCGATAACCACATCCCCAAAGGCACTCCCGGAGCAATCCTGTCCGGAGGCCTGATCCTGCCTCTCGATGTGGCGGTAGGACTTGTTGTCGCCTGTACGATGTTCGGTTTTTACAGTTTATTCAGGAGAGGACAGATCGGGGGATCTCCCGGCAGGCTGATTTCCTGAGGAATCAGTATTCTTCAATTAGTAAGGCGGAAAGGAGAGCATGTGATTATGCTTTGGACACTGCTCAATAATTATGAGGAAGCGGCGGCAATCGTGCTGTTCGGAATAGGCTTCACGATGCTCCTGCTTCACAGAAATCTGATAAAAAAACTGATCGGAATGAACATCATGGATACGGGAATCTTCCTTTTTCTCGCGTCCATGGGCTATATCCGCGGCAGAAAAGCTCCGATCATCACAGGCGGGGTGATGGATGTGAATGCTTACATAAATCCGGTCCCTGCCGGACTCGTGCTGACAGGCATTGTCGTCTCTGTCTCGGTCACAGCGGTCATGCTCTCGCTGGCTATAAGACTGTATCGAAGATATCACACACTTGACCTTGACGATATCTATCTGATCTCGAGGCATATGACGGAGGATCGCTGAACATGGATTTTATATGCAACTTTCCTCTTATTACAATCGTGCTGAGCCTCTTTTCAGGGGTACTGTGCACGATGCTTAAAGGACGAACAGCGAAATACTATACACTTCTATATGAAGCTGTCCTTATTGTCATGCTCGTTCATGTCCTTATGTATACGTCAGTGAACGGTGATTTCACCTATGTCATGGGTGAATTTCCGGCTCCGTGGGGCAACGAGATACGGGCGGGTGTGTTGGAAGCGCTGATGGCGATGAGCTTCATGGTCATAATGATGAGCAGCATATTGGCAGGGTGGAAGTACCTGGTCATTGACATCGACGAGACTAAGATAAACCTCTATTTTGTCCTCATAAATCTTATGACGGCAGCCCTCATGGCTATGATATGGACAAATGATATCTTCACCGGATATGTATTTCTTGAGATACTGACATTGACGTCCTGCGGGATCCTGATTGTCAGGGAAATAGGGCGGACGACCCTCGCTGCGGTGCGTTATATGTGTCTGAATCTTCTGGGATCAGGTCTTTTCCTTCTCGGCGTCGTGCTCCTTTACGACATTACAGGCCATCTCCTTATGGTGCCCATGCACCAGACGATTGCGGAGATTTTTTTCTCGGACGCAGCTATGAGGCCGGTCACTCTGGCCCTTGGTGTACTGACAATCGGTCTGTCCATAAAGAGCGGACTCTTCCCGTTCAACTTCTGGATGCCGGATACATACGGCTGGGCGACCCCGACCTCGGCAGCGGTCCTGTCCGCTCTGGTCTCGAAAGCCTATATCTTTCTTTTGTTCAAGATTTATTACAGGGTGGTCGGACCGCAGATCTTCGCGACGCTTCCGATCAGGAAGATTATTTTCATTCTGGGTATCCTGAGTATGATCTTCGGATCCATATCCGCAATGAGAAAGAAGAGTATTAACCGCATGGTCGCGTTCTCATCCGCTGCCCAGATCGGATACATCTACATGGGCATAGGTATCGGGGGAACGATGGGCTATACCGCGGCTATGTTCCAGATCCTCGCCCACGCGTTCACAAAATCGCTGCTGTTCCTGACTACTCCCCGGCTTGCGGAGGTCTCGGGGGACAGTCTTCTGTTCAGGAATCTGCAGGGCAGCGGGCTGCGACGCCGGGATGCCGGTTTTTTCTTTTTGGTGGGGTCGCTTTCAATGGTGGGCATCCCAATATTTGCGGGATTCTCCGCGAAATTGTTCTTTGCCCTCTCTGCTGCGGATGCCGATAATATGAGGATCCTGTTCCTTACTATGGCAGCGTTGGCGGTCAGCTCCGTCCTGAATGCGCTGTACTTTATACGAACTCTGATTCGCATATATTCCAGCGGAAGAGGCGGAGCGGATATATCGGCTCCGCAGCAGTTCGCCCGTATGCACAACATCGAGCCGGATGTCCCGGATTCGAGGGAGCGCATCGAGACTGCAGCGGGACATCTCGAGTACTGGATACCTATGCTGGTCCTTGTGGCAGCCAACCTGTTTCTTGGGCTAAACTCATCTGCGGTGGCGGATCTCATTCAGCGCGGTCTCATGATGTTTTAATCTCCGGCGCAGAATACTCGTGACTTTAGACGTTAGATGAATGTGCAAAATGAAGATTATCTCTGACATGGGGTGCAAAGTAAGCGTCAGAGATTAAAAGCCTCAGCTGCACAATGATCCACTGGAGCATTGTTACGCATGCTTAGGCACGGTGGATCGCAGCCGCGCACCTGGAAAAGTGCTTCGCACTTTGCGCGGCACGGCAAGAACGCCGAGGCGCTCTTGAATTAACTGAAAGGAGCTTAATGGCAATGCTTATATCAGCTACTGTTTTTGTGCCTGTCATTGCAGGCATTATAATATCTGTGCTGCATATGGAGGATAAAGCCCGGCATCCGTGGTATGCGGGCACAATTATTGTGACGGATGTGCTGGGTATCCTGGCCATGGTGTCGGGAAGTTCACTCAGACTGTTCTCATTTGCCGAGGGGATTGATCTCTGTTTTGAAATTGATGCCATAGGCAGGTTTTTCATGGTCATGGTCATGATTCTTTACACGTGTGTCATTTTCTATGCATTTGAATATATGCAGATGGAGGAGAGGGAGAATGTGTTCTTCGCATTTTTCACCGTCTCTTTCGGTGCGCTGCTGGCTGTCTGTATGGCCGGCAACCTGGTGACCATGTATCTCTGTTTTGAGATGGCGACACTCACGTCGATGCCCCTGGTCCTCCACGAGCTGACCAAGGACGCGGTGGACGCTGCCCTTAAATATCTCTTTTACTCAATCGGCGGTGCGCTATTGGGACTTCTGGCCGTATTCTTTGTCTCTTATTACAGCTTGGAAGCGCGCTTTGCCTTCGGGGGTGTGCTGGATGCGGCGAGAGCTTCTGCAAATGAAAAAGTCCTTCTTTTTATTATCTTCCTGGGAATTATCGGTTTCGGCACGAAAGCCGGTATGTATCCGATGCACGGATGGCTGCCGGCAGCCCATCCGATCGCTCCTGCCCCTGCCTCAGCGCTTCTTTCCGGTATTATTGCCAAGGCAGGTGTCATCGCTATTATAAGGCTGGTCTACTTCTCCGTGGGTCCTGACTTCATCCGGGGCACGTGGGTCCAGTATGCCTGGATGACTCTCTGCATGCTCACGATCTTCATGGGCTCTATGATGGCTTTCAGGGAAAAAGTTACAAAAAAGAGGCTGGCGGACTCCACGATCAGCCAGATATCCTATATTAATCTCGGCCTGTCACTTCTCAGCATCGAGGGGCTTCGCGGAGGACTCCTTCATGTTGCTGCCCATGCGGCTTCGAAGGGGTGCCTGTTCCTCTGTGCAGGTGTTTTTATCTACAAACTCGGCAAGAGGCGGGTCAGTGAGCTGCGCGGGATCGGCCGCCTTATGCCGATCACTATGTGGTGCTTCCTCATCGCATCTCTGTCCCTCGTCGGTATTCCGCCTATGGGTGGATTTACAAGCAAATGGCATATAGCGCTGGCTGCCATCGGCGACGGAATGGGAGTCTATGCGGTACTGCCGCCGGTCATTTTGCTTATATCTGCCCTTCTCACTGCGGGATATCTTCTTCCGGTAGTGGTGGACGCGTTCTTCCCGGGCAATGAGGAGGAAGGACATGGTGAGCACTCAAAGAAGAAAGGGGAGGAGGCGCCCGCCGGCAGCAAGGAACCGACGCCGCTCATGTGGGCGCCGATGATTGTCCTCTGTCTCACAGCCCTTTTAGTCGGCGTATTCGGAACAAAGCTTGTCACTATGATCATCTGAGGTTAAACGATGCTTTCACCTTTATTTATTCTTGTGCCAATTGGCCTGGCTGTTTTCGGCGGCGCGGCAATTATCCCGATTCGATTCCGAAGCGACCGTATGAGGAATATCTACGCGGAGATCATCACGATCCTTACCAGTGCCTTTGTGTGGATCGCTCTGATCTTTGGCTCACGCGAGCCGGTCATTGTTTACAGCTTTATCGAAGGATTTTCAATGTCTTTCAAGATCGACGGGCCGGCTATCCTGTTTGCGGGTATGATCTCGGTCATGTGGCCGTTCGTTCTCCTTTATGCCTTCGAATATATGGAGCATGCTGCCCGCAAGAGTGTGTTCTTCGCATTTTATGTTATGACGTACGGCATTACGCTCGGCGTTGCCTGTGCCCATAATCTTGTCACGATGTATGTGTTCTTTGAGATGCTTACACTGGTCACGATCCCGCTGGTCGGCTTCTACGAGGACCATGAGAGCATGTTCGCCGCCAGGCGTTACGCCGCATACTGCATCGGCGGCGCTTCGATGGGTTTTTTTGCCGTGGTGATGGCGACGCTGGATGGCGGAGGAGAGTTCGTATACGGGGGAAATCTCGGCGGTATGTTTTCGGACTCTCTCATGAGGATTGTCTTTCTCTTTGGCTTTTTCGGATTTGGGACCAAGGCAGCTATTTTCCCGCTGCACAGCTGGCTCCCACTTGCCGGTGTTGCTCCGACGCCTGTCACGGCACTTCTGCACGCGGTGGCAGTCGTTAACTCCGGTGTATATGCCGTCATGCGTCTCACATGGTATGACTTTGGCCCGAAGTTCCTGCTCGGTTCGGGAACACAGGAATTCTGCGTGCTGGTTACAGCTTTTACGCTTGTTTTTGCCGCGGCAATGGCTCTAAAGGAGCGCCATTTTAAGAGGAGGCTTGCCTACTCGACAGTGAGCAATCTGTCCTATATGCTCTTTGGCATGATGCTGATGACACCGGAAGGTCTCCTCGCCGGTATGGCACACATGCTGTTCCACGGGGTCATTAAAATGTCGCTGTTCCTCTGCGCTGGTGCATTTATGCATGTGACGGGGAATGAATATATCTATGAGGTGAACGGTGTCGGTCGGCGTATGCCGTTGACATTCGGTTTCTACACCCTTGGGGCCCTGTCCCTGACCGGCATACCTCTGTTTTGCGGGTTTATCAGCAAATGGCGTCTTCTGCTTGCCGGTGCGTCTTCCGGCACAATGGCCGGTGTAATCGGAGATGTGTGCCTTATCATCGCAGCTTTTCTCTGCGCGATGTACACGCTCAGTATCAGCGTCAGGGCTTTCTTCCCGGTGAGAGGAACGGACAGCTATCCTCCCGGTCTTAAAGAAGCAGGCTGGAGGATGCTTGTGCCGATCGGTTTCTTTGCTTTCCTCAACATTCTGTTCGGTGTCTGGTCCGGACCGATCATGGACTTTATAGGTCGTATTTCAGCAGGACTTATTTGAGTCAACCTGCGCACTTTCGTCCTGCGTACGGGAATTGAATTTAATCTAGTGAAAGGGGGCTGTCATGGTAATTGCGGCTCTGGTATTTCTTCCGATTATCATATCGCCATTCTTTTATATGCTCGGAATCCGTGATGAGGACTTGCGTGATAACTGTGCAATTGGAATCACGTTTCTCGAACTTGCCCTTTCTGCGCTGCTTGCCCATCGGGTGATTATTACCGGCGGAGCTGTGCTTGACATCCCGGGTGTATTCTGGGGAGGCCTGCATTTTGATGTGGACGGATTCCGCTCGATCTACAGCATCATCACGTCTGTGATGTGGGCAGGGACTACGTTGTTCGCTAAAGAGTATTTCAGACACGAACGGGCGGGACTTTCCCGCTACTGGCTGTTCGTCATTCTCACTCTCGGAGCGACACAGGGCGTCATGCTCTCGGCCGACCTCATGACGACGTTTGTATTCTTTGAAATACTGTCTCTTACTTCGTTCACCTGGGTCATTCATGAGGAGACGAAGGGCGCGATCCGAGCGGCATACACATATCTTTTTATTGCAATCATCGGCGGCCTGGTTCTTTTTATGGGGCTGCTTCTCATGCAGGCAGCAGTCGGAACTTTGTATTTTGCGGATATGAAGAGCGCGATCGAACTTGCATCGGAGACCTCCCGGCCCAGTATTCTTGCCGCCGGCATATGCATTCTGCTTGGCTTCGGAGCCAAGGCAGGGATGTTTCCGGTACATGTCTGGCTGCCCAAAGCCCACCCGGTAGCACCGTCGCCTGCGTCTGCCCTTCTCTCGGGCATCCTGACTAAGGTGGGTGTCTTCGGAATCCTTATGACCGCGACAAAAGCTATGGTCACGAACCTCACGTTCGGCGTTATCATTTTTTCCCTTGGCGTTATAACAATGTTCCTCGGAGCTCTTCTCGCCCTCTTTTCTGTGAACCTGAAGCGAACGCTTGCCTGCTCCTCAATGTCACAGATCGGATTTATTCTGGTCGGCATCGGCAGCAGCGTTCTTGCCCGCTCACTGTTTGCGGATGGAGGAGAAGCCTATGTTCTCGCATATTCAGGAACGATGCTGCATATGGTGAACCACTCGCTGCTCAAGCTGGTCCTCTTTATGTGTGCCGGAACGGTCGTTATGAATATCCACGCGCTGGATTTAAATGCGATCCGGGGCTACGGCAGGAACAAGCTGCCTCTCAAAATTGCTTTCCTTCTCGGAGCTGTGGGCATCGGCGGTGTTCCGCTCTTTAACGGATATGTCTCCAAGACAATGCTGCACGAAGGTATCGTTGTGCTTTATGAGATGATAGAGGAGGAGCTTCCTGCGTTTGAGGGCGCTGTCGGTCTACTTAAGTGTGCGGAGTGGGTATTCCTCATCTCGGGAGGACTTACCTGCGCATACATGCTCAAGCTCTTTATCTGTGTATTCGTTGAAAAGAATGAGGATCCTGTCAGACAGGCTTTCTTTGACGCGGATGATTACAGTATGAATACTGCGTCTAAAATTGCGGTATGCGGCGGCTCGGTTTACATGGTACTGCTCGGTATCCCGGCAGTTATGAAGAACCTTGCGGCTTTTATGACCGGAGAGGAAGAGATCCTGGAATTCCACGCATTCACTTTCGGAAATCTGAAGGGCGGCGGAATATCCATCCTGATCGGTCTTCTTGTTTATTTCACGCTTGTCAGGCATGTGTTCATAATAGAAGGGCGTTACGTGAATCTCTGGCCGGAAAAGCTTGATCTCGAGGAGCTTCTGTATCGTCCGCTGCTTACTGTGTGGTTGCCGAATATTTTCGGTGAAACTCTTGTGGTATTCGGTGAGAACCGGATCCTTGCGCCGGTCTGCCGGCGGGTCCCGAAAGTCTTCGGTATGGCGGCGGCAGTCTTCGGTGAGGATATGATTCTCGTACCGCTCGCGCGTGCCGCGGTATTTGCCGGAGCGCTCATCGGCCGCGTGCTCTCTGACAGCCTGGATGCCGCTATCGTGCTCCTTCGAAAGACCGTAATGAGGGAAAGACCTGTAAAAGGAGCCGGACCGGGCAGACGCAGCAGACTGAAAATTTTCATGCGACAGACAGAGGACGCAGTCGTACCTTTATTTGCCAATTTCTCGTTCGCCCTGCTCATGACCTGTATCGGAATCCTTGTGATCTTAGGCTGCCTCATGTATTATATGCTGCCGTGACGGGGGACAGCGTGAAATTCTGATTATACTTTGGAGGAAAGTGAATGAACGCACAACTCAGCACACTGTGCTATATTGAAAAAGACGGCAAATATCTGATGCTTCACCGGACGGTGAAGAAGAACGATGTGAATAAAGATAAATGGATCGGAGTCGGAGGACACTTTGAACAGGATGAGAGTCCGGAAGAGTGTGTCCTGCGGGAAGTATTCGAGGAGACCGGCTATACGCTGACCAGCTATGCGTATCGGGGGCTCGTGACATTTGTCTCCGGGGGCGGGGTTACGGAGTATATGTCCCTCTTCACGGCGGATGCTTTTACAGGAGAGCCTCATGACTGTGATGAGGGGGAACTTTGCTGGGTCGACCGTGAGGCGGTTTTTGACCTCAACATATGGGAGGGAGATAAAATATTTTTCCGCCTTCTCAATGAGGGAATCCCGTTCTTTTCTCTGAAATTGGTCTACGACGGAGGCGACACACTTGTGCGCGCCGCTCTGAACGGACAGGATATTATGCTTCCGATGCGCAGTAGATGAGCTGACAGGCCATGTGCCGATATATGCAAATATATCGTTTAGAAAAAAGAGCGCCGCACTTTTATGTGCGGCGCCCATACATTTTAACTGTCAGTCTGTATCGGGAGTGTTTCCAAAAGCGGCGGCCTTGGGAGAAATATCAAGCTCCTGAAGCCTGTGCATATGCTCTTTGAGACGTTTGAACGTCTCATCGCTGATATCATGTTCTATCTTGCATGCGTCTGCCTCGGCGTTGTTGTGACCTACACCGATGCTCTCGAAGAAGTTTGTCAGCACTTTGTGGCGTGTGTAGGTGTGCCGCGCAATTTTGGCCCCTTCATCTGTCAGTGTTATGTAACCTTCAGCATCCATGTTAATGAGACCTTTTTCCCGAAGCTTCTTCATTGCTATGCTGATGCTGGGCTTTGAATATCCAAGTTTATAAACGATGTCAATAGAGCGGACCTTGCCGAGCTGTTCTCTGAGCATCAGAATGGACTCAAGATAATCTTCTGATGATTCATTATAATTCATTTTGTCACCTCCGATATCGGAATTCTCAATTAGCATACCATAATCGAACAGCTATTTCAAGTCTCCATGGATGTACTGGACTGTTACAGCTATCAGCAATGAAGATGCGGCAGGAGTGAAAAAGTGTAATTGCAAATGTACTTATACCGTGTCAATCACTGCGGAAAAGTGTATAATAAGAGCAGACGATTTTTGCTTGAAGGAGACGGGGATGAAGAAACAGCCGCTTGACAGAAGCTTCGGTTATGCGTTCGAAGGTGTGTGGAACACTGTGAAGAGTGAGCGCAATATGCAGATACATCTGGGATTTGCGGTGTGCGTCATCATTGCCGGTTTCATTTTCAGAATATCAAAGATCGAGTGGCTGCTCTGCCTTGTGCTTTTCGGCCAGGTCATGAGTCTGGAACTTGTCAACACGGCCCTGGAAGCGGCAGTTGACGTGGCGACGGATGAGTGGAAGCCGCTGGCCAAGAAGGCCAAGGACGCGGCTGCCGGCGCTGTCCTTGTGTCGGCGATCATTGCGGCAATCATCGGTCTCTGGATTTTTATCCCCCGGCTTTTTGATCTTATTAATGTGCTGGCAGGGTGATATTTAATATGATCAGAGCGGGATACTTACTGCATGAGGATGAAAAGACATCCTGCGCATTATTTAGCGAAGCTAGTCGAAATCCAAAGAATTGTTTTCGAAGGACGTCGTCTCGCGAGCGAGACCTGTATCTTAAATGATAAAAGGAGGACATAAAATGGATAATAACAAGATCATAAC
>ODAI010352557.1_pt1 | contig 14967 bp, 10 predicted proteins | sample 1539321 | NCBI WGS metagenome assembly ODAI01 (sample SAMN02144231, study PRJEB22623) | gut metagenome | biome: sheep rumen | host: Ovis aries | place: New Zealand
AAATAAAAATGTAAAAAAGTGACTTGATGTAAAGTGCTGATAATCAAGAAAAGTTTACTTTTCAATGTAAATTTTTTACTTTGGGCAATGTAAATTTGGGTGTTCAGAGGGCTAAATGGAGCAGGAATTCGCGCATTTTACGTCCCGAAACACCGAGGCGGTTGGCGAGGGTGCTTTTGGTCGTTTTGAGGCTGTCGTAACCGTACGGAACAAGCGAAGCCATCTCTTTGTTGTTGAACCTGCCAACGGCGACCAACACACACAGACGCAGTTCCGGCTCGGAAGTGATGCCGCGGGACTTGAGTTTGTCCACCAAACCATACATGCGTTGGTTGACGATGTTGCACATTTGGTCGAAGTTCTTCCAAGAGAGGGTTTTGTGGATGTTGTCGGTGGTAATGGAATGGCAAAACTCCTCCATCTCTTTCATGGCTTTCTCTTGGCGGAGGGTGTATTGTTGTTCGAGTTGCAGGTTTTGTTCAGACAAAACATCCTGCTTGTGTTGCAAATCCTCTACTTGCTGAGAATAGAGTTGGCGCTTGGCTTTTTGCTTTTGGATGTAGATGGAAAGGGGAATAGCTACTATGATTAAAGTGGCGAGGAGAGTCCAGAGCCAAGTGAGGTCGGGTTGGCGGGAAAGGTCTTGTTCAAGAATGTGGACAGCACTCATATGTGATTCTTTCTGTGGCTCTAACTCATAATAACGCAAGTCTTCACGTTCTGAAGTCATTGCCAAAACATCATCCATATTGAGGGTAGAGTCGCAATGAGTAAGAACATACAACGCATTGAACCAATCCCCATGATAAATAGAGTTCTCTATGGTTTTATAGGCATAAAACAACGCGGAATCGCTTAATCCAAGCCAGTAAAACGCTTGCGAAGCATACAAATATCCTGTCGGTTCGTGATTGCCTCGCGATTGCAATTGACGGACACAATATATTGCGGAGTCGTATTCCTTTGCCTGTATGTATGCGTCGGCTCGCGTTTCCCAGATTTTTGTCAAGACACCATAATTTGTGCACTCCCGCTCTATTTGGTCGGTCAGCACGATAGACTTGTCTTTTTGCTTATTCTCCGCCAATTCAAATGCCATGTTGTTCAGCGCATAATAGTAGGCCGTAGTATCATTGTTCTTTAAAAACTCATTAGCGGATCGATTAAACATATTGTATGCTCGTTCATGCTCAACAGCTAATCGACACATTGTTCCAATATTGCTCCAACTGCGTCCTTTGATTTCGTGGTCTTTGGTACGGGAGTGGACGGCGCGGAGGAAGGCGAGCATCGCCTCGGGTTGGTCGCCGGCTTCGCGAAGGAGACGGCCATAGTAGTAGTTGGCATGGGCATAGTCGGTGGGGAAGATGAGACGGACAGGTTCGAGGGTGGTGACGGCAAAAGCAAGGGCGGTGCTGTCGGGAGGGAGAGAATCGTTTGAGAGGTTGGAGGAGTTTGAGCGGTTTAATGTATAAGGGGCCTGTCCTGCGGCGCGGAGGGAGTCGGCTGCGGCGACAGTAGAGCGCGCCTCGCGGAGGTCGTGCACACCTGAACAGGAGGCGCACATGCAGGCAAACAGCAGCCAAAGGGTAATATGTTTAACGTGTCGGAGCATTACTTATTCTTGCCTTGTTGCAAAAAAAATGCGAAAAAAGTGAATTTTTTTGATTTTTAGGTGATAGATTCTTCGCATTTTTTGACTATATATAGAGGGGGAACATTTTCGCATCAAGGCTGTTTCGCTTCATCTTCGGGGGAGTCTTCGGCGGCGGGGATACGGACAGTAGAGAAACGTTTCTGGCGTTTTTGCCAACGTTCGCGCGCCAGTTGCTGCATGTCGCTGACTTGGTCGTTTTCATCGGTAATCTCGAAGCCAAAGACTGTCTCTATGACGTCTTCGAGCGTCAGAATCCCCTGGAAACAGCCGTACTCATCGATGACGATGGAGATTTGCTCTTTGTGCTGGATGAGCGAGTCCCAGATGTCCGGTAGCGAGGTCTCCTCGTTGAAATACGGCAGTGGTCGCTTGATGTCCTTGAGGAGCATGTTGAACTTGTCCTCCGCCAGCAGTTCGAGTGCGTCGGAGCGGAGGATATACCCCGTGATGAACTCGCGGGAGTCGGCGTAGACGGGAATACGTGAGAAATGGTCGTAGTTGTCGTCACGATAGAAATCGCGGAGGGTCATATTCTCGGAGGCGATTGCCGCCACGACGCGGGGAGTCATGACATCGTATGCCTTGATGTCGTCCAACTTGATGATATTCTGTATGATTTTGTTCTCGCTCTTTTCCAGTTCGCCCTCTTCTTCGCCCACATTCGCCATGGCGGATAGTTCTTCGCGCGAGTAGGACACCTCTTCATCGGCCCCTTCGGGTGTGATGTGGTTGGTGAGTCGCTCCACACACCAGACGATGGGATAAAGGATGAAGATGAGTGCCCTGAGCGTCCGGGCGGCAAAGGGAGTGAGGTGTCGCCAATAACTGGTACCAATGGTTTTGGGTATTATCTCGGAGAAGACCAGAATGAGGATGGTGGTGACGATAGAGACGAGTCCGAACCAGGCGCTTCCGAAGACGATTGTTGCCTGTTTGCCCACTCCCGCCGCGCCTATGGTGTTGGCAATGGTGTTGAGTGAGAGTATTGCCGCGAGCGCTTTGTCAGGGTCCTGTTTGTAGCGGTGTAGCAAAGCCGCCCATTTGTCACCGCTGTCCTCTCGCATTTGCAAGTAAGAGATAGTGGTGGACATGAGTGTAGCCTCGAGGACCGAACAAAGGAACGAGACCGCCATGGCAGAAAGCAAATATAATAATAGTAGAGACATGAATTTATTTACTATTTGACAATTTACTATTTTATCAATTTCACATTTACCAAATTGGATATTATTTTGGCGGCGTTGAGGGGTGCCGGCGTGTCGCCAAGGACCTGCGCAATGCGGTCATAGTCATCGAGGAGCCTACTGCGGTGGGAGTCGTCATACAAGAGTCGTGAGAGTTCGTCCGCCACCTCGTCAACGGTGAAGTGCAGTGCCAGTTTCTCGCTGATTGCCTCCCGTCCGAGGATGATATTGGGTAGGGTGAATAGCCGCATCTTGAAGAACAAGCGCCAGAAGAGGGAGAAGATGTGCGGGCAGCCGACGTGATAGACCGCGACCTGGGGGCAGCCGAGCAGTGCCGTTTCGAGTGTCGCCGTGCCGGAGTTGACGATGGCGGCGTAGGCGTGGGAGAGTAGCGCATAGGTGTCGCGCACCAGAGGTACGTCCGCGGGCAGCCACCGACTATAGAACCGGTCGTCCAACCCCGGTGCGGCGGCGACCCGTACGGCGAAATCGGGGAACCGTTGTGCGGCTTCGAGCATTTTGGGCAGGCAGTGTGAGACCTCGGATGGTCGGGAGCCCGGCAGAATGGCGATATACCGTTGCCGGTCGTTGGAGAGGGCGGGATGCGCTTGCCGGAAGCGTCGGATTTGGTCCATGGTGGGATTGCCCACATAGGTGCATTGGTAACCAAACTGCTTGTAGAAATCCGGCTCAAATGGGAAAATACCCAACACAGCATCGGACAAGGCGGCGATGCGGTGAATACGGTACCGTTTCCACGCCCACACTTTCGGCGGGATGTAGTAGATGACCGGCGTGTTAGGCAAGTGTTTCTTGGCGAAAGCGGCGATGCGGAGGTTGAAAGAGGGGTAGTCGATCAGGACAATCACATCGGGACGCTCTTGCCGCAAAGCCTGCTCGGCAATCCGGAAATTGCGTCTTACTTGTCCTAAATTGCGCGCCACCGCCTCGAAGCCCATGAACGCCATATGGCGGTAATCCTGGTAGAGGTTGCAGCCCGCTTCGCGCATACGGTCGCCGCCCAAGCCTGCAAAACATGCCCGGGTGTCCAATGCCAAGAGCGCATGCATCAAATCAGCTGCATGTTGGTCGCCCGAGGCTTCGCCTGCCAAGATAAAATACTTCATTTTTCGTTATAGGGTCTTAGACACTGAACATTATCGCCGCAATGACATAAGGCAAAGCCCCCAACATGACGCCCTTTGCCAGTTTCCATGTGTCGAGCGCGTAGAAAAGGAAAAGCATTGCCATATCCGGAAAGACCGCCACAATGCATAGTTTGCTCAGAATGGCATTGGTTTCAAAGTGAAACGCTTTGAGGGCGTTCCACAGATGAAACTGCTCGATGTACGCCCATCCGAAGAGGGCGGGTGCAGCCAATCCGATCAGTATTCCAAGCCAGTATAAATCGAATCGGTCCATTGTTTGTCGGTCATGTCAATCGTAGTAGGCGTGACGGAAATGTAGCCGTGTGCATTGGCATATTGGTCGGTGTCGGGTGCATCGGGTTCGGTGTTGACAAAAGCTCCGGTGAGCATAAAGAACTCGGCACCCGTGGGGTCTTTGTACGTCTGGAACTCTTTGTCCCAATAACCGTGGCAATGACGGGTGAGCTTGGTGCCCTTGACGGGTCCAATCGGGCAGTTGATGTTCCAACACTGCCAATCCCGTTTAGGGAGCGTCAATATACGCCGTGTCAGTTCCTCAACATGTGGCTGGAAGAAGGAGAAGTCGGCGTTGGGGTTGTGGTCGCAGATAGAGAACCCTATCGAGGTTATTCCGCGTGCACAGCCCTCGAAGACCGCCCCCATCGTACCGCTGTAGATGACATTGACCATTCCGTTGTCGCCATGATTGATGCCGGACACGACCAAGTCGAGCTGTTTATCCGCAAAGAGCCTGTGTACCGCCAGTTTGACGCAGTCGGTGGGTGTACCGTTGGACAGGTACACCGTGAGTCCCGGCTCCTCAATGATTTTTTTCAGTCGTAGAGGTTGGAGCACGGTGATGGCATTGGACTGTCCGCTGCGCGGTCCATCCGGAGCCACGACCGTGACGTCTCCCAATCGTCGCATCACCTCCACGAGTGCCAGTATGCCCTTACTGCCCCATCCATCGTCGTTGGTAATCAGAATGTTCATGCAAGTCCGGCAATACGTTTGACTTCGGCAATGACCGCTTGTGCGAACTTGTCCGCCTGTTCCATGGTGGGTGCCTCGCTATACACACGCAGGATTGGCTCGGTGTTGGACTTGCGCAGGAGCACCCATCCTTGCGGGAAATTGATTTTCACGCCGTCGCGGTCGTCCACATCGTACATTTTGTAGATGCCTTTCAGTGCAACAAGGATGGCGTCCACATCCAGTTCGGGTGTGAGGTCGATACGGTTCTTGGAGATAGAGTAATCGGGGTACTCTTTGCGCAACTCGCTGACTTTGCAGCCCTTGTGTGCGAGGTGTGAAAGGAACAGCGCAATGCCAACGAGTGCATCGCGTCCGTAGTGGGAGGCGGGGTAAATGACGCCTCCATTGCCCTCTCCACCGATGACCGCCCCTACACGTTCCATCTCGGTGGTGACGTTCACTTCGCCCACTTTGGACGAACTATAAACGCAGCCGTGGCGCTCGGTAATGTCTTTCAGCGCGCGTGATGAAGATAGGTTGGAGCAAGTGGCCCCCGGCGTGTGGGAGAGTACGTAGTCAGCGACAGAGACCAAGGTGTACTCTTCGCCGAACCAATCGCCGTTTTCGCAGATAAACGCGAGCCTGTCCACGTCGGGATCGACCACAAATCCGACATCCGCCTTACCTTGCTTGAGGAGGTTGCATATCTCGGTGAGGTTCTGTGGCAGCGGTTCGGGGTTGTGCGGGAAATGACCATCGGGAGTGCAGTTGAGGGCGATGATATTCTTTACCCCCAGTGCCTTGAGGATGGCAGGGATGGCGAGTCCTCCGACCGAATTGACGCAGTCGATAGCCACGGTGAAATTGGCTTTTTCGATGGCGGCTTTGTCCACCAGTTTCAGTCCCAGCACATTGTTGATATGATAGGGCAGGTAGTCCTTGTATGAGATAGTGCCAAGTGCGTCCACATCGGCAAAAACAAAGTCCTCTTTTTCAGCGATGGCAAGCACCTCCTTGCCCTCGGCATCGGTAAGGAACATACCGCGATGGTTGAGGAGTTTGAGTGCGTTCCACTGTTTGGGGTTATGGCTGGCGGTGAGTATAATACCCCCAGCGGCTTTCTCGCCGACCACTGCCAGTTCGGTGGTGGGGGTAGTAGCCAAACCGATATTCACGACATTGTAACCCATGCCGAGCAAGGTGCCGCTAACCAGGAAATCCACCATTTGCCCGGAAATACGGGCGTCACGGCCCACTACGATGGTGTTGTTATCCGGCAGCATACGCCTGCGTTGGGTTGCATATGCAGCGGTGAAACGTACGATATCCACGGGATTGAGCCCGTCACCAACCGGTCCGCCAATGGTTCCGCGAATACCGGAAATAGATTTTACTAAAGACATATTATTTACGATTTAACAATTTACAATTTAATCATTTATTTTCTTATTTTCTTATTTTCAGAACCTGCGGATTTTGAACTTGAGGTCGTAGCCGTAAGGTGTGACGCTGGTGGCGTCTTCGGTGAAGCCCAATTTGGAAGGGCAAATGAGTTTTCCCTCGGCTCCGGAGTACTTCATGCGTGCCAAGGCAAGATGCCAAGCGCTACAAGCCGCAGCACTGGTGATATTGTAGTGGAACTCGATAGGATGCGATGCGTCGTTGCTGGTCCAGTAGGACAAGGTGTCGGCATTGACATTGAGCGTATAACGCCGGTAACGCAGTTGTACACTGCTGTTGTCCTCGAGCGGTTTGGTGGAAGTGTCGCCCATTTGGGTGAGGTTGAAATAACAGTAGTCGGCTATTTCCAAGTACTCATTGGGTTTCCACTGGTCGTAGGGAGGTTCTTCATAAATGATGGTAATATTATTGCGCTTGATGTAGTCGGCAATAAGTTTTTTTTCGTTCTTAAGTTGCGTGGAATAAGCAGTGGCAGAAGTACAGGAGACTCCGGTCAGCACTACTGCAGCCAGCAGCATGAAATGTAGAAATCGTTTTGTCATATTTTGGTGATGTTATTTACTGTCAGTAGTATGGATACATTGGTTAGCGGCGGCACTTGTTCGTTGCCATCGCGCCCGTATGCGTTATAATAAGGTGCAAGCAGGCGGAACGTTTCTCCTTCGCGCATGAGGGGCAGACAGATGTCAATGGCGCGCAGGGTCGCCCTTTTGCCCACTTCGATTTCCTCCTCTACCTCCTCAATGAGTGCGTTGGTGTCCAGATTGCGAATGGTGGCAGTATATACCACGTGCATTCCGTTTTTCACCTCGCGTCCGTCAGTAGGTGCCTCCCGATAGTACCAGAAATTGGAGATATCGAGCACGTAAGGCAGATTCTCCTGTTGTACCCTTTCCACCAGTTTGTGGTCTGCCTCGGTGGCAAGGCGGAAATTCATTTCCATCAACGCGAGGGCGGTTGAGTCGGGTTCTGTCCTGTTGGCGGCACCTTGAGGTCTTACGCGGCGACAAGCGGTGACAGCCATCAGGCATACCATGCACAATATATATAGCCATCGTTTATTCATTTGCTTGTTTTTCCTCGTTTTTAATGAGTGATTTGCGGTACTCGGTGGGAGTTACACCATATGCGTTTTTGAAACACTTGGCGAAGTAGCGTGAATCATTCATCCCCACCATGTAGGTGATTTCGGTTACGTTGTATCGTCCCGACTCGAGCAACTGCGCCGCACGCTTGATACGTACTTCGCGGATAAACTCGACCGGTGACAATCCTGTCAGACTCTTCAGTTTGTTGAAGAAGACCGTACGCCCGAGGGTCATTTCGCGCACCAAGTCGTCAACGGTAAGGTCGCTGTTGTCCATGTTGTGCTCCATGTAATCGAGCAGGTGTGCCAAGAATGTCTCGTCGGGAGTATCCTCTTTGACTTGTTGCGGCTGCAACGCCAAGAGTTGGGCGCGATAGGTTTCTTGGAGTTTCTTGCGCTGATTGAGTACATTCTCGATACGTGCCATGAGGTACTCGGGCGAGAAGGGCTTGGTAATATAGTCGTCGGCTCCGTACTTGAGTGCCTCCAGGCGGCTTTCGATAGCGGACTTGGCGGTCAGCAGGATGACCGGTATATGCGAAGTGGAGGGGTCGTTCTTCAGGCGGTCGGTCAACTGTAAGCCGTCCATGTTAGGCATCATGAGGTCGCTGATGATCATATCCGGCATTTGCTGCTTAATTTTCTCCAAGGCATCCATGCCGTCCACCGCCTCGCGTACGCTGTAGAGCGGGGTGAGGAAACTGCGCAAGAAACGGCACATATCCTCATTGTCGTCCACAACGAGTACGTCATAACGGCTGTCGGTGACAGGCTTGAGTTCGATGCCTTTGCCCTTGACGGCCGGTGTCTGTTCGCCGGCAACGGCAGTGTCATCCACCACCATCTCGGTGACATCATTGCCGAAATGCTCTTTGCCTTTGGGGAACAGTACGGTGAACGTAGAACCTTTGCCCGGCTCGGATTCCACCTCGATAAAACCGTGCTGCAGATCCACCAATTCCTTGACGAGGTTCAGTCCGATACCGGTGCCGGTTTTGTTGAGGGCGGAGTGAATCTCGTTTTGTGAGGCAAAGCGTTCGAACAGAACACCTCGTTTGTCCTTGGGAATGCCCATGCCGGTATCTGCCACCGCAATGGTGATGTAGTTTTCCCGCTGACCTATACGCACGGTGATACTGCCCTCTTCGGTATATTTGAAGGCGTTGGAGAGCAGATTATAGATAATAGTATCGGTTTTCTCGCGGTCGAGCCAAACGAGGGTGTCCTCCAATTCGTTCTCGATGGTGAACCGTATATGTTTGTCAGCCGCCTCTTTGTTGAAATTGGCGCATGTATCGGAGATTTGCTGTTTGAGGTCGAACTGCTGAATCTTGAGGCGCATCTGGTGGTTCTGTATCTTCCGGAAGTCGAGTATTTGGTTTATAAGGCGCAACATACGGGCGGAGTTGGAGTCCACAATCTCCAACTGGCTTCGTACGGCGGGAGAGATTTTCTCGTTCTTGAGGATATGTTCCACCGGTCCGGCAATAAGGGTGAGCGGTGTACGCAGTTCGTGTGAGATGTTGGTGAAGAAACGGAGTTTGATTTCCGTGACTTTCTGTTCCACCTCCACTTCCTGGCGCAGGCGTGTGACGATGAGCATGGTCTCGTATAACGCCAACGCAATGGCTGCCAGCACCAAGGCGTAAAGGAGGAATGCCCATCCTGTCAGCCAGAAAGGTGCGTGTACATGGATATGAAGGGTGCGTTCGTTGTCCACCCATACCCCCGCGGTATTGGTGGAACGGACCCGGAAAGTGTAGTTTCCCTTGTTCAGTTTGGTGTATGTGGCGCGCCGCAAAGTACCCACTTTGTTCCAGTCGGTATCCACCCCATCCAACTTGTAGGCATACTGAACATCGTCCGTTTCGCCGGGGAATGCCAAGGCGGCATATTCGATGGAGAAAACAGACTGTGCGTGCCCAAGCGTGATATCCGGCGCATAGCAGATGGCGTCCTGTATGGGTCCGTCCTTAGAGGGCAACACCGGTTGGTTGAACACCAAGAAATTGGTGAACTGGATACGCGGGACATCGTCGGTGTGAATGATACGTGCGGGGTCGAACTTGCATGCGCCAAAGGAGTAGCCAAACAGCAGATTGCCATCGTTCATCACCAGGCTCTCGGCTTCGCCGAATACCGCTCCTTTTTCGCCCTCCAAAGCAGAGAAGTTCTGGAAGGTTCGGGAGTCCATACTGAGGTGAGAGAGACCGTCCTCGTAGCTGAACCATATATCGTTGGTGGTGGGGTCGTCCGCAATGGCGAGGATGATATCCGACACCAATCCGTTCCGGAGGTTGTAAATGTTCACGTTGTTCTCAGCAAAGAGGTTCTCTGCCAAGGGGTCAATCACCTCTATAAGTCCTCCGCCGAAAGTGCCAATCCAGAGGTGTCCGTCGGCGGAACGATGCAGTGCCCGAATGTCGAAGTAGGGTGTCTGCCATGTATTCAGTGTGCGGGTGTTGATACGTAAGACACCGGTAGTGGTGGCGGCAAAAAGGATGGTGTCGTTCACAAACAGCAGTTGCCGCACCTTTGAGCCGAACCGCTGGGGGTAGGTGGTCCAGTCGTTCTCCTGATGGATAAAACGTCCGTTGCGAAAAATATTCACTCCACCGCCGAAGGTAGCCACATACAGTGTACTATCCGGTCCGAAACAGAGGTCATACACATCGTTATGGAGCAACGAATAAGGCTGTCCGTCGTACTTGTATTGCTGTGTGGTCTGTCCGTTAAGCAGGAAGAGTCCGTCCCCTTTGGTGCCCATCCACAGGCTGCCGTCGGCTTGCTCCCGCATACAATACACAAGGGCGTTCACCGGCAGGGTGGACAAGTATTGCATGTTCGGGTCGAACAGCCGCACGCGCCGATCTTTCGTTGCCAATACCAGTGAACTGTCTTTCAACTGAACCATTGCCCGCAGTTCGCCCGAATGATGCATGTCTTGGCGCAAGTCGTACAACTGAAACGCATGCGGTACGGGTCGGATACGGTCCAATCCCAAGTCGTAGGTGCCCAGCCACATCGTGCCATGGGTGTCCATATAGGCAGAGTGTATCATGTTGGTCACGCCGCCCAAACGGTCTTCGAGGCAGTCCGTCTCGACGTTGTAGAAGGAGAATCCTCCTCCCTGAGGGTTTATCCAGACGCCGCCGTGTTTGTCTTCAAAGGCGATAAAGTTGCGTGTGAGGAGGTTGTCGTATCGTTCGTCAATGGGTGCGGTGTAGCGCACGAGTTCCTTGGTCCATGGGCTGTAGCGCAACACTCCTTTTTCCTCGTTTGCCAACCACACAAACCCGTGCGAGTCCACGTATAAATCGTAGAACAGGTTGCTATGCAGCAGGGGCGTGTTCCGAGTGTTGTAAACGAAGGTGTTCCCATTGCGCTTGTCGTACCAAACAAAGCCGTCGTTTTCGGTAAGAATCACCAACGACCCCGGGTCAGCCGAATGGATGTAAGTGATGGGCGAATGTACGCCGATGTCGATGGCATCGAATCGTTGTCCTCGCGGAGAGAACCGCCACAACTTGCCGCTTTCCGAGCCAAACCACAGGAACTTGTCGTCGGAGCATCCCGAAAGCAGACAGTTGTCCGCATCGGTTTCTCCTGGCAGGAAACTGCTCTTTCCGTCCTCGCGTACCGCCTCCAATCCCTTGGTGGTACCCGCCCAGACAGTGCTGCTACCGGTATGAAACAGACAGTTGATGTTCCCATAGAAGGTGTAGAGTGTCTGCTCTGTTTGGTCCGTAAAGGTGCCGTCCTGCTCGGACACATGCAACAGGTTGTTGCCGCCAGCGAGCCAGATGTCCCCTTTGCGTGTTTCCAAGAGGAGCCGCTCCATGGGGCGGTTGTTGTTGAAACGGGTGTCGAGGATGTTCGTGGCGAGAATCTGCTCGGTATGTTTGTTCAGCCGGTAGAACGTGCCGCTGTATGCGCGCATCCACAGATAGCCCAGACTGTCCTCGTAGAGTGCGTCAATCCGGTTGGATGAGAGTGTTTCGCCGTAGAAAGAGGGCTTGTAAGTTTTGAATTCGTACCCGTCAAAGCGGTTCAAGCCGTCCCATGTACCAAACCACATGAAACCGTCTTTGTCTTGGAGGATGGACATGACGGTGTTCTGGGACAACCCGTCCGTTACGCTGTAGTGGTGCACAGAGTAGGGGTTCCGATCCTGTGCCGACAACAGCGATCCCGCCAGACCAATCAGTCCGACCAGTGCGATTATTCCTATGTTCGTTTTAACTTTCAATTATCAAGTGTCAATTGCCAAGTGTCAACTTACTCGGGCAGCATTACGACCTCGAACATGTTGCCGCTGTCCACCAGTTTCTTCAGGGTTTGCTGCACAGACTCGGCGGTGATGTTCTCCACGACGGGGCGGTACTCCTTGGCGCGGTTAACGCCTAACTTGTAGTAAATCTCCATGGTTTTTGCCCACCAATAGTTCTTTTCGAGGTCTTCCTGCAGGTCTTTGAGCATGGACTCTTTTTCTTTCTGCAGGTCACCCGGAAGGGGTCCGTTCTGAATGATGGTCTGTACTTCTTCGTGGATAATTTCCATGAGTCGTACTTGCTTGTCGGGGTCGGTGTCAAACTGCATGATCAGTCCTGCTTCGGGAACGGGGTTGGCTTGGAAATAGCCGTAGGTGCCCACACCGTAACTGCCGCCCTCGCGTTCGCGAACGGACTCCAGGTAGCGTGTGCTGAGGATACGCCCAATTATCTCCATGTTCATTGCGTTGGCAAGTGAGTAATTGAAGTCGTAGGAGGTGTACTGTATGCGGTTTGATGCCGTGGTCGTTTCCATCGGTCGGCTGAAATAGTTCAGCACTCTGCCTTTTGGTGCACGTATACCGTTATCGACGAAATGCTCGGTTTGCCTCTTTTGTGTTTTCAGTCCGCCGAGATAGGTGCAGATGAGTCGTTGCGTCTCCTTGTCATCGGGGTTGATGTTTCCGACAAAGAAGAAGGTGAAGTCTGCCGCGTTGCCGAAACGCTCACGGTAAATCTGCATGATTTTGTCCAAGTCGGCTTTCTTGAGGTTCTCTTCATTGAACAGAAGGGTGCGTGGCGAATGGTCTGTGCCGGTGAGTTGTACTGAGTCGCTGAATACCGCCTTGGGGTTTGTACTGCGGTTGCGCAACTGATTGCTCAGCATGTTGATGAGGGTTTGATATGCCTCGTCATCACGCCTGGGTGCAGTGAAATTCAGATATACTAACTGCAGCAGCGTTTCGAAATCTTTCATAGAACTGCTGCCAGACAGGCTTTCATTGGTCTCGTTGATGGAGGTGCTGCATCGAACGGTTTTTCCGCTGAGTGCTTTCTGCAGGTCGGTGGAGCTGTAGTCACCGAGTCCCATGAAGTCGATGGCTATAGTTGCCAGTCCTGAGGACATGAGGTCCTCTGTCTTGACAAGCGATTCGCCTCCCCACGAGAAGGCAGACATAACAATCTCGTCCTGCTTGAAATCGGTCTGTTTGATGACCACGCGCACTCCGTTTTTCAGTGTCCACTCAGTGGCGCCCAAATCAGACAGGGCACGGCGTTTGGCAATTTTGCCCGCCTTGATATTGTCTTTCACCAAACGGCTGTCCACGGCTGCTTCCACGGGCTTGTCGATGGCAAGGTCCGGCATGGCGTGGAGTGCGGCGACAATCTCGGCTTGTGAAGGGGGTGCGACGGCATCTTTTTCGGGGGCCTGGATATTAACAATGACATTGTCAGCCGTTACGTAGGTTGCTGCCAGTTGGTTCAGTATGTCCGTGGTAATGTACGGAAGGGTGGCTTTCACAAAATCATACTCCCAGCGAATCCCCGGGATGGGCGAGTGTTCCAAGAAGTTGGCGATATACTCGTTCACATAACTGATGTTGCGTGTAGTGTTGCGCTCGTTGTAACTCTTTTCGTAACTGTTGAGCATCTCGGTTTTGGCGCGTTCGAGTTCGTCTTGAGTGAAACCGTATCGGCGCATTTTCTCAATCTGCTCTACTAACAGAGAGAATGCGGCTTTTTCCTGTCCCTCCTTGGCAGACACGCTGGTGTAGAATCCGTCGCGTGTGGGCACCAAGTCGGTGTACGCCATCACGCCGCCCATGATCGGTGCGTCGGGACGCATGGAAATCTCCTGGAGACGTTCGCCGAGGATGGAGTAAATCAGGTTGTCGAGGATTTGACTGCGGATGTATCCCTGTACGGTGCCCTTGACGGCATCGGGCAGTGGTTCGTGCTTGAAGATGACACGTATGTTGCTGGACTGCGCTTCGGGGTCGGTAACGATAGCCACGATAGGTTCAACGTTGTCCCCGATTCCGTAGTAGGGGCGTACTCCGCGGTTGGCACGCTCCGGCACATCTTTCCACAAGGCTTGAATTTTTGCCTCGATGGCATCCACGTCGATGTCGCCGACCACGATGATTGCCTGCAAGTCGGGACCGTACCACTGCTTGTAGTAGGCACGGAGTGCATCGTAACTGAAGTTGTTGATAACCGCCGTGTCACCAATCACGTCGCGCTTGGCATACTGGCTGCCCGGGTACATGAGTTCGTTGCTCTTTTTCCACATGCGCCGCGCTGCCGTGCGTCCTGTACGCCATTCCTCCCGGATGACCCCACGCTCAGCGTCAATCTCCTCGGGAAGGAGACTGACCGCGCAACTCCAATCGTGCATGACGAGGAGGGCGCTGTCGATAATCCCCTCACGGTAGGTGGGTACATCACTAAGGCGGTAAACGGTTCTGTCCAAAGACGTGTAGGCGTTGATATTTCCGCCAAAATTGACGCCGACGGACTCGAAGTAGTTGATAATCCCCTTGCCCTCGAAATGCTCTGTGCCGTTGAAACACATGTGCTCGAGGAAGTGCGCGAGTCCATTCTGGTGGTCTTCCTCCAAGATCGCTCCAACCGCCTGCGCGATGTGGAACTCGCAGCGCTCTTTGGGCATTTCATTATGACGGATGTAATAGGTCAAACCATTGGGTAAGTGCCCTACACGTACGTTACTATCCAAGGGCAGTACGGGAGCACTATCCTGCGCAGAGAGGGCTATCCCTGCAGCGCAAAAAATCAAACTGAGAAAAAAGCGTTTCATATATTTTGTTTTAGTTATTTTTATCGATATTACAGGCTGTGGGTAAGACACGTTAGCCGATGCTACACAGCAATGCGGGTGCAAAGTTAATACTTTTTTCTGATATATGCAAGGAATTTTTGAAAAAAGTGAAAAAATGGCATTTTTTTGCAGTGGAGGTGGAATGGGAATGGTACAAGAATGGTATTACAATGGTATTACAATGGTATTACAATGGTATTACTCAGTTTTGAAGTTGGTGTAGAAAAGTGAGAAACGAAAAAAGCGGGAAATTTTGAAAGGGATTTTTGGACGAATGTCTACTGGCGTAGGAAACTAAACAAAAAACTGTCTACTAAATTTAGGAAAAGACAAATCGACAGAGAG
>ODAI012404392.1_pt1 | contig 14967 bp, 17 predicted proteins | sample 1539321 | NCBI WGS metagenome assembly ODAI01 (sample SAMN02144231, study PRJEB22623) | gut metagenome | biome: sheep rumen | host: Ovis aries | place: New Zealand
CCAAAAACGCAAGCCCCAGCGCAGCGTTTTTGGCAAGCCGAACTTATGCAAGCGAGCGAAGCGAGTCGCAGTCCGCTGCTCTCCACCAAAAGAATACCCCCGCCACACGGCGGGGGGATTCTTTTGCATGGAGATCGGACGAGAACCGTAGGTTCGATAAGTGAGGCTCCAAAAACGCAAGCCCCAGCGCAGCGTTTTTGGCAAGCCGAACTTATGCAAGCGAGCGAAGCGAGTCGCAGTCCGCTGCTCTCCACCAAAAGAATACCCCCGCCACACGGCGGGGGGATTCAAATTTTTGAAGAGAACGAATCAGAACTGTCGCAAAGCCCAGCGAAGCGGGTTTGCGACAGAAAAGGAAAAACAAGACCATCGGTCAATGAGGCGGAGCTTGCGAAGCCACATGACCTTATGGTCTTGTTTTGACGTGCGCAGCGTTTTTGGCAAGCCGAGCTTATGCAAGCGAGCGAAGCGAGTCGCAGTCCGCAACACTTTTATTTTGCAGGCTTCCGGGATTTATATGCCTGCACGCCAAAGCTTGTCAAAATCGCTTTATAATTCGTTTACAAACCGCGAGGAATAGTGTATAATCGATACATTCGAGTTGAACTCTGTCTTGGAGGTGATCCGATGGAAGGGACAAACGTCCTGTTTTCGATCGGCCCATTGCAGGTGACAAGCACGGTGACGACCATGTGGGGCGTGATTATCGTGCTGGGGCTGCTTTCCTATTTTGCCACCAGAAATCTGAAAACGATCCCCGGGCCGCTGCAGAATGTGGCCGAGCTTGCGGTCGAGAGTCTGCAGAAGTATTTCACCGGCAATCTCGGCAAGAAAATGGCCAGACGCTATCTGCCGATCTTCGCAACCTTTTTTGTGTTCATCATCGTGTCGAACTACACGGGCATCCTGCCCGGCTTTGGGCATATGACCGGTCTGGCTACGCCGACGGCCTGCCTGTCGGTCACGGCGGCGCTCGGCATCATCGCCTTTTTCACAACGCATGCCGTCGGCATCCGTGAGCGCGGCTTCGGCGCATACATAAAGACCTTTATCATGCCGATCGCCGTCATGCTGCCGCTGAACCTTTTAGAGCAGGTGATCCGTCCCGTGTCGCTGGCGCTGCGTCTCTACGGCAATATGTACGGCGAAGAGATGGTGACCGAGCAGCTCTACGAGATCCTGCCGATCGGCGCGCCGCTCATCATGAACGCGCTGAGTCTGATCTTCTGCTTTATCCAGGCCATGGTATTCACTATGCTGCTTTCGATCTATGTGTCGGAAGCGGCTGGAGAAGAATAATCACACACATTCAGGAGGAAAAGAAAAATGGAAACCAGTGCTGTTTATGCCCTTGCCGCTGCCCTCGTCCTTGCGCTGACCGCATCCACCACCGCTGTCATGCAGGGCATCACTGCCTCAAGGGCTGTTGACGCCATCGCCCGCCAGCCCGAGGCCGCCGGCGACATCCGCACGTCGCTGATCCTGTCGCTGTCGCTGATGGAGGCCCTGACGATTTACGGCCTGCTGATCGCCTTCATGCTGGTCGGCAAGATCTGAGTGAACAGGGGAGAGAAGCATGCTTACGGTCAATCCATCCGAAGTGATATGGACGATCCTATGCTTTCTGGCCCTGTATTTCGTGCTCAAGCGCTTTTTGTTCGACCCGCTGGTGGCGTTTATGGACGCGCGCGATGCTGCCGTTCAATCCGGATTGGATGAAGAGAGCGCGGCCCGCGCCCTTGTCGACGAGGAGCAGCACAGCGTAGAGGCCGCCCGGGAGGAGAGTCTGCGGAAGGCAAGAGCGCTCCTTAACGATCAGAAAACGGCGGACGAACAGCACCGCACCGACGCGATCGCTGCGGCGCACCGCCGTGCCGCCGAGCTGGAGCAGGAATCCAAGGAACAGGCCGAGGCGCTCTCGCAGCAGAGCAGGGAAGCGCTTGCCGCCCAGAGCGCGGCGCTGACCCGCGTGCTCGCAGACCGTCTGCTGGAGGCGGGAAATCTGGCTATTGAAAAGAAATGAGGTGAAGTCCGAACATGCACGGATGGTCACTTATCGCAGGCATTATCAATTTCCTCATCCTCGCTGGCGTACTTTACCTGTTCGGTAAGAAGCTTGTCGGCAAAATGCTCAGCGGCCGCACCGAGCGCATTGTCAATGACCTCCGTCGCGCGGACGAGGCCCGACACAATGCCGAAACGCTGCGCGGCTCCCTGGGCCATGCGGACGAGCAGATCCGGCAGCAGGACGCGCAGATCCTCAGCGAGGCGGAGGACACCGCCCGCGCCGAGAGTGCCAGGCGCGGTGAGGACGAGAATAGCGCGGCCGAAGAAATCCTTGGCAAGGCCCGCCGAAACGGGGAGCAGCTGCTGCACGGGATACGCCGCGGCATGACCGATGAAGCCGCCGAGAGCCTGACCGCCGCGGCGAGCGATTATCTGCGCTCGGAGGATTGCGCGCAGCAGCGCCGGGAATTGAACGCGCGTTTTGCCGCGCGCTTTTCCGAGTCTGTTGCGCCAACGGTGGCTGACAGGGCCATGGTGCTCGAGAACGGCGCGATCAGTGTGAAGATCACGGCCGAGACCGAGCCCGATGCGCGTTTTGTCGAGCAGGTCAAAGCCCTTGTCGCCGAACGCTTCGGCGTACGCGATATCGAGCTGGTCACTGCCGTCGATCCCGGATTGATCGGCGGAATGCGCGTGCAGGTGGGGGATACCGTCTATGACGGCAGCATTGCCCACATGCTCGCAAACCTTGAAAAACGTCTCAAACATAACGACCCGATCGAGGGAGACATGGTCGAAGGCTTGAAGGCCGCTGCCGCGGCGGCGGACGTCAGCACCGGCATCTACCAGACCGGCGTCGTCACCAGCCTGTCCGACGGTATTTGCCGCGTCTCCGGTATTTCCGACGTCATGGCCGGCGAGCTGATCGAGTTTCGCGGCGATTTGCGCGGCATGGTCATGGACCTTGAAAAAGACAGCGTCGGCGTTGTGCTGCTGGGCAATTACGACAAGGTCCAGGAGGGCGACAGTGTCCGCCGCACGGGCCGCATCGTCGAGGTCCCGGTGGGCGAGGCCATGATCGGCCGCGTCGTCGACGCGCTCGGCCGTCCGCTGGACGGCAAGGGCATTATCGACACCGATCAGAGCCGCCCGATCGAATGCCCGGCCCCCGGTGTGATCGACAGAAAGAGCGTGTCCGTGCCGATGCAGACCGGCATCAAGGCTATCGACGCACTGATCCCGATCGGCCGCGGCCAGCGCGAGCTGATCATCGGCGACCGCCAGACCGGCAAGACCGCGATCGCGGTGGATACGATCCTCAACCAGAAGGGCAAGGACATGATCTGCATCTACGTCGCCATCGGCCAGAAGGAATCGACCGTGGCCGCGGTGGTGGAGAAGCTGCGCGCCCACGGCGCCATGGATTATTCGATGGTCGTGGCCGCCTCGGCTTCCGAGCCGGCGCCGATGCTGTATATCGCGCCCTACGCCGGTGCGGCCATGGGCGAATACTTTATGTACCAGGGCCGGGATGTGCTCGTGATCTATGACGATCTGAGCAAGCAGGCCGTGGCCTACCGTGAAATCTCACTGCTGCTGCACCGTCCGCCCGGACGCGAGGCCTATCCCGGCGACGTCTTCTATCTGCACTCCCGTCTTTTGGAGCGCGCGGCCCGTCTCAGTGATGAGAAGGGCGGCGGCAGCATGACGGCCCTGCCGATCATCGAAACGCAGGCCGGCGATATCTCCGCCTATATCCCGACGAACGTCATCTCGATCACCGACGGTCAGATCTTCCTCGAGACCGATCTTTTCAACGCCGGTGTTCGTCCGGCTGTCAACGTGGGACTGTCTGTGTCCCGTGTCGGCGGCGCGGCCCAGCTCGGCGCGATGAAGCAGGTGGCGGGCCGCCTGCGCATGGATCTGGCTCAGTACCGCGAGCTCTCGGCCTTCTCCCAGTTCGGCTCGGATCTCGATAAGGCCACCAAGGCCACACTGCACCGCGGCGACCGCATGACGGAGCTGCTAAAGCAGGGCCAGTACCGGCCTATGGAGGCTGCCGACCAGGTGGTGTCGATCTTCGCTGTCAGCGAGGGCTATGCCGACGATCTGGAGCTCAACGAGATCGCCGATTTTGAATCGGAGCTGATCGCGTGGGTGCACCGCCATATGCCGGAGCTCTCTGCCGAGATCATGACCGGCAGGAAACTGAAAAACGAGACGCTCGACGCGCTGCGCGCGTGCATCACGGCCTATAAGGCAACCAAGCCCAAAAAGGAAAAAGAAGAGGATCCCTTTGCATAAGACTTTCAGGAGAGGAGGCTGAACGATGGCCAACAGTATGCGCGCGATCCGCACGCGGATCCGCAGTATCGAGACTACACGGCAGATCACACTGTCGATGCGCATGGTGTCCGCCTCCAAGCTCAGACGCTCGCAGCTGGCCTGGAACAGTCTGAAGGCGTATGACAAGGTCAGCCGCGATATCCTCTCCGGCGTCTGTGCCTCGGCCAAAGCCGAAAAGATCCCGCTGCTCCGCTCGCGCGAGGTTCGGCGCGTCTGCTATGTGCTGTTTCTTGGCAGCCGCGGTCTGTGCGGCGGCTATAACCAGCAGCTTCTGCGTTTTGCCCGGGCCATGCTCAATGCCGACAGCCGCGAAAAGGAGCTTGTCGTGGTCGGCCGCTGGGGCCGGGAGCAGGTAGCACAGCTCCACCAGGAGGTGCTGCGGCGCTTTGACAGCTTCGGCGATACCCCCAACAGTGAAGAGGGACGGGAGCTGGCCGATTTTCTGCTGCAGCATTATCTCGATGGTGCATGCGACGAGATCGTCCTTGTATATCAGCAGTTCATTTCGGTACTGACCCAGGAGCCTATCAGTCTCAAACTGCTGCCGATGAAGCCGAAGGAGAGCGAGGCACCGCTCCGCGACCTGATTTTCGAGCCTGACGCCGAGACCCTGCTGCAAAAGCTCAGCGATCTTGTGCTGCACAACGCCGTTTACGCCGCCATGCTCGAGGCACAGACCGGCGAGCATGCCGCGCGTATGACGGCGATGACGGCCGCCACCGACAATACCGAGGAGCTGATCGCGAAGCTGTCGCTTGAGCTCAACCACGCGCGCCAGTCAGCCATCACAACAGAGATCAGCGAGATCGTCGGCGGCGCCAACGCCTTGGAGAAAAAATAATCGAAACGGGAGTCTACCATGGAAAAAGGGTTCGTCCGTCGGGTCATCGGCCCGGTCGTTGACATTTACTTCCCCAACGGGGATCTTCCTGAACTGTATAACGCGGTCTATCTGAATTTGCCCGGGCGACGTGTGGTGCTCGAGGTCGTACAGCAGATCGGCGCGGGTATGGCCCGCGCGATCGCGCTCTCGTCCACCGACGGCGTCTCCCGCGGGATGGAGGCCATCGACACCGGCGATACGATCCGCATGCCCGTGGGTGAGGAGACCCTGGGGCGCATGTTCAACGTCGTCGGTGAGACCATCGACGGCGGCGCTGCCGTCGAGACGGCGCACACGCTCCCGATCCACCGCGATCCGCCGCCTTTCACCGATATCCTTCCGGCGACCGAGCTGCTGGAGACCGGCATCAAGGTCGTCGACCTGCTGGCGCCCTATGCGCGCGGCGGCAAAATCGGCCTGTTCGGCGGCGCCGGTGTCGGCAAGACCGTCCTGATCGAGGAGCTGATCCGCAATATCGCCTACGAGCACGGCGGCTATTCGGTGTTCGCCGGCGTCGGCGAGCGCAGCCGCGAGGGCAATGATCTCTGGCACGAGATGACCGAGAGCGGCGTCATCAACAAGACTGCCCTGGTCTTCGGCCAGATGAACGAGCCGCCCGGAGCCCGTCTCCGCGTGCCGCTCTCGGCCCTGACGATCGCCGAAAACTTCCGCGATGAGAGCGGACAGGATGTACTGCTGTTCATCGACAATATTTTCCGCTTTACCCAGGCCGGCTCCGAGGTCTCGGCGCTGCTGGGCCGCATGCCCTCGGCCGTCGGCTACCAGCCCACGCTGGCCACCGAGATGGGCGCACTGCAGGAACGCATCACCTCGACGCGGCGCGGCTCGGTCACCTCGGTGCAGGCCATCTATGTACCGGCTGACGACCTGACTGACCCGGCTCCGGCCACGGCCTTTGCCCACCTTGACGCGACGACCGTGCTTTCGCGTGCGATCTCCGAATTGGGCATTTATCCCGCGGTCGATCCGCTCGACTCCACATCGCGCATCCTCGATCCGCAGATCATCGGCAAGAGGCACTACGATACGGCCCGCGCCGTTCAGTCCGTGCTGGAAAGATACCGCCAGCTGCAGGATATCATCGCCGTGCTGGGCATGGACGAGCTCAGCCCGGACGACCGCGCCACGGTCAACCGCGCCCGGCGCATTCAGCGCTTCCTGTCTCAGCCCTTCCATGTGGCCGAGAACTTTACCGGCATCCCCGGCAAGTACGTCAAGCTTGAGGACACCATCAAGGGTTTCGAGGCGATTCTCGGCGGCGATGTCGACTATATGCCCGAGCAGGCCTTTCTGATGTGCGGGACGATCGACGAGGTCATTGCGAAGAAAGGGGACTATTGATGGCGGACGCGATCCATCTGTGCGCCGTCACCCAGGACGGCAGAAGCTGGGAACGACAGGTTAGTTATGTAAACCTGCCAACCGAGTTTGGCTCCTTCGGTATCCTGAAGAACCACGCGCCGATGCTCTGTGCTCTGGCGAAGGGAACTGTCAAGTACCGCTATGACGGGGACACTGTCGGGTATCTTCGCATCAGCGACGGGATCGCCAACATCGCCGACAACGAGATCACGCTGCTGCTATCCGGGTTTGAGGAAGTTAAATAAGAACGAAGCTGTGAAAAACGGATAAGGCTCCTTTTTCACAGCTGTTTCTTATAGCAATATTGAAAGATTGCAAAAATCAAGAGGATGCATCGTACGCTGCTCGACTGCGGCTTGCATATTTCTTTTTGGTCGCGAGCCCGCCCCGCAGATGCCGCTCGGCTTTGTTCTCGTCCAGCAACTGCCGGACCTGAGCAGCGAGGGCCCGGTTCAGCGCCGGCAGGCGGACGGTCAGGTCCTTGTGTACGGTGGATTTGGAAATGCCAAAGGCTTTGGCGGCAGCGCGGACGGTTGCCCGGTTTTCAATGATGTACACAGCCAGATCGCAGGTCCGCTCCTCTATGCTTTGTCGCACTTACACCACTCCCCGATGCGCGCATGACGCGCGTTGTCTGGGTAATGTATATGTGTAAGCCGGGACGATTTATGAGGGCACAAATCTGGCGTAATTTTACAGTTTGTTTTCTTTAAATGTGCAAATCGTTTATTCAGACAGGGGCATTGTCCTTTTTTGAGAGGAAATCTTTAACCTTGTTAATTTGCTCACGAAGCTCCTTCTGCTTCATGGAAGGATAAATAATTCCGTTTTTAATGAGAATATTTATTGTTTCAATATCCAGCGTGTATAATTCATTTAATTTGCCAACTCCCCATTCTGATCCCTGCAGTATTAATGGGTTTCCATTGCTATCCAATAGATTTTCGCCAACGTTTTTATACATAAACATGTTTGATTTTTCGATGCCTAATTCTTTAATTCCAAATTCTTCAAGGCTACCATAGTTCTGGAGATATTTACGTTCTCGATATATTCTGCTGATATACTTGCATAGTTCAAAATCTGTAAGTGTTCTGTTATTTCTAAGATACTTTATTCTCTCAACAATTGTCTCAAGTTCAACAAGGTCGATTTTTTCTCCGCACCATTGACAGAAGAAAGCTTTCTCGCCAACAGCGTTACCACATTTTGGACAATACACTGTTTTTTCACCCCAATCATTCTTTATCCAATCCTACTCTTGGAACTGCATTTCCGTCAACTGGTGTCGCTGATCCCTTCTACCATAGACGACGGCGGTAATCCAAACTTCACGGCTCATCTCGTTTACCCAAAAGTAAACAAGATGTTTTCCGACAACCATTTTGTGAATTCCTTCACTGTGCCACGGTTCTTCCTCTGTCAGCATGATACGGTTCGGGAGATAGCGAAGGGAAGCTATCTCTTTTTTCATATTGGTCAGCCACTTAACCGCGGTATCCGGCGCTTGAAGAGAGAAGGTGATATACCGCTGAATCTCTTGCATTTGCTTCAGTGCATAGTCCGTGATCCTAACCTCATACGCCTTCTCCATATCAGAAGTCACGCTCCAGCGTTGAAAATGCCTCCTCCAGCGAAACGCCCTGTCCGGCCTTTGCCTGTGATAACCCTTTCTCCATCATGGCATTGAATGAAGTCTCATTCATTTCGTCCCGGGCAACCGGGACGGCGGGAACCGTCAGAGGGAACGGGATGCTGCGCGTCATAATAATTTGCTTATAAAGCATGTTGATCACCGTGGATGCCGGGATTCCCAGCATGCTCAGGATGCTTTCTGCCTGCTCTTTCACTTCCGGTTCAACACGGGCCAATACATTTGCAGTTTTTACTGCCATAGATCCCACCACCTTTCGGTTCTATTATATGCTTTTGTATAACGAAATGCAATACATTATATGAAGACATGACGAGAGTTCACGTGAGCATAGGCTGCGGCCCCTGCCTTTGTGTGCTTGCCTGCAATATGTAGAGTTGACTGTTTAGACCGCCTGCCGGATGAATCGCTCCAAATTGTCTCGTTCATATGGGCGGTGGATTTGCTGACGCCGAAGCGCTCCAGTGATCGGTGCTGTGTTTTGATTCGTTTGGCACTGGACATTTTTCTGTCAAACTGGTACTATCATATATATCAAACAAGAAGGAGAGATGAACATGATCTACGATTATTCCGTCACGACCGGCAAGGGCGAACAGCTCAAGCTTTCTGACTACAAGGGCAAGGTCATTCTTGTGGTCAACACGGCCACGGGCTGCGGCTTCACGCCCCAATATGCCCCGATCGAGCAGCTCTACAAGGATTATCATGAGCAGGGCCTCGAGATCCTGGACATCCCCTGCAACCAGTTCGGCGGGCAGGCTCCCGGCACGGACGAGGAGATCCGGGAGTTCTGCACCATGCACTTCAACACCACCTTCCCTCAGATGAAGAAGGCCGACGTGAACGGCGAAAACGAGCTGCCGCTCTACACCTATCTCAAGTCCCAGAAGGGCTTTGAGGGCTTTGGCGAGCACCCGTTCAAGGAGCCACTTGAGAACATGTTTGCTGCCGCCGATCCCGACTGGGATAAGAAGCCGGATATCAAGTGGAATTTCACCAAGTTCGTCATCGACCGGGAAGGGAAGGTGGTAGCCCGCTTCGAGCCCACCGCTGACATGGCCGAGGTCGAAGCGTGCATCAAGGCACTGCTGTAATAGAGGAGGCCCACCATGCTGTTGGATACACCCCTTTCGATCAGAAAGCTGAACGCAGCAAATCGCCTGGTCATGCCGCCCATGCAGACGAACAAGACCGATCACGGCCATGTGACGGATGCGCTTGTGCAGTACTATCGCGACCGCGCGATCGGCAGCCGTCCCGGTATCATCATCACCGAGCACAGCTGCATTTCGGAGGGCGGCCGCGCCGCAGAGGGGCAGCTTTCGATCGCCGAGGACAGCATGATCGACGAGCACCGTCGGCTCACCGACGCCATCCATGAGGGCGGCGGCCTGGCTTTTGTCCAGCTCAACCACGCCGGCAGCAACGGCATCGGAGAAGCGGTTTCGGCCAGCGAACTGAATATTCCCGCCAAAAAACTGACGCGGCGGCCGCGTGCGCTGACTGTCGGGGAGATCAAGGACATCCAGGGGCTCTTTGCCGAGGCGGCACTGCGCGCCGTGAAAGCCGGTTACGACGGCGTCGAGCTCCACTGTGCGCACGGCTATCTGCTCAACCAGTTCTATTCTCCGATGACCAACAAGCGCGCGGACGACTACGGCGGCACGCTTGAAAATCGCCTGCGCTTTACACGCGAGACGCTCGTGCTTGTGCGCGAGACCGTCGGCACGGAAACGCCGATCGCCGTGCGGCTCGGCGGGGCGGACTATCTGCCCGGCGGCTCCACTGAGGAGAACGCGGTCGAGGCCAGCCGGCTGCTGGAGGCGTCCGGCGCCGACCTGCTCGACCTGTCGGGCGGCATGTGCTTTTTCATGCGTCTTGGCCATCTCGAGCCCGGGTATTTCTCCTCTATGTCCGAAAAGGTCAAAGCCGCGGTTTCCGTGCCCGTGCTGCTGACCGGCGGCGTGAAGAAGGTCTCTGAGGCCGAAGCCCTGCTCGCAGCCGGAAAAGCCGATCTGATCGGCGTCGGCCGGGCGCTGCTGAAGAATGCGAACTGGCGGGGATAAAGGATATGTAATTAAGAACGGCAAGGGTGATCAGGCTTCACCCTTGCCTTCGTCCGCGTCTATAGGAAGCCGGACTTGACCGCATCCGCGATTGGGTGTATAGTCTCTCTATCTGCAGATAAAACAAGGAGGCTCCATTATGACAGATCAGCTCAGCCGCGATATCGACAGCTATATCGCGGAAAACGAGAAAGCGATTTTTCACGATATCGCGCGTGTTGTCGCCATCAACAGTGTCGAGGGACAGCCGCAGCCCGGCATGCCCTTTGGCGAGGGTCCGACCCTGGCCCTGAACGAGGGGCTGACCATTGCCCGCGAGCTCGGGCTCGACGCCGTCAACTGTGAAAACTATATCGGCTATGCCCAGCTTGGCGAGGGAGACGGGAAATACCTCGCCACGATCACACACCTGGACGTGGTCCCGGTCGGCGACGGCTGGACGCAGGATCCCTTCACGATGTGGGAAAAGGACGGCTATATCATCGGCCGCGGCGTCATGGACGACAAGGGGCCGAGCATCCTCTGCCTCTATGCGCTGAAATATCTCAAAGAGCGCGGCATTGCGCTGCGCTATCCGATCCGCGCACTGCTCGGCGCCAACGAGGAGACCGGCATGCTGGACGTGGATTATTATCTGAAAAACTACCCGGCCCCGGTCTTCTGCTTCAGCCCCGACGCCAATTTCCCGCTGTGCAACGGCGAGAAGGGCATCTACCACGGCCGTATGATCGCCAAAGTGCCGATGCAGAACATCGTGGACATCAAGGGCGGTCTCGTCTCCAACGCCATCGCCGACCATGCCGAGGCCTGGATCCGCGCCGCGCACGTCACGGGTGAGGGCCGCGTCACGGCGGAGCAGCAGAAGGACGGCCTCTGGCACCTGACGGCCAGCGGCATCGGCGGCCACGCCTCGATGCCCGAGGGGACGCTGAGCGCGATCGGCGTGCTGGTCGATTTCATGCTCGATCACGCGCTGGCCGGTGAGCAGGAGGCAAAATTCCTGCAGGTCGTGTCGCTCCTGAACAAAGCCTACGACGGCAGCACGCTCGGCGTGCAGGCCGACGACGGGCTCTTCCAGCCGCTGACGATCATCGGCGGCGTCATCGGCGTGGAGGACGGCAAAATGGTGCAGACCCTCGACAGCCGCTATCCGACGAACATGAGCGGCGAGAAGATCGCCTCCATCATCCGCGAGCGCTTCGGCGACGTGCTCGAGGTCACGGTCGACCGCGACGCCGCGCCCTTCTATATGAGTCTTGACAAGCCCGAGGTCCAGGCCTGTGTCGACGCCTACAACGAGGTCACACATGAAGATGCCAGGCCCTACACGATCGGCGGCGGCACCTATGCCCGCGACTTCCCGAACGCCGTATCCTTCGGCCCGGAACACCCCGAGCGCCCCATGCCCGCCTTCTGCGGCCCGATCCACGGGGTCGACGAGGCAGCCAGCAAACAGGCTTTCCTCGAGGCGCTGAAAATCTATATCCTCGCGCTGCTGAAGCTCGAGACGCTTGACTTTTGAATGCAACAATGGCCGACCCATACGGGTCGGCCATTGTTGCATAATTGTGAAATATTCAGATATTGACCTGCTCGATCAGCTCTTTGAGCGCGTCGCCCGAATCGCGCAGCTTGGCGAGCTCCTCGCCGTTGAGACGCAGGGGGACGACGGCCTCGACGCCGCTGACGCCGATGATCGCGGGGATGCTCAGATGCACGCCCTCAATGCCATACTCGCCGTGCATCGGCACCGAGACCGGCAGCACCGCGTGCTCGTCGTGCACGAGCGCTGAGGCGATGCGCGTGACGGCCATCGCAATGCCGTAGTAGGTCGCGCCCTTGCGTTCAATGATGTGATAGGCGCTGTCGCGCACGTTTTCGTAGAGCTGCTGCATCGCGGCCGCATGGCCCCTGGCGTGGCCGCGCAGAGAGGCAAATTCGGTGATCTCCACACCGGCGATGTTCGTGATGCTCCACAGCGGGACCTCGCTGTCACCGTGCTCACCGACGATCATCGTGTGTACGTTGCGCGCATCGACGGAGAGATATCTTGCGATCTCGTCCTTCAGCCGCGCGGTGTCCAGCACAGTACCGCTGCCAAAGACGCGGCTTTCGCCATAGCCGGAATACTGCTGGGCGAGGTGGGTGAGAATGTCGACAGGGTTCGCGACGATCAACAGGATGCCCTCGAAGCTCGTGGCCTTGATTTGCTCGATGATGCCCTTCATAATGACAGCATTGCGTGAGACAAGATCGAGACGGGTCTCGCCGGGTTTCTGCGCGGCGCCCGAGGTGATGACGATCAGCGAGGCGTCGGCGGCGTCCTCATAGTCGCCGGCGTAGATCTTCATCGAGCCGACGTAGGGCAGGCCGTCCGAGAGATCCATCGCCTCGCCCTCGGCCTTGTCGCGGCTGCGGTTGATAAGCACCATCTCGCTGTACAGCTTCTTCTGCATCAGCGCGAAGGCACAGGAAGCGCCGACATTGCCCATGCCGACAATGGCAACTTTTCTGGGATTGATCATAGTTATCCTCCTTGTTTATGACAAATGTAAATTATATACAACTAACTGAAATTATAACAAGAGTATACCCCAAACGCAATGATTTTTATCGGCGGGCATTTACAGTCTGCCGATTTTTGATATAATACGCATAGAAAAAGATAGGGGAGGAAATCACGATGGACTATCAGGAAGCGGTCTGCTGCTTTGACGCGAGCGCCTATATCGGCGTTCCGGATGCCGAACCGACGGCGGAGGGGCTGGAGGTGCCGCGGCTGATCGCGCAGCTCGACAGCCTGTACAACACCGGGCGTGAGGACGAGGCGGGGGACTTCCTGCTCCGGAACCGGCAGCGCGCCCGGGAGCTTGGCGACTGGCGCGGAGAGCTCAGTATGCTCAGCGAGCTCATGGGGCACTGCCGCCGCAGCGGCGACCGGCAGCTCGGCTTGCGCGCGGTAAACGATGGCCTTTCCATCATCCGGCAGCACCACCTCGGCAGCACGGTTTCCGGGGCCACGGTCTTGCTAAACGCCGCCACGACGATGAAGTGCTTCGGCCACGCGGCCGAGTCCGTCCCGTATTTTGAGCATGTGGCCAGAGTCTATGCCGACAATCTCGACCCGCGGGACTACCGCTTTGCGGGGCTCTATAACAACATGGCCCTCTCCTATGAAGACGTGGGGGACTACGCAAACGCCGAGCGGCATTTTCGCCTGGCGCTCTCGGCGCTTGCCCACAGCAAGAATCCGGACAACGAGCTCGCCGTGACCTGGTGCAACCTGGCCGAGCTCTACGACAAACAGAATCCCGAGGACGAGCGCTGCACAGCCTGCATGGAAAAGGCTTGGGAGCATCTGAACGCGGAAAACCTGCCGCGCGACGGCTATCACGCGTTTACGATCTCGAAATGCGCGCCGAGCTTTGACTATTTCGGTTTCTTCCTGTATGCCCAGGAGCTGCGGGAGTGTGCGGAGGCGATCTATGCGGGGACTTGACGAGGCAAAAGCCTGCTTCGAGGAATTCGGCCGTCCGATGCTGCACGAGCAGTTCCCCGCGTACGAGGGGCGTGTGGCCGTTGGTCTCGTCGGGCGCGGCTCGGAGTGCTTCGGCTTTGACGACGCGCTCTCCCGCGACCACGATTTTCCGCAGGGCTTCTGCCTGTGGCTGACGGACGAGGACGATCTGAAAATCGGCGTGGCCCTCTCTCGCGCGTCCCGCGCCCTGCCGATTCGGAAAAGCGCACAGCGCAGCGCCATGGCCGAGGAGAGCCGCGGCGTGCACCGCATCTCGGCCTTTTACCGGCGCTATACCGGCATGAACGGCGCACCCGAAACCTGGCAGCAGTGGATGAATCTGCCGTCCTATGCCCTGGCCGAGGCGACGAATGGCGAGGTCTGGCTCGACGAGCTCGGCGCGTTTACGGCGATCCGCCAGCAGCTCCTGACCGGCATGCCCGAGGATGTGCGGCTGAAAAAGCTGGCCGCCCGCGCCGTCGAGATGGCACAGTCCGGCCAGTATAACTATACCCGCTGCCTTGCCCACAGGGAAGAGGGGGCTGCAATGCTCGCCCTTGCGGATTTTGTGCGCAGCACAGCACAGATGATCTATCTCCTGAACCGCCGCCACGCCCCCTATTACAAATGGCTGCTGCGCGGCATGGACGAGCTGCCGAAGCTCGCCGAGTTGCGTCCGGCGCTCGATTTCCTGCTGACAGCCGAGAACGACGAGCCCGGCCGCGCGACCAAGACCGGCGTGATCGAGGATATCTGCGCGGCGATCGTGCGCGAGCTTGCCGCCCAGGGACTGACGGACGGAAACTGGGATTATCTTGAAAACCACGCCTTCCGTCTGATGGATCACATTCAGAATCCGGAGATCCGCGCCATGCACGTCATGGAGGGGTAGACACGCGGACAGTGGATATACATAAAACCGAGGAAAAGCGTTCCATGAGCGACTTTTCTTCGGTTTTATACTTGGAAACACGGAGGCATCTGGGGATGCCTCCCTACGACGCGGCCCATGCCTTCCCCTTTGAGGGGAAGGTGGCTTGCCCCGATCTCACGCGAGGGGCAAGACGGATGAGGTGTTGCCGCAGGTGGGAACGGCACATAGGGAGCG
>ODAI012061223.1_pt1 | contig 14964 bp, 15 predicted proteins | sample 1539321 | NCBI WGS metagenome assembly ODAI01 (sample SAMN02144231, study PRJEB22623) | gut metagenome | biome: sheep rumen | host: Ovis aries | place: New Zealand
AGCACATCCAGCATGATCTTTGCGCCCATCTTAAATGCAAGGCAAAAAGTCTCGCAATCCGTCAGCACATTGACCTCGCGTTGGGCGGTCATGTAGTCCTCAAACAGCTCTTTTTGCTTTTCTGTAAGGCCATCAGTCAGGGCATCTCCGGCTTTGACAACTTCGTCCAGCGCCTTCGCATATTGACTGTTTCGTTTAAAGCTGCGTTCATTGGGGCGGACATCGCCGAGGTAAAGGTCTTCTAGTATTAGCATACCGTCATCCCCCCCTCAGCAGTACACAAGCTCATGCAGAACGATCTCTTTCGCGCGGAGCTGAATGCTATTCGCCCGCCGGACCCATTCCATTTGATCAGAGCTTTTCAAAGATTCCGTGATTCCTTCCTGCTTATGAAGCTGTGCAACGATCCGGTCCATCCGCTCTTGGCAGGCGTGGTCGATTTCCGCCAGGTGATGATCCAGCTTGCCAGTGAGAAGCATACTGGAATAGAGTGCGGGGCGATGCTCTTTTAAGTACTGTTTCCGCAGTTGGCCCCACTTGCCGAGGGGGGCGCTATCTGTTATAATCAGATATGGAAATAGATAATCGCCGACCCTTATGTAGCTTCCGCCGAGTGCTTCAAACGTAGATTTTTCCATGATATTTTCTCCTGTTTTTTGACCCTTATTTTGACCCTTTATAGCTTGAAAATTGGGAAATCCATCATCACGAAATGTTCTGGTTATCACGGAATTTGTATCAAATATCACAAATTTGCATTAAAAAAGTTATATTAGAAGTGCCTGGGCAAATTCGAATCCTTCCCCCCGCAACCACTAAAAAGCCGTTTTCATTAAGAAAACGGCTTTTTTCATAACTTTTTTAGCAAATATGTTTTTGCGCTTGCCGGTATAATTCAACAATAATTCAACTCGCCTTGAAATTCAACAAAAAGCCGGGGGAATTTTCCCCGACTTTACTCTTTCAATTCTGACGGTTCAGCGCCCGCTTTGTGTGACAGATATACGATCGCCTGCTCGATCTTAGCTTTTCAGAAAAGCTGCAACAAAATCAAGCTCTTCTTTTGTTGCATATTGCATTCTTTTAGCAATCATCCACATGAAAATCAACCGGCCCTGTTCATCACTGGTAAGACTTGCCCACTCTTCATCACTTATTATGAAGTCCATTGTTGATGCGGTCTTTAAGCTCTCCGATAGCTTTCCTTGTATAGGAAATGACAATGATCTCTTCCGGATTAACGAGCTGCTTTTCCACCAAATACTTAACCTTTGCGGCCATCGTAGTTGTCTTACCCGCACCAGCGCCGGCGACTAAGAGGCAATAGTCATCATCGGTTACAACCGCACGTCTCTGCTCATCATCCAAACGAATACCAGGGTCAATTTCATCAAGAATATGATCAAAATAGTCCTTGTCTTTTTCAATAGCAGTGTCGACAAAAGCCCCATTGTGCGCTGTGATATCTGCATCTAAAGTATGCATTTTGCGGAGGAAGTTTTTCAGCATGTCAATGTCCACGCGTAACTGACCCGCATGGTTTTCGATGTACTGAAAAATCATTTTGTTTTTAAGATGGGTATAGTACGGCCCATATGTCTCCTGAAGATACACTGTGTCACGATGGGTGATATACCGGTTGCGACTAAAGAGCCGCGTGTAATCACCATCAAACGAGATCAGAATATTTCCGAGACGCTCATAGTCCATAACGGCCTGAGTGTCCCGCTCTTTTGCTTGAAAGAACTTGGCGGGGAGGCCACAATGCGGACACTTTTCAGCTCTATCAGATATGGAGTTTCCGCATTCGGGACACTTTATCAAGGCCATATTTTCCCTCCTCAGTTTGCGTTGCTACGTTTATCTATAAGTCCAAGCTTCTTAAGCCGCGCTCGGATACCGCCCTCTGAACGTTTCAGCGTAACTGCTATCTCAGAAATGGGAACGTTTTTCTGAAATAGATCAATCAGCGTTTCGTCATATGTGGTCGTCCATGGCTGACCTTGATACTCAGCCGTTTTTTCAGATGCAGATGTCTTCTGGTTATTGATCTCAATTACGGCATCTATGTTATCAAGGATGAATTGCTGAGCATCAGCATTATAAACTGTCACGCGATACGTGCCACTTTGGCCGACTCTTTCTTCTGAGCTTATTCCAATCGAAGATCCTTGTTTCGTGGGTGCTTTTGTCTTCTCTCCATCCCCGACTTCAGCCTGAACAAGGAAACCGCTTTGCAGAAGGAATGTGGTAATGCTTGTATACTTTAGCTTAGTCATAGCGTTTTCGTCGACCAGCTCATTGATCCTTTTCGTGATCTCGCTGACGGGTATTGGCGTACTAGACAAACGATAATTTTTCAATATCTCATGTGAAATTGAAAACGGCTGTTTCTTTACCTTCTCTGTCTTTCCAATGTTTCCTCCGTTTTCGATTACCTTGCGCAGCAAATCAGAAACGTAGAACAGGCAGCGAGAAATCCTAACTTGGTTGATGCAATCGGAATCTGACGCAGGTTGGTCGGTTAATGGGTTAATCCCGTTTGCCAGTTTGTCCAGATACATCTTGGCGCGCTGCATGGTTTCGAGATCAGTCATATCCGCACCTCCTCCACGGCAAGGTTACTTTTTCCAGATTTCAACGGCATAGTCACACAGGGTTTTCTGTCGTGCTGAAATCTCCTCAGCTCCCCAACGGGTGTATTCCGCAACTGATTTGTTGGGCTCGATTTTAGACTCGCGATATCCTTCTTTTTTCACATTAAACGGCTTGTTAGAAATAGAGCTGTTTATTGGGCCGCTCAAGAGCATAAGGTTTCCAAGCCTCCAAAGGTATGCCTCATGGGTTTCGGTGTCAACGTCCCATTGATTTGCAACAATTGGCATAATGTGTTCAATATGCACCTCGCTGGAATCCAAATTGATCTCGAGTGTGGTATCCAGGTGCTGATGGATTCTTGTCAGAATATATCGAACAATTTCTTTTTCCGACTTCGATGCACTCCAAATTGAAAACACACCACGGAATTCCTCGTCAGACACAATCTCTCGACGAATGCTGTCACAAATATCTGTGATCTCCTCGAGTTCACCATTGTAAATTTTTCGTGCAGTTGCCGCAAAAAATCTTTCACTTTGATTTGCGACCTTCCCGCAAATTGTGAAGTTTCGGAACATGTAAACTTCGATCATGCTGACGACTTCAGCAATCTCAGATTCGGAATAGCCCGCGTCGGATTGCTTCATTGCTAGAACGACCGGGTAGAAGGCCTTTGCCTTGAAAGTCTTCAAAGCGCCCAGTGCCTTTATCAGCTTTTCGTTTTGGAATACAGCGTCGTCATCAGGGAATGACATTGCATGATATACTGGTGCCATTCTTTCCAGGTCGTTTAGCAGATCACGGCTAAGCTTAGGCGTTGATATCTCCTTGCTGATTGTACGATAAATCGCCTTATCTCGTGTAAACTCATGCCTTGAATTCCAAAAGTGCCTAATAAACTTAGTCGCATCAAGCTTGTCGAGAGAGTTTACCATGGCATTCCACTTTTTCTGTGAAGCCTCTATATCCTTGGATTGGCTGAATATATAGTTCTTTAGAAGATCGGATGTTTCAAGATCCCGGCCTCTTGCATTCAAGGTCTCAAAAATCACAAAGGCCTCTTCAAGTTTAGTGGCTTCCATATAGAGCACATTAAAACGCGTTGTAAATGTTTCAAAGTACTCATCTAGGCATTCAACAATCTCTTCTGTGTCTGCCGTGTGTAGTGCATCGACAGCCTCCTGAATCTTATCAGAAAAGAACACAAACGCTTTGCGCATGCGCTCATGGGACTTTTTCTTCTCCCTCGTTTTTCTGTTGGGAGTTCCTAACTGGATGTTGTCGCGAAAATAATCAGCGTCTAGCGCATTTAGAATCAGATGAAGCTTGTTTCCCTTTGTATTGTATCTGCCAATGAATTGGCTGGTAATATCTGCATTTCTTTCATCGGCATCAGGATTATCTGTTTCTTTGAGGATTTCCTTATAGAACAGTTGCAGTGCTCTAAGAAAGATCACCGCTGTAGTGGTTCTTTGCTGGCCATCAATGATGTATTTCTGCTTTTGATCATTATGGACAACAATTTGTCCAAAGAAGTGGTTTGCTTTTTCTGGGTCGTTCTTGGTTGTAAGAAGATCTTCCCAAAAATCACTAAGCTCGTCGGCTTCCCAGGAATATTCGCGCTGGTAGTCCGGAATATGGTAAATCTCTCCTAAATAGGTTTTCATGTTCCAGATTGAGCAGTTTTGTAAGGCCATTTTTCATCCTCCCCGTCTATATCTTTCGCTTTCCCACAATTTGTTGTCGGTAACTATAGTACTTTCACTATCTCCCCATACGTCACCAGCGACACGTTCCCGAGCTCTTTTGCCTTCTCCGCACAGCCCTTGGTGAAGCCGGATTTGGAGAAGAGGAAGAAGTGCTTGTTCTTATACGGGAACAACTCGCTGCGGGTGATGAGCGACTCCAGGACAGCGAGATCGACCTTCTCCGTTGTCCATTTGCACTCGGCGAAGAGGGCGGTGTCCTTGTCCTGCTCGCCCATGATGTCGATCTCGGCCTGGCTCCTGTGAGCGGGATCGTTACCCCACCAACGGCCCAGGGAGGTGAACTCCACCGGGGATTTACCGCTGAGCAGCAGCTTCCAGAGATACTGCTTGCAGATCTCCTCAAACACTTTGCCCATATACTCGGGCAGATGCGGCTCAATGCGCTTGTAGACTAGATCCGCCGCACCGCGCGCGATCATGGAGGCGTTCTCCGGCACAAAGCGATACCAGAAACGGAACATATTGTCATCAATGGAATAGATCGACTTCTTGGACGCCTTCTCGCCGTAGGGCGTCTCTTTTTGCACGATGCCCAGCGCGACGAGGTTCTTGAGATAGGTGGAGCAGACGTTTGTATCCTCACCGACCTTGCTTGAGATCTCCGACATACGGGAGGCGCCGGTGGCGATGGCGGTGATGATCGCCGTGTAGATCGCCGGCTCCCGGACTTCCTGCTTCAGAAGGTTCGTCGGTTCCTCATAGAGAGAGGAGGTGGGATTCAGATAGGTGTTCTTGACATTCTCCTCGATGCTGAGGCGGTCGTTCATCTGCAGAAGGTACTGCGGCGTCCCGCCCACGATCCCGTAGGCAAGGGCCTTCTCCTCGGCAGAAAAGTTGCCGAAATAGCGGCAGGTCTCCTCAAAGTCGAAAGGCTGCAGCTTGATCTGCGCCGTGCGCCTGCCGTACAGCGGCGCCTTGTAGGCCAGCACATGATCCTCCATATACGACATGGACGAGCCGCAGAGGATCAGCATCAGCTTGGAGCGATCCTTGTACTTGTCGATCAGCAGCTGCAATGTGGAGGCCAGACTCTTGGAAGCTCGTGCCACGTAGGGGTACTCATCGATGGCCAGGATAATCCGCTCCTTCTCCGAGAGGCGGAAAACCGTCTCCAGCGCAGCCTGGAAGGAGGCGAAGGAGGTTTCGGCATCGATGCCGCTGGCGTACTCGATGATGCTCTTGCTGAAGTTCTCCAGGTTCTGCTTCGCGTTGCTCTCGACGCCCATGAAATAGATGGCGTTCTTGCCGTCGATAAAATGGTTGATGAGCGCAGTTTTCCCCACGCGCCGACGGCCGTAGAGGACCACGAACTCAAATTTGTCGGAATTATATAATTGAGTCAGGGAAGCGAGCTCCCGCTCTCTGCCGATAAACATGTAGACTACCCCCATGTTAAGGTTATTTGTAGTATAGCACACGATATATAAATAGTCAAGTACGATTCGGCAAATCGTGCTTGACTATTATTTGCGTATAAGTGAATACAGGATTCGATTTGCAGATCTAAAGCAAATTATTCTTGCTTATTCGGTACGAATAGCGTATAATAATTGCAAGAGGTGATCTGCATGGAAACGAGGCTGGGAAAAATCACGGCCGGCAAAGCCGGCGGAACGGCGTCGAGTGGATCGAAAACCTATAAGCTGACCTTGCCGTCGGCATGGGTTGCAGCTATGGGTTTGGCCGGCGAGGGTGGCCGAGTGGTCCTTTCCTTCGACGGTGAGACGATCACCGTTCGCCCGGAACAGCGTGTGGAGCAGTACAAAGCAGCACGCTTGGCGCAGGGTCACGAGCTGATGGAGATCCGCTACTATAACGGCGATGCCCTCTGCACCTTGATTTACGCAGACAAAACCGCGCAGGACCTTTGCGCAGAAAATTATACAGACATCCTTGTAAAAACCGCATTCGGAAAGAACGTGCTTCCAACATGGGCAGATCTGGAATCATTTCTGGAGGAGCGCTGCATCCCGCGGCAGCGAGCGGGACTGCGGGAGTATTTGGAGGCGCTGGGATTGGATGAATATGATCCCCTCGCCATTATTCAAAAAACTAAGGGGCGTATGGCTGAGGACAATCAGTGGATGGAGGTGCGACAGATCAGATGACAGTACAGTTTGTAACGAACGACAAGGTGGCCGAGACCTCCTCCAAAGGCAACCAGGAGAAATGGCAGGACGGCGGGCGCTGGTACAAGCTGGATCAGTTCGGCTATGAGGGTCTTGCCGAGACGATGATTTCTCGCCTGCTGGAGCACAGTAGCATAGAAACGGACACGCCCTTCCGTTTCGTCCGCTACCGGATGGAACGGATGAACGTTCACGGGCGGGATCGAAACGGTTGCTCAAGCGAGGACTTTCTCCGACCCGGAGAGTCTATCATTACCCTGTCCCACCTGTTCAAAAGAGAAGGTCGCAACCTGAAAGACACTTTAACGCGTCTGTCCAGCGACAAGAAGCGGATCGCGTGGCTTGCCGAGGAGACGTCAGCGCTCACTGGGTTGGAGCAGTTTCCGCAATACTTGACGCTGCTCTTTGAGGTGGATGCCCTGTTTCTGAACGATGACCGGCACCTAAACAATATTGCCGTGCTGGAAAAGGGCGGGCGGTTCGACTATTGCCCCATCTTTGACAACGGCGCAGGGCTTCTGTCCAATGTGCAGATGGCGCCGATGGACATTGATCCCGCCGCGCTGATCCGTTCAGCGAAAGCACGACCATTCAACACGACCTTCAACCGCCAGGTGATTCATGCGAGGAACCTGTATGGACCGCAGCTCCACAGCCCTAAATTCACAGCAGAAGAGCTTCGCTTCGAACTGGAAGAACCGCTGAACTACTATGCGCAGCGTGATCGCGGCTTTATTGCGGATCGCGTTTGTCAGACGATCTTAATGCGGCAAAAGGAACATAATAAGGAATAAGCACAGAAATTCTCACTCGAAGAGGTGATAATTATGGCTAATGGAGATAATCCAACCGAAAAAGAACATTTCATACCACGAATGTATTTACGAGGTTTTTCTGAAGTCAAAGAATCCGGAAAAGCTTTGATATGGCAATTTAACCTTAAAACAATGCAGCAGACTCCTGTTCAAGTAGACGTACAAGACATTTGTTTTGAAAAGAACTTATATGAAATCAAAGGCCGAGATGGATCATTCATTGCGCAGAACACAATCGAAAAAACATTTGGCAAAATAGAGGATAATACCAACAGAGTGATCCAGGCAGTCCGCGCGAAGTCAGAAAACGAGAACTGCTTGAATTGTCCAACGGTTCTGTCTGAGGATGATAAAAGCTATCTGATTATCCTTATTACCTCTTTGTTGTATCGTGATCCCGCAACAATCGAGTCGGGTATTAGTTTCCTGCAAGAATCAAATCCTAATATGGATGATCGTGAAGCCAGAAACTTCACTCTTCTGAATCTGCTCCCCTTGGGCCTTGATGCGGAGTGGGACAAAAATACGATTATCAGGACTGCAGTAGGGAACTTGACGGGGATGGCATATCAAATCGGCATTGCAGACGAGGACATTATTATCACATCGGACAGGCCGGTTGTGATATGGTTCCCAAAAGAAAATGAACAACACAACCGGCCTAGAGCGATTGCTTTTCCTCTGACCTCAAGACTCCTGCTATACATGTTCCCCGAGGAGAGTGTTGATCCTATAGCGAGAAATTGCTTTGTCAAGCTTAGCGAAGATCAAATCAATGACCTTTATGTCAATACTGCAGTGTCTGCAAGAAACTGGATCTATTCACGAAATCAGTTGACAACAGAACAGCAGGGAATCATTAGAGAAGCAAGAAAAAAGATTAGACTGAATTGAACATGCGCCGGAAAACCGTTGACAGCGGTTTTCCGGCGCATGTTTGTATTTTGGTAGAAAGGTTATTGCTTCTCGATCTTCCCGTGCTCCTTTTCAAACTCCTCGATGGCCTTGCGGATCAGGTAGATCACTTCTCCGTTGGCGGAGCGGCCCTCGTACTGAGAAATATAGTGCAGTTTATAGTGAAGCCCGCTGTCAATGCGCAGCCCGAGGTGTTTATCCTTTTCCTTCTTCATCGCATCCATGTCATACCCTCCATGTACTTGATAAAAGATAATTTGAGTTTATTTCAAGTACATGATAGAATGTGTAAAATGTACTCAATTTAAGTACAAAATAATTGGAGGGGTGAGAATATGGAGATATCAGGGAAGGCTTATTTTGTCAGTGATCCGCAAAGGATAGAGGATCTTCTCGTATTGCATTTGGTGGAGAAGGAGCGCCCATTTGAGGTCGAAAAAATTGTGAAGCTGGCAAAGATCGACTATGAGTATTTCATCACGGACATGGTCGCGGATCGGCAGTTCATCGAGGATCACGCCGCCCTTTGCTCAAAAGGTGAGGTCTGGCGCTGCATCCTGGTGCAGCAGCGCGGTCACGCTGACGGTGTGCTTGTGATGCCGGAGGACGGCTGCTTTGTCGGCTGGGCGGCGTATTACAGCGAATAAATTAGCCCCTGCCTTGCAGAAGCGAGGCAGGGGCAGCGATCATTCCTTGTCCTTCTGATAGTTCCCGGATTCTGATACAAAGGCGTCATAGGTAAAGCGCGCGCCCAGGCGGAAGCCGGCGATGAAAGCGGCCAGCGTGGACTCGCCGTTGAAGGCGGCCCAGGCGTCGGCATAGTCCAGGAAGCGTTTCTTTTCCTCGCCGGACAGCGTATCGGAAAGATAGTCCTCGTTTTCCCGGATCGTCTGCAGCTCGCGCTGCACGCTCTCGTCATCCTCGAAGCCGCTGTCCTGCGGGTCGATATTGCCGTAATAGAGCTCCTCGATAAAGATTTTCATGTCGTTTCTCCTTCGTTTCTTTAGGAGAAACCCGTGCACTTTCTGCCTGAAAACATAGATTTTGCAACGTTTTTGAAATGTGCTTGCTCAAATGCGTTATTCACCGCTTGACCACATTGTCCGCCCGGAAAAGATATCCGGGCGGATTTTTTAGTGTTATCAAGGCTTCGCGGGCTTCTGCAGAGCAAGTTTTTAGAGTGAAAATAAAAAGATATCCTCCCCGTGCGGGAGGGATCTGAACTGCAGTTATCCAACAGAGGCAGAAAAATGAATCTTTTATCCTTCCTGTTTCGAAAGAAAAAGCAACTTCCAGAGCCTCCTCCGCTGCCATCATGGAGTGAGGCGGTATCCGTGATGTATAAACAAGCAGCTCAACTGTTTTGGGGATCGCTCGAATCATTATTTGCCTTGCGTAAGAGCAATGATTCGGGCATTTTTATATCTTTCAGTTTGAGAGAGGGCACTACCACTCTCTCTTTTAACGGCCTCGGCTAATTTTTTGTTTTTAATAAAATCAGCCGCAATTTCTGTTGACTTCCAGATACTATTCGGCTATAATAAGTGCAGAATTAAAATTAGCCGTAACCTACGCATTTAAGGTGGTGCCTTTATGGAATACATCAGCCGACATATGGAAAACCGTGTTTTGGAGTTGAGCAAGTCATATTCTGCGATTCTGCTGACTGGTCCCCGCCAGGCAGGCAAAACGACTATGCTCCGGGCGTTGGCAGAGAAAGAGAACATCGGCCGTAAATACGTAACATTAGACGATTTGACCGAGCGCGACATGGCAAAAAATGATCCCGCACTGTTTCTGCAGCTCCACCAACCCCCGGTGCTGATCGATGAGGTGCAGTATGCGCCGGAGCTGTTCACCTATATCAAAATTCACGTCGACGAGCATCACATCCCTGGCGCCTTCTGGATGACCGGTTCACAGATATTCCGCCTGATGCGTGGCGTGCAGGAGTCTCTGGCCGGACGCGTGGCGCTGCTGCACATGTCGCCTCTGTCCCAGCGGGAGATTATCGGTGCGCCATGCGTTCCCTTTACCCCGGATTTGGAGCGGCTTCTCGCCGAGCGAGATCAGATCAATCCGGTTACCACACCGGAGCTTTTCGCGCGTCTGTGGCGAGGTTCCATGCCGGGACTCATCAGCGGCCCTGCGCTGGATCGGAATGTCTTCTATTCGTCCTATCTATCCACCTATGTGGAGCGCGATGTGCGTGAGCTTTCCGGCAGCGTGGACGCGCTAAAGTTCAACCGCTTTGTTACAGCGGTTGCCGCTCGCTGCTCTCAGCTGCTGAACTATAACGCGCTCGCTGAAGATGCCGACATCGACATACAGACATCAAAAGCCTGGATCAACATTCTGGAAACGCTGGGGATTATCTTCCTGCTGCATCCCTATTCCAATAATGTCCTTAAGCGTACAATCAAGACGCCGAAAGTGTATTTCTATGATACCGGACTGGTTTGCTATCTGACTCGCTGGTCTTCCCCAGAGGTAACCGAGAGCGGTGCCATGAGCGGCGCTCTGCTGGAGAACTTCACGGTGTCGGAGATTATGAAGAGCTATCAGAACGCTGGCCTCGAGCCATACCTCTACTTTTACCGTGACCGTGACGCCAAAGAAATCGACGTCATCCTCGAGGGCGACGGCAGGCTCTGCCCGCTGGAGATCAAAAAGACCGCCACGCCGGACAGGCGTCTGACCCGTGTGTTCAACGTGATCGACAGATCCCCGCTCCAGCTCGGTACTGGCGCTGTCCTTTGCATGGCGGACAAGTTCAGCGCCTTTGACAGCAATAATTTGATCGTCCCGATCTGGATGATATGACCCGGGGCTTATCATGTGATGTTCTTACAGCGGCAGTAATCGCCCCGCATTTGATTTCGAGTTAATCGTATCATTTCGGAAGTAGCATCCCCTTATTGTTTTCAGATCATCCCACGCTGTCCCTGTTACAGGCGCGGCTCCGGGATGGATCGTCGGTTGCTCTGAAGGCTTAGGGAGATTGTAAACGCTTGTTTTGCGTGATACTATAAAGATATCCAACAGCGACAGAAACAGGAAAGAGGGATGCTCTATGAAAATTGTGGTTCTTGACGGATATACCGAAAATCCAGGAGATCTGAGCTGGGACGCCCTGGCGGCCTTTGGCGAGCTGACGGTCTATGACCGTACGCCTTATGACGATGCTGTCATCATCGAGCGCATCGGCGAGGCCGAGGTCGTCTTCACCAACAAGTGCCCCATCCGCAAGCCGGTCTTCGATGCCTGCCCAAAACTGAAATACATCTCGGTTCTCGCCACCGGCTACAACGTTGTGGACTGCAGCTATGCCTGGGAGAAGGGGATCTGTGTTTCCAACGTCCCGACCTACGGCACGGCCGCCGTCGGCCAGTTTGCCATCGCGCTGCTGCTGGAGATATGTAATCGTGTGGCGCACCATTCCGAGGCTGTGCATGCGCTCCGCTGGGAGAACAGTGTTGACTGGTGCTTCTGGGACTACCCGCTCATTGAGCTGGCCGGCAAGACCATCGGCATCATCGGCTTCGGCAAGATCGGCCAGACCACAGGCAAGATCGCAAAGGCCATGGGCATGACCGTCCTGGCCAGCGGCAGCCGCGAGACCGATGCCGGCAGGGCCATCGCCGAGTATGTCGACCGTGACACCCTCTTTGCCCGCAGCGATGTCGTCGTCCTGCACTGCCCGCTCTTCCCCGAGACCGAGGGCATGATCAACAGGGAAGCCATCGCCAAAATGAAAGACGGCGTCATCCTCATCAACAACAGCCGCGGCCAGCTGGTCGTGGAGCAGGACCTTGCCGACGCGCTCAACAGCGGCAAGGTTTACGCCGCCGGTCTTGACGTCGTGTCCACCGAGCCCATCAAGAGCGACAACCCCCTGCTCCATGCCAAAAACTGCTTCATCACCCCGCACATCAGCTGGGCGCCGAAGGAGGCCCGCGAGCGCATTATGGCCTGCTCGGTGCAGAATCTCCGGTCCTATGTGGATGGCGCGCCGATCAATGTCGTCAACAAGCCGCGGGAGGCCAGATCATAAACCGGGAGCTTCGCCGGGACGCGGACGAGATCGTCCGTGCATCGCTGACGGCGGTGCAGCCTGACGCTGCGGTGCGGCGTGCTCTGCAGGATTTTCACCCCGGCAGCGGCTGCACCCTGCTGTCAGTGTGCTCGTCGTGGCTGTCCGCGTTAAGAAAACGCTGATCCGCAGCGGCGTAAGGGTCTGCATAAAATAAAAGCATAAAAAAGACAGACCGGGCACGAATCGTTCGATGCCCGGTCTTGTCATACCTGCAGTACGGCCGCGGACTATGAAGATCTGCGGTTTTTCTCCTGCGCTCGTCTTTTGTCAAAAGCTGTCCATTACCAGTCGGTCATGGCCTGCTGAACCGCTCCCTGACGGTAAAGAATATCGTACAGCGCGGCCGGCTCCTCTTGGCAGCCGTTTCGCAGCCAAAGCCGCACCATGGCCGTCATGCCCGAAAGAAAGAAAATGCCGTGATATGCCATTTCATCCGTCGTATCGACACCAAAGTGCCGCGGGTCGGCATTGACGGCGGCGGCGCGGTCCCGGATCGTTTCCCAGGTCAGCTGCAGGATGCCGTATTGTCTGCTTTCCGTGAGATAGTAGAGGTAAAACTCCCTGTGCTCGCGGATGAAAGCGAAAATCTCGGCAAAGCAGTCGCGCGCGGGGGCGTTTTCGTCAAGCTTTCGAAAAAAGCTCTCGGTCAGCTGGCGGGACATGTTCTGCTCCACCTTTTCCACCAGATCGTAAACGTCCTGATAGTGTGCGTAGAAGGTCGAGCGGTGAACGCCGGCCTCCTCACAGATCTCCCGTACCGTGATTTTCCCGATCGGGCGGTGCTGCTGCGTCATCATGGCGTACACTGTGCGGATGATTTTTTCATCCGTTTCGCGGTTCAGGCGGTTGTTTTTTACGTTCACAGTTCCGTCCCCCCTTTTTTTATTAAACCGACACATATCTGGATATTATCGGTTGAACGGGTTTCCTGATTGCAGTATACTATAGGTACATTAGGAAAACAAGTGTCCGTTTAATCACAAAAAGGAAGACGATAGATGAAGAACGAAAAACTGATGCGGGAGGGCAGCGTCGCCGAGCTGCTGCTGAAGATGAGTTTCCCTGTGATCCTGGTCATGATGGTCACGGTGCTCTACAATCTGGCCGACGTCTTTTTCATCGGCCGCTTCGGCGATCGGTTTCAGCTTGCCGCGATCTCGCTGGCCGGGCCGGTGTTTTCCGCCGTGTCCGCCTTCAACACGCTGATCGGCTTCGGCAGCTGCACAGCCTGCTCCATCGCCCTGGGCGAGGGGCAGGAGGATCTGATAAAAAAATTCAGCGCCTTTGCGCTGTATGCCTCGATCGGGTTTGGGGTGCTGCTCGGCGCGCTGATCCTCGGCGGGATGCCGTTTTTGCTTCCGCTTCTGGGCACCGATGGGGAGACCGCCCCCTATACGGAGGAATATCTGCGGATCGTGGCGCTGGGCGCGCCCTTTATGATCGCAAGCGGCGCACTGGGCAACACAGTGCGCGCCGATGGGGACGTCAAGGATGCGATGATCGCCTCGATGAGCGGTACGCTGCTTAACATTGCGCTCGATCCGCTGTTTATCGCCGTTTTTCGCTGGGGCTGCGCCGGCGCGGCGCTGGCGACCGTGATCGGGAACGTCGTCAGCCTGCTTCTGCTGCTGCGGGCGGTCTCACGAAAGAAAGCCTTTTCCCTGTCGGTAAAGGAGTTTACGTTCCGCAAGGAGATTTCTCTGCGCGTGCTTGGCCTTGGACTGCCGATGGCGGCAAGCACGCTGCTGATGAGCTTTTCCTCCGCAATCTCCAACCGGCTCACGGTTTCCTACGGGAACGTCGCCGTCGCAGCGCGCAGCGTGGCCGGGAAGAGCGCCATGCTGATCCCGATGATTGTGATGGGATTGTGCATGGGCGTTCAGCCCGCTGTCTCTTACGCCTACGGCTGCCGCAATAAGGCGCGTCTGCGCAAAATCGTCTTCGGCGTCGGGGCCGTATGCGTTGCCGTGGCTGCGCTGATGTCCGCTGTGTTTTTCTTCTTCCGTGAGCAGTTTGTCGCGGCCTTCAGCTCAGACGAAGAGATCATTGCACTGGGCAAAACTATGATGCTCGGTACATTGCTGGCCGTCCCGGTGGAAGGGATATACCACATGTGCTCGACCTTCCTGCAGGCGACGGGCAAGGTGAGCTTTGCAACGCTGACTTCCCTGCTGCAGAAGGGCCTGGTTTTCCTGCCGGTGCTGCTGCTGATGGAGCGCCTTTTCGCCCTGAACGGGATCATTTTCTCAAACGCGGTCACGACGCTGATTTCTACGGGCATCGCGCTGCTGCTCTGCCGCAGCTGGAGCCGACAGATGTTTTCTGGTGCTAAGGGATAAGGAAAACCACTGCCCCTGCCATCGTTTCAGGATGGCAGGGGCAGTTTTTGATTCACGCTGTGAACGAGAAATCCAGAATATCGAGTTTTCCCTTTCCCTCATAGCAGAGGTACAGCGGATGCGTGCCCGCGCAGGGGAGCAGAGAACTTGTGTACGCTTTCCAGTCCCGGGAGGGGCAGAGCGCGATTTCCGCAAGGGTTTCGCCCTTGGGATCGGTACGGACATAGAGCGTGCCCCTGGCCGAGCCGCGCACGCGCACCGCGATCTGCCTGGCATCGGTCAGATCGAAGTACTTGAAGCCCG
>ODAI010833119.1_pt1 | contig 14963 bp, 16 predicted proteins | sample 1539321 | NCBI WGS metagenome assembly ODAI01 (sample SAMN02144231, study PRJEB22623) | gut metagenome | biome: sheep rumen | host: Ovis aries | place: New Zealand
GTACGAACGTCGCGGCCCCCGTGGAGGCTGATAGCGTGACAGAGTTCTTCAAGATTTACAGCAGCAGGGGGGTCGCCTTGGGGTTTTTTGCCTGTTGTGGGGTTCTGCTGATGACCTGTCATACCTGTTATGGAGTTATCCAGTATGATAACTGTGGAATTTGTAGCGTTGTAAGCTATGTTAACAAGACCTGTCATACCGCTGTGCATGAAGGTGGAATCACCGATAACAGCAACAGACTTCTTCTCAGCATCAGCGCCCAGTGCCTTGTTGTAGCCGTGGAGTGCGGATATGGAAGCGCCCATGCATATAGTGGAATCCATAGCGCACAGAGGAGCGGTAGCACCCAGTGTATAGCATCCGATATCGCCCGATACAGTGACTTTCAGCTTGCTCAGGCAGTAGAACAGTCCTCTGTGAGGGCAGCCTGCACACATAACGGGGGGTCTAACGGGAACAGTGTCCTCGAATGTATCGAACTCGGGCTTGATACCCAGTACCTTATCCCTGATGATGACCTGATTGATCTCACCCAGCCAGCCGAAGAGTTCCTTACCCTGACATTCGATACCGTTCTTCTTGCAGTGTGTTTCGATAACGTCGTCGAGTTCCTCGATAACGATTATCTTCTTGCACTTTGAAGCGAAGTCCTTGATGATATTCACAGGCATGGGGTTAACGATACCCAGCTTCAGGTAGCTTACCTTGTTGCCCAGTGCTTCCTTTGCGTACTGGTAGCAGATACCTGCGGTAACAACACCGATCTCGGTATCATTATACTCAACTGTATTGAGGGGGCAGTTCTCGCCGTACTCAGCGATAGCTCTCATCCTGTCCTCAACGATCGGGTGTCTGCGGATAGCGTTGCCGGGCATCATAACGTACTTGGCAGCGTTCTTCTCGTAAGGTATAGGCTCGCGCTCTTCCCTGTCGCAGAGTTCAACTGCGGACTGTGAATGTGCCACTCTTGTGGACATTCTTACTATAACAGGCACATCGAACTTTTCTGAAAGCTCGAATGCCATCTTTGTGTACTCCTTGCACTCAGCAGAATCGGAGGGTTCGATCATCATTGTCTTTGAAGCCGCAGCGTGATGACGGGAATCCTGTTCGTTCTGTGAAGAATGCATACCGGGGTCATCAGCAACAGCGATGACCATACCGCCTGTAACGCCTGTATAGCCTGCGGTATACAGCGGATCGGCAGCAACGTTAAGACCAACGTGCTTCATTCCGCAGAAGCTTCTTACACCTGCTATGGAAGCGCCCAGTGCCACCTCCATAGCGACCTTCTCATTCGGTGCCCACTCAGCATATATCTCATCATACTTAGCAGCAGCCTCGGTTATCTCGGTAGAGGGTGTACCCGGGTAAGAAGAAACGACCTTACAGCCCGCCTCATAAAGACCTCTGGCAAATGCCTCATTACCAAGCATCAGTTTTTTCATAGCTCTCTTTCCTTTCATGCAGGACTGCTTTATGCAGCCTTCATTTCGTGTGATACGTCAAAGATAAATTATACCTTATAGATACATAAATTTATTATATCATACTCAGCCGCGAATTGCAAGAGGTATGATATAAGTTTTTTAGACCATAAAATTCCATATCGGTATTGAATGACGCTCCGATCATCATTTGATGCAGTTTGATAAGTACGCTTTTAAAGAGATGTACCGTTACAGTACAGATGTATCGTGTCAGTGGGCTGATTAAATAATTTGAATTAAACTCTTGACAAATCAGATGCTCTATGTTATAATATTGTTGGTTAGTTACTGCTAACCGTTTTTAAAAGTACTTAGTTAGTCTTATATAACCACGACGAAAGGAGTATAAAATGAGCGTAGTTATAGTAGGCGGCAACGACCGTATGGCAGGACGATACAAGGATATATGCAGTTCATACAAATGCAAGTCAAAAGTATTCACCCAGATGCCTGCCGATTTTGAAAACAAGATAGGCAAACCCGATCTTGTTATTGTATTCACAGGAACGTGTTCACATAAAATGCTCGGCGGTGTGAAAAAGCACACAGAAAAGTCGGGCACACCTGTAAGACATCTTCATTCATCAAGTGCAAGCGCACTGAAGAACCTTCTCAGCGAATACAGAAGCTGACAACATACAAATGCTGCACGGCGGTAAGCTGTGCAGCATTTTTTTGTATGTAAGTACCCCCGTATCCACGATCAGGATACGGGGGTACTCTGCAGAATATGGGAGATCATATTTTGGCTTATTTCCTGCCGGCATGGCACTTATCGTGAAGTGCACAGTGCGCACAGCCGCTGCCGCAGCTGCTCTTTCCGGACCTTTTATCCTTTATCACACTGCGCACTGCTGCAGCTATCACTGCAGCAAGTATTATGATAACGATTATGTTTCCAATATTTGCGCTTAACCATGCCGTCATTATTATTCCTCCTTATCAGGAACCTGCAGCAGCAAGCTTGCTGTCGAGTTTTGAAGCCTCTTTGTATGGACGGAGCAGCATATATACCATGCAGCCGAGAACAGCTGCTGCAAATATTACTCCGATGATATTGCCGTTTCCTGTGAACAGACCGCCGAACTGATTTATCATAAATGCAACAGCATAAGCAAATCCGCACTGATAGCCGATAGCGAACCATGTCCACTTTGCATTGTTCATCTCACGCTTGATAGCGCCGATAGCTGCAAAGCAGGGTGCGCACAGCAGGTTGAATACAAGGAAGGAATATCCTGTGATGCTTGTGAACTGTACTGCCAGTTCCTGCCATACAGTCCTGTCTCCTCCGCCGTAAAGTGTACCCATTGTTCCGACGATATTCTCCTTAGCCACAAGACCTGTAACAGAAGCCACAGCTGCCTGCCAGTTGCCCCAGCCAAGAGGCACGAATATCCATGCTATAACACTGCCGAGTTTTGCCAGGATAGATGAGCCGAGTTCTTCTTCCTCCAGCATACCGAAGCTGCCGTCAACAAAACCGAAGCGGCTTGTGAACCATACAATTACCTGCGAGATGAGTATTACTGTACCTGCCTTCTTGATGAAAGACCAGCCGCGCTCCCACATGGAACGAAGAACGTTCTTGAAGGAAGGGAGATGATATGCAGGAAGCTCCATAACGAAGGGTGCAGGGTCGCCTGCGAACATCTTTGTCTTTTTCAGCATTATGCCTGATACGATTATAGCCGCCATACCAACGAAGTACGCCGAGGTAGCTACCCATGCAGCACCGCCGAATATAGCACCTGCTACCATGGCGATGAAAGGTACCTTCGCGCCGCAGGGAATGAAAGTCGTTGTCATTATGGTCATACGTCTGTCACGCTCGTTTTCGATAGTACGGCTCGCCATGATACCGGGCACGCCGCAGCCTACACCTACAAGCATGGGTATGAAGGATTTTCCCGAAAGACCGAACTTACGGAATATCCTGTCAAGTACAAATGCTATACGTGACATATATCCGCAGGCTTCAAGGAATGCCAGCATCAGGAAGAGTACCAGCATCTGGGGAACAAATCCCAGCACCGCACCAACACCTGCGATGATACCGTCTATGATAAGACCCTTGAGCCAGTCGGCTGCACCTGCTTTGTCAAGAGCTTTTTCAGCCAGTGCAGGTACAGGGGGGATGTAAGTACCGTAATCAGCAGGATCGGGCTCATCACCGATCTTTTCTACACTTGCCAGCGCATCTTCATAGTCGGCAATAGCAGCGGTCTCCTCGGAGATCTCCAGTGTTTCCTCGTCTTCAACTTCGTAAGTGAATTCACCTTCGGGGGCTGTGCCGTTTGCTTCAACATAAGCGTCATAACCATCTATGATAAGCTGAGCATTTGCGTACTCCTCCGCATCAGCCTCATACTCAGCCGTACCCCTGCCGAACAGATGGAATCCGTCCTCACCGAAAATATTATCATTGGTGAAATCCGTCAGAGGTGCGCCCACACCTACCATGGCTATCCAGTACACAGCGAACATTATCGCCGCGAATATAGGCAGACCCAGCCACCTGTTCGTAACTACCTTGTCTATCTTGTCCGAAGTGGAAAGTGCGCCCTTGTTCTTCTTATTGTAGCATCCGCCGATGATACTTGTTATATAATTGTATCTCTCGTTGGTTATCAGGGATTCGCTGTCATCATCAAGCTCCTTTTCCACCTTTTCGATATCCTTGTTGATGTGAGCCAGCTTTTCACCCTTTATGCCCAGCTTCTCTATGACCTTGTCATCACGCTCGAAAAGCTTTATGGCATACCATCTCTGCTGTTCCTCGGGAAGTTCATGAACGCAGGCTTCTTCGATATGTGCGATAGCGTGCTCGATAGCAGCATTGAAACGGTGTACAGGTCCGCCGTGTTTTGTTTCGGCAGCCGATACAGCAGCTTCAGCCGCCGCGGATATGCCGTCGCCTTTCAGTGCAGATATCTCCATGACCTTGCAGCCCAGTGCCTCGCTCAGCTTTGTAAGGTTTATCTTATCACCGTTCTTGTTTACGATATCCATCATATTAACAGCACATACCACGGGTATACCTATCTCGGTAAGCTGAGTTGTCAGGTAGAGATTCCTCTCAAGATTAGTGCCGTCGATGATGTTGAGTATCACGTCGGGATGCTCGTCTATCAGATAGTTACGCGCTACCACTTCTTCAAGTGTGTACGGTGAAAGGGAATATATTCCCGGCAGGTCAGTAACTATGACATCATTGTGTTTTTTCAGTTTTCCTTCTTTTTTCTCAACAGTAACTCCGGGCCAGTTTCCCACAAACTGGTTAGAGCCTGTCAATGAGTTGAACAGCGTGGTCTTTCCGCAGTTGGGATTGCCCGCCAGCGCAATTTTTATGCTCATACTTATTCCTCCATTAGTGTTAGCTTAGGCTAACTTATATACAAAAAAATCAGAGCACTTCTATCATTTCGGCATCTGCCTTGCGGATAGAAAGCTCATAACCGCGTACCGTGACTTCTATGGGATCACCCAGAGGTGCTACCTTGCGCACCGTCACAGAAGCGCCCTTGGTAAGACCCATGTCCATTATCCTGCGCTTTACAGCGCCCTCACCCGTCAGCTTTTTAACGGTAACGGTATCACCGATCTTTGCTTCTTTCAGCGTCATTTTCTCTTCCTCCTTACACCATGATCTTCATTGCCAGTTCGCGGCTGACTGCCACCCTTGTTTCCTTGACGTTCACTATGAGATTTCCGCTCATCACAGAGATGACCGTTACTTTTCCTCCCACAGCAAATCCCAGATCTTCAAGGTGCCTGCGCACTTCGGCAGTACCGCCTATGCGTGAAATAGTGTAACTTTCGCCTGCATTCGCAGATAGTAATGGCATCATCTTTACCTCCCCATTTTTGTTAGGAGTCGCTAACTCCATATAATATGATACATCTTCGGCAACTCAATGTCAATACTTATAAACAGATTTTGTCGGAATAGCAAAGAAGTTAGCCGAGTATAACCTTTGCTTTTTGTCAATCTATATAATTAAGATATACCGCCGTCATACCCTGCCGCACTATACCTTTTTCCGCCGGACATCGTGCGGTATAACACAGTATATCAAACTGCAAAGGCTGCCGCAATATCACGGCAGCCCTCACATCAGTATCTATAAAAAGGTTTGAGTGTATGCTTTAAGCAAGCTTTTTACCCAGCTCGCGGCACTTTGCAAGTGCATCCTCATCAGGGGTATTGTTGCAGATAAGACCCTCGCCGTCTACGATCTCCGCACCTGCAGCCTTTACTCTGTCAGCCCACAGACGCATCCATTCGCCGTCGCCCCAGTCATAGGAACCAAACAAAGCAAGCTTCTTGCCGCTTATCTTACCCTCGATACCTGCGAAGAAAGGCTCGAACTCAGTATCCTCCAGTTCTTCTGCACCCATAGCAGGGCAGCCCAGTGCAAGTGCATCATACTCAGAAACATCACCGTCAAATGCAGATACCTGCACTGCGGATACTCCTGCGCCCTCAGCAACGGCATTTGCCATAGCCTCTGTATTACCTGTTCCGGACCAATAAATTACTGCTGTTTTCATTGTATAGTACCTCCTTGATCTATGCCACCGCAGTGACATCAGCTGCGCAGTTACGCAGCTTTTTTCCGTTTCTCAGTTCTCTGCAAAGGTGAAGCCTGCAATTATCGAAGCGTTCAAACATCTCCTTGGCTTTTTCAACATCGCCGTATACCTTCCATGTTCCGCAAAGCTTGCAGCCTTGTCCGCAGTTAGCGATGAAGCCCTTGACATCCTCCAGAGGATATCCGAGGAATATACCTATCTCATGTGGAAAATCCTTCTCGCCAAGCCTGCTGCAAAGCCTGTCGATGCACTGTACGGTATCCCACGAATCAGCATAACCGCATCCCGCCAGAAAATCTCTTATATCCCTGTCGGAAAGTGTCTTCTCCAGCAGTACCGTATCGTACACGTATACAAGCATACGTCCCGATGATCTTATGACCGATCTGGCATTTATCCTGCTGCCGAAATATCCGTCCGCAAAAAGACGTTCAACCTCATGAAGGTCGTATTCTTTAGCATTGAACGCAGGCAGACTTCCGCACTTGATACCCATAAGTGTAGGCGCTGCATGGAACGCCATAAGGCTCTCTATTTTTCTTCTCTCCTTAGCAGACATCTTGTTCTCCTTCCCTTACGCTAGGTTAGCTTAACCTAACCTGTTGCATTTATTATACCCTCTATCTTACCCAAAGTCAAGGATATTATTCGCATTATAATGATTTTCGTAGGAATGACAAAGCGTTTGTTTAAACTAACCATTGATTTTGTGCAATAGTTAGATTTTACTAACTGCCTCTTTCAAAAACGTTGACATCTTTTTTTAAGGGTGATATGATATATCCGTCGATAATGAATCCCCGAAGGAGAAGTATATATGCTCACAGAACCACAGAAAAAATACCTTATAACCATATATCTTTTAGGACAGAACGGTGAACGTGTACGCACCACGGATATTGCGGATTATCTCCATGTTGCCAAGGCAAGCGCCGTTAAAATGTGCAAAAAGCTCATCGCAGAAGAACTTATAATAAAAGAGCCCTACAGACAGATAACCCTTACCCAGAAAGGAGTATCCGAAGCAAACGGTCTTTTTACACCCTGTGTCATCATTCAGGAACATCTCGTATCAAAGATCGGGCTCACAGCCGAAAAGGCAGGCGAGATAAGTATGCTGATAGCTTCCTGTGCAGATGAAGAGACCGTAGAACAGATCGTAAGCTATGCACTTTCACAAAAATAGCAGGAGGTGGCGGTATGTATAAGACTACCGTGAAGATAGACGGAATGATGTGCTCAATGTGTGAAGCCCATATCAATGATACTTTGCGAAATAAGCTCTCCGTTGATAAAGTTTCCTCATCCCATAAAGCAGGCGAAGCTGTTATCATAAGCGAAGACCCCATTACTCTTGATGATATAACTTCCGCCCTTGCAGACAGCGGATACAGCGCAACAGGCTTCGTATGTGTCCCATACGTCAAAAAAGGAATATTCGGCAGACTCCACAAGTGATACAACACTATTTGATTTGGTATGACAGTCGTATAACCATAATATACAATATAAGGACGGGTGATATTATGAAGGATGTTACTATCGGTCTGCTGCTGCCGTTTCTCGGTACTGCCCTCGGCTCGGGGGGAGTATTCTTCATGAAAAAGCAGCTCAGCAGAAATGTCAGCCGCGCTCTTACAGGATTTGCGGCAGGAGTTATGACCGCCGCCTCGATATGGAGCCTTATAATACCCGCTATGGATATGTCTTCTGATAAAGGCAAACTGTCCTTTGTACCTGCCGCTGCAGGCTTCTGGGCAGGAGTGCTTTTCCTGCTGCTGCTTGACTGCGTGATACCTCATCTGCACATGAATGCCGACAAGGCAGAGGGTCTGCCTTCGCATCTGGCACGTACAACTATGATGGTACTGGCGGTGACTCTCCACAACATCCCCGAGGGCATGGCAGTTGGTATAGTCTACGCAGGTCTTATGTCTGGCACAGCCGAAATGACAGCAGGCGGCGCACTGGCGCTCGCGCTTGGTATCGCCATACAGAATTTCCCCGAGGGTGCCATAATCTCCATGCCCCTCCATGCCGAGGGCAAATCACGCGGCAAGGCTTTCGTACTGGGTGTGCTTTCGGGTGCGGTAGAACCTGCAGGCGCTGTTATCACCATACTATCTGCAGGACTTATACTTCCGCTGATGCCCTATCTGCTCAGCTTTGCAGCAGGTGCCATGATGTATGTGGTAGTAGAAGAACTCATTCCCGAAATGTCCGAAGGCGAACATTCAAACATAGGCGTACTGATGTTCTCAGCAGGCTTCACCCTTATGATGTCGCTTGACGTTGCACTGGGGTGATATACATAACACCATATAAACAGACCAAGGGGGCTGCTTCACAACAGCCCCCTTGGTCTATCATTTATCAGAGCAACACAGGCTCATACTCTATCCTTATCTTAGGCAGCTTCTCAATGGTCTGATAGCTGTTGAACATTCCGTCCTCCGCACCGAGATCATTTTCACCGCTTGCAGGGGGGGCGAATATCCTCAGTGTCAGGTCAGCCTCACCATCAAGTCTGTTATCGTAGAATGCGCTCATCAGATCTATGACCTTCGCTTTCGGTGATTTGTAGAACCACTTGCCGTTTATCTCGATCATCAGATTGCTCTCATCCTCAAAGGTCAGCTCACAGAAATGTGGGTCGCCCTCAAAGTGTATCGGTATCTCCAGACCCTCAGCGTCCTCGGAATTTCCCCATCTGAGCTTCGCAGGAAAACTTACCTCTCCGCCCCTCTTCATCTCGGGCTTGAAGAAATCATCATGTAATATCTCCCTGTAGGTCTTCATCACGGGCTGTTCGATACCCACATTCTGATTGTTGGGGTCTTCTATCTCCAGACCCAGTCTGCCTCTGTCACGGAACTGATAGAAAGTAAATCCGCTGAACCATTCATCAGGATCTTCTTTCAGCATATCGCAGAAGCCCTTCACCATGACCGCCTGATCGTAAGCTCCCGTAACATCGCCGTCAGCGTTGAACTCGCTCATTACCATGGGCTTGCTGACACCGCCGTTTATCACCTTGAAGCGCTCATAGCTCCTCTTGGTCATATCGTAGGTCAGTGCTACCTTGTCGCGCTTGTAGCTCTTGACTTTCTGATCTTTCAGCGCCACATCAAAAGGCCAGCCCCAGTGCAGTGCCATGTACTTGTCCACCGACCATATATCCGTATCCTTTACAGACTGTGCGAACTCCTTTTCCATGATTATCTCTTCCGCTTTCGGATCCTCGATGCCGCCTGTGCAAAGCACCATCTGTACATTTGGCGCTATCTCGTGTACTATCTTCACGAACTTACAGTAAAAGTCCGCAACGCCCTGATAGGTAGTCCTTTTTGTAAAGCTGAACCAGTTGCCCGTATTCTCGTGATTCACTCTCAGGAACACTCTTCCGAAGGTCTTCAGATCCTCAGCGATAGCCCTTATCTGTTCATCGGATATATTAGGGTCGGCAGTCAGTGTGAGAGTTACGTCCTGACCGTGTCGCCTGATATCCCTCATGCAGGTGAAAGGTTCGTCATCCCTGTTTCCTTCAAGTCCACCCTTGTAGGTAAAGTAATCATCATAAGGGTAGTCCCACTGGAACCTGACTTCCGCATCCTTCATCACTTCCGATATCCTGCCGGGAAACTCCTTGTCCAGCGGATAATAGCAGTACATCAGGCTTATGCTCCTGTGAGGTCTGCCCAGCTTGTGAAGTATGTAATCCTGATCTACATACTCTCCTCTCTCCGAACCGTCACCCAGATCCAAAGCACATTTAGCCTTTCCCATGTGGACCGAATATACCTTGTATTCGTTCATAAAAAATCCTCCATTCCACCCGTCCGTGGTATATATTTCAACCGATGAAGTTACTTGCCTTCATCATTCCTTCTCCTCATTTTCAGGTGCCTTCGCTATCAGCGAATTGATATCATCAAACACCACCGCCAGATCCTTGAACACCTTGCAGCTCTCCTCCGTTTCGGGATACTGTTTTGTCATTATGCAAAGCACAAAAGGGGAATCCGCATAAACTATGGCACAGTCGTTGAAAGCTTCCTCCTGATAGTCCGAACCGTACTTCTGCGCCACCGTGTACTTGTCCCCCAGCGCCGCACCTATCTGTATGTTCAGCTTTGCATTCTTCATAAGCTTTATGAGCCACTTGCCGTTCTTGTCCTTCTTCGCAAAACGGTATATGTCCTCATAATCCTTCATCATATCATCCGTATTGCAGAAGGTGAATATCCACTCCGCATTGTACCCCAGAGTATAGTTTGAACCTATCTCATACTGATGATTATTGAAATCCCCTGCGCCGTATCTCAGGCATAAAAGCTGATAGGCTGTATTATCACTGTCCAAAATTGTGTACTCTATAAGTTTCTTCGCCGTGAATTCCTTGCCGTACTCCTCATTCACGATGCCCTCATAGTCACCTTCCCACTTGGTGCTCAGCGGTATCTTCTCTTTAAGGTCTATGCCCTTAGCCAGCAGTGATTTCACATAGGGCGCTTTAACGCAGCTGCAGGTCATGTACTGATCGTACTGCCTGTAACCTATATACGCACCCGTATCCATATTCTTGTATGAAAACGATAGCGGGAAGTACGACTCGTTGCATATCTCCTGCAGCCTGTCAAAGCACTTCTCCAGCTCATCGTTTGAATACACCATATCTATATCGCTCACCGTAAAACCGTAGCCTCCGCCCACGGTGCATTCCTCAGCTTTCCTGGGCTTTTTGGGTGCTTCGGACGAACTGTCTTCCTGCTTGCTTTCAGTATCCTCGACCGCAACAGGGGTCAGCACCTCAGGCTCAGCCTCCGATATTATCTGCACAGAGGTCTCCGCCGCCGATGATATATCCTTATCATTTTTGCTCTGTGCCGTATCAACATTTACAGCCGTACCGCATCCAGCCAGCACAAACGCCAGCATATACCCGCAGGCAGCCGCGCCTATCCTTTTGATATACATAATAACCTGCCTTAATATGCCGCTTTATGAAAGTTATACGGCATTGTTAAAATATGAGGCTATGTACCTCAGTCATAGTCGCCCTATCGATATGCAAAAGAGACATCTCAAAAGCTATATAAAATATTATACCATATATTTCTAAAAAAGTAAAGCATATTCCGACATTTTCTGACATTTCAGGACAGCATATATCTCAGTGTACTATCCCCCTGCCTCTGTGCTTTGAGCCGCCATACCGCTTCGGTACTCCATCACCCCCGACATTATGGCAAAAGCGACCTTCTTACGGTATACTGCATCCTCCAGCTTTGCCGCTTCTTCGGGGTTTGAAAGAAATCCGCATTCCACCATCACCGCAGGTGTTTCCGTTTTGTCAAGCAGATAAAGCTCGTCATCCACCGCCTTTGTCTCCCTTTCGTTATCGGGCTGCAAAAGGGAAACGAACTGCCGCTGCACCGCCTCTGCCAATCTGCCGCCCTCGCTGTTTCTCCGTGAATAGAACACCTGCGCACCGCTGTATCTGCTGTCCGTGAACTGGTTCTGATGTATTGATAAAGCAATTCCGCCGCAGCTGTCAAAACGTGCCAGCCTGTTTTTCATATCCGACTGCTTCTGCTTTGAAAGCCCCTCTGTACCCTCATCGTATATCGAACGGTCATCCTCCCTGGTCATAGTCACCTCATATCCCATTATCTCCAGCATATCCCGTTCCGTAAGCGCGATATCCAGGTTTATCCCCTTTTCAGCCGCACCGTTCACCGATACACAGCCACCATCTGCACCGCCGTGTCCCGGGTCAAGCACCACCTGCGGACGTTCCATACCTCTATCTGCCGATGCCCCTGTCACTCTTCCCTGTGCCGCAGCCCCAAGGATATCTCCCGCCCATAATGATCCGCATATTACTGCAAATGCCCCGCAGCTGACAATTATCCTCTTTTTCCTTGATATGTCCATATAAGTACCTCCCGATGTCGTTTACTTGATTATATGCCGGATATAAAAAAATATGGCTGCCGACTGTTATGATACGTTTTTCAGAGATATAATACCTCAAAAATATACACAAAAACTTTTCAAACTTTTCTGATCGAAATATAGGAATCTCCAATTGAATTATCAGCTGATAAATGGTATACTAAATAAAGATTTTTTTGAAGGATGATACTTATGAAATACTTTACCGACTTACTATCAAACGTTTTTGTAATAACCGCCATAGCATCATGGGCTGAGGCTCAGGTGCTGAAGACCATGATCCATGCCATCGTCAATAAAAAATTTGATATCACCCGCCTTTTCGGTGACGGCGGTATGCCCAGCGGACACTCCGCCACGGTCACTTCACTTGCCACCTGCATAGGTCTTGTAGAAGGCTTTGATTCCGTAGGATTCGCCATAGCAGGCATAGTTGCAGTAGTAGTCTGCCACGATGCAAGCGGTGTCCGCCTTGAAACAGGAAAACAGACCACCGTCCTCAACGAGATACAAAAGACCCTCGAACTGCTGACCTCAGAAAAAATGCCAGAGGTCAAACTGAAGGAATTCGTGGGACACACCCATTCACAGGTAGTTGCAGGCAGTCTCATGGGCATCATCAATGCCATAATAGTGTATAACATCTTCCTGAAATAAAAAAAACTCAGAGCGTGGACAGATCTGATGTCCACGCTCTTTCTGCATCCGTAAAATTATTGCCGCGCCTTTATTTAAAAAGATACCCATATAGAAGTTTTGCCCCTTAGTGTTTCATAACACTAAGGGGCATTGTGATTTTTTCGGTGTCTAATACAGATCTGAATTTGTGGATCTCAAATTCGGATCTTCATTACCATGATTTGTATATTATCTTCCGTTTTATCATTTTAAGTTAACCTGTCCTCAGGGGCATTATTCTTGAGCTTATCAAACCATATGCAGATACAGATCGCCAGAGCAGGCAGTATCACATACTCTATGATATCTCTCGAACACTCAATTGCCTGATAAAGAAAGCCTTCGCGAGCATAACCGAACAATCCGTGGACGATCCTGAACGTGCTGTCGGTGAAAGCGTGCAGAAGCATTACGAGAAGCAGATTATCTGACAGCATATATACCGCCGCCCAAAACATTCCAATACACATTGCAGACGGAACCTGGATCAGAGGATTGTCGCCAAAAGCGATGTTGGGAGCATGTCCCAGACCGAAGAACAGACCTGTAACCAAAACAGTGAACAGCCTTCTTTTTACTGTGCTTATATTAAGTTTGATAAGACCGTTCATCACGAGTCCTCTCTGAACGCTTTCTTCATAGAACCCGGTTGCAAACTGCTGAACGATCAATATGTTGAGCGTTACAATATATCTTGTTGTAAAAACGGTTGCATTAAATATATTCAGGAAAGGAAGCAAAATATAGATAATCTGTGGGATCATGATAAGCCATGTCTTTCCTGAAATCCTATTTGTGAATAGCTGCTTCAGCGTGCATTTACTCTCACCGCGTTTGGAATACCCATTCAAAAGTATCAGTCCGGCAGTTCCGCCTGCTACTCTTATTATAGTGTCTGCTATATAAAGCGTGTTTACATCGGGAAATACATTGAAATGCACCATTGGTATCTCTATCGCATAGAACACCAGCATTATGATCGCTGCCTGAACTATCGGTTTCCTGATCTGCGCTACGGTCTGTTTATCGTAATTTTTCACTTGTTTTACCTTTCTCGCTGTATCTTCAGGGATAAATTGCTACAAACTTTAACTTTTCTCTCTCGGCAGAACTGAAATATAAAGTTCCAATATTCATCTCAATTTGTGTAGTAACAATTATATCATAACATCTAAGTGTTGTCAATACAAACGCCATAGTACTTCTGACCTTACATCAGAAATACTACAGCGAAAAACTTCTATATCAGCACCGCCCTTTTGGCGGGCGGGGGGTTTGCTTTGCATTTTGGTTTTATGCTTCGGTTATTGAGGGACTCCGCCCCTAACAGTCAGCTTTGCTGACTGTGGCTCCCCGCAAGCTTTTCACGAAAGGCTTGCGCTAATCTTCAATTGTTTCGGTAATCGTGGATCTTTTCATCACGCTCATTCTTGGTCTTCCCTCCTGAGATGTATGCGGCACTTGCTACGCATGATCCACCATTCGTTTACGTGACCATCTTTACGTTAAAATGATATATTGCGGGTATACGCCTTCTTTCGGTTTGGATCAATCTCGATATGTACATATGTTTAATCGCGTATATTATAGCACGATTGTTCTAGTGCATCAAGAACGCATCGAAAGCTTGTTCGAAATTATAAATTATTATTAAAATAAAAAGTGCAGCAGAAATTAATCTACTGCACTTAATCATTATGCTATTGATTTTTGATCCGATTCTTTTTCATCAATTATAAAGCAAAGATTATTTTTATCAATTGAAGTTATTGTTCCATCTTTAAATACAAAAAATTCAACCATGTTATACATGCTTTTGAAATAGCTTGTTATTCGTAAGCTGTCATCTTCTCCAATAATTGACAGCACTAAATCATCACCATCTTTAGACATTCCAATGCTACTAACAGTTATACCTTCACCAAAGATCACTGTTTCTTTACCGTAATAATCGTTCTCGTAAATTGTATCACTGCCATAACCTTTACCAAACAGGTAAGTATCATTTCCTGAACCACCTTCGAGGTAGTCATTACCTGCCTTGCCATCAAGAATATCATTTCCGCTGTAAGCATAGATCTGATCGTTATCACTTGAACCAATAATAGTTGAATTCCTTGTGCCATAACCTGTTTTGAAATCCTCGATCTTTCCTGAACCGTTTATCGTTGATTCACTGAAAATATCATCAGAAGTCATTGTTTTTCCGTCAGCAAACAAAAAGTTTTCTACCAGATTATA
>ODAI010681831.1_pt1 | contig 14962 bp, 10 predicted proteins | sample 1539321 | NCBI WGS metagenome assembly ODAI01 (sample SAMN02144231, study PRJEB22623) | gut metagenome | biome: sheep rumen | host: Ovis aries | place: New Zealand
AAAGCATCTACCCCGCTACGCGTTTGTGGCGGGGTTTTTTTATGGAAAAGAAGATATTTTTGTACCTTTGCAGGCATGAAACGGACGGTCTTCATAGAAATGTACAGATCGTTATTGTACTCCCACTTCAGAAGGTTGTGGGCTTTTATGGTGGTCTTCTTGTACAAAGATTTGCAAGGAAAAAGTATATGACGACATAATAATTGAGTTGTAAATGGCTGAAATAAATATTACTTCCAAGAAGAGGGTGTTCTATGTTATTTATGTGTCTGTAGCAATATATGTGACCGTAATGTATCTGTTGAGAGCCTATCGTGGCGACCAACGCTCGTATAGCGTGATGATAAACCTATCACTCGCTTTCGGCATTTTATCGGGCATCGTCTTCGTTGAAGCAGAAAAGAATAGACGCTGGTTCTTGCCAGTGTTTTTGAGCGCATTATGGATTTCTGGAGTTGTCGTTGATTTTGTTCGTTCCACAAATTCAGGTACATGGGGACGGAACGGTATTTATAGACATATATTTTGTTTCCTTGATTTTTTTGTGCCACTTTTTGTTATATGGCTGCTTTCAAAGATTAAAAAAGGTGGAAATGTCATCCAAACCTTTGTCGGTGCGGTTCTTTCCCTATTCTCGCTTGGTTTTTTGCCAGGTCGGGGAAAGATAGAACCATTATATGACATATTGCTTGTGGCACTTCCCATAATAACCTTTGCAATGATAGCTCAAAATCAGAGCCAGCGTCAGCGCTGGCTCTCCTTGTTGGTTTTTTTGGCCGTTTATTCCTTTCCAATCATTGCGAATCCCTATGTCAATTTGATTATGTTTGTCTTGGTGGCAATTGTTTTAATTATGGTACAGTGGATATTGTCTGCCACATGGAGCAACCATACCAAGAAGACGGTTATTATTGTTTCGACTTGTTTAATGTCGGCCATTTCGACTATTGCCATTCCTGTTTGGTCAAGCTATGCATTGCAACGTTTCGTTTATTCCAAACACACTATTCCAGTTGGGAATAAAATGGAATTGGAAAACGCTTTTGTCACGCCCGAAAACGATACTATTACGTTGGAGTCGCTTCGGGGCAAGACTGTTGTTTTCTATTTCTGGTCGGCTTCGTGCGGCACTTGTCATGCCATGATGCCAGAATACTCGGCTTTTGCCGAATCTTATGCTGACTCTTCCGACAAAATCTTTTACGCTGTCTTTTTGAGTAAAAACGAAAATGATTTGAAGCACTATGAAAAGATAATGAACCATGAATATACCTTTCAATGGATTATGGCACTTAATGTTGAAGAAGTGATGAGAAAATTGGAATTCAACACATTTCCTCACCTCACAATCATTTCCCCCGACGGGACAATAGCTTATAACGGTTTGGCAGATTTTCAGCGAAAGAACATCCGTCATCCTCGTAGATATTTGAATTCGTAACCTGCAAGGCCTGTTAGCCGGCACCTACACCATGCGCGTCACCCTCAAAAACGGAAAGGCGTTCTCGGACAAGGTGGTGAAGGAATGAAACTGCAAACGAAACACGGATGGCATGGATGAAAAACGGACCTGCCGTCCGTGTTTTCTGGTTTTCCGAGGTCATAAAAACGGAAAGAATTTGGGTTTTCTGGTTCAAAAAACGAAAAAATTGCACGGTTTTTGCAAAAAACGCTAACTTTGCAATTTATTTCGTATTATGCCGTTATTGCAATTGAACAAACAAAAAAATACAACAATGAAAAACAGAATCACAACCGTCATCATGGTGCTCCTTGCCGTTTTCGTCACACTGGGAGGCGCCACAAGCTGCAAAAGCAAGAAAAGACTGGCCAAGGAAGCAGCCGAGGCCGAGTACAAGTCGCGGGTGGAACAGGCCACCAAAGACCTGAACGCCATTCTCGACGACGAAACCCTCTGGACCCTTGAGGAAAAGGAAGCCAGAGTGCAAACCATCAAGGACTGGAACCTGCAAAACGCCGAAGTCGATGACCTGCTCTTCCAAGTGGAGAAAAAACTCGCCCGCGAGCGTGCACAAAGGGAAGAAGAGGAACGCAACAAAAACGAACAGCAACAAACACAGTCTGCCAACGTCACGATAGAAAGCAATTTCAACAGCATCGCCCGTGCCGGAAGCGTCAGCCAAGCCAACCGCGTCATCAACGAAACCTTAAGCCTGTTTGAGTCGCCCAACGTGCCCGTGCTCATCATCATCAAGCAAAACCAAGGCTTCAACGACTACGACCGCCCCACCACCATCGAGAACTACCTCAACTACGTCAAAGACCAAAAGAAAGCCACCGAGAAGGTTTTCGAAATAAAATACAACGCCAACGGAAAAATCAACGAACTTGAACTGATAAAGAAATGAAAAAGATCATCGCAACATTAGCCTTCGTGCTCTGTTTTGCCGGAGCCGCACTGGCACAAGACGAACTGAGTTTTGAACGCAAGCAGGCCATCGACAGCCTTGCCTTGGAAAAAGTCCGCGACCTGAGCAAATACATCAAGATTGCCGGCTCCAAGGAAACGCCTTTCAGCGAGGCCAACCGCGTCATCGACCGCGCCGAAGAGCTTTTCATGAGCGATGCCGAAATCGGTGTTTCTTCGCTCAGCTCCAACCAAATCACCTATTATCGCGTGCGCAAGTATTTCGAGCACCTGATGCGCCTGAACTACGACCGCGTCGAAATCGAATGGTACAACATCGAATACGTCAGCGACCTGCAACGCCAGCCCGACGGCACATACGTCGGCGTCATCACCATCTTCCAGACCTTCCGTGGCTACAACGCCGAAGGCAACCTCGAATACAAAGACACTACGAAGAAAGACATCACCGTGTATGTGAAACGCAAGGAAACACAAATCGGTGGCCGCACCATCGGCTTCTGGGATGTGCTGCTCGGCGACATGCGCGTGAAGGAAACAAGTAATCGATAGTTTGAAGTTTGAAGTTAGGAGTGAAAGGATTGTTTCGACATACCATGCCTTTGCTTGTCGGGCTGCTTTGGATGGGCCATGCCTTTGCCCAAACCGTTGGCAGCTTCCAGATGGACGAGACGGAGCTTTATGCCATGACGAAGCAGATGGGGCAGTTCATGCGCCGATTCAACTACGAGGAAGACCAGTTCGGCGAAAAACTGAATCCGAAAGACCCGCGCTACCGCAACAATGAGATGCGGCGCCAGTCGCTGCCCATCCTTTTCGACCAGCAGAAATACGGCACACAAACCGAACTTCAACAGTACTTCATCGAAGACGTCACCAAAGGCGACTCAACCTTTATGACTTTTCTTGGTGGACGTTGGTATTCAGAAGTCTCGGCCTCGTTCAAGTATAAAGGAAAATCCGTCAATGTGATTCTTTTCCTCGCCGTCGAAAAGGAAGGCTTGGGTTCGAAATGGGTCTTGACCAATGTGTATTTTTCGGAATTCAACAAAATGTTCCCGACGGGCGAGTTGGCCGAGAAAGAGAAGTATTTTCTCCATCCGATGAGCCACGAGCTCGATTTCATGAACATTTACAAGGCCTTCAAAAACGCCGAAGTCATCGAATACTACGCTTCGAAGGAATACCAACCCGACTATCTCACGCTGTTCTTCTACGAAATCAAGCAAGGCAACCTTGTGTTCCAGCATGTGGACGGCGTAAAGTTCCACGTCCTGCAAATCAAGGACTGGTATTTCGAAGTGTCGTGGTTCAACCGGTCGGGGCTCAACTCGGGATGGCTCATGTCCAACGTGATCTATATGCCTGAAAAAGAAAAAATCAATCTCATCAAATTTTACCAACCATGAAACGGATAGCCTTAATTGCTTCTTTGACAATAGGTCTTTCATTTGGTGTGCAAGCCCAAAAACTGTCGAAAGAGGAAACGGCACGATACGAAAACGAAATCAAGTCAATGCTGAATTACCTTGAGGAAACCTTGAATTTCTTAGGCGACAGTAGCGCCACGGCCTACGAGAAGGAAATCGTTTTCACCGAAAGCTGGAGCAAGATTTTCATCGACGACAAAGTGCAGATTGAGGACGATCTCGACGTCAACAGGAAGACACCTATCAACAAGGATGTGCAGGCTTATCTGAAAGACATCGACTTCTTTTTCAAGCAGGCCAACTTCAAGTTTGACGTGCAAAGCATCGCCCACACCATGCGCGACGACGGCAGCGTTTTCTTCAAGACCACGCTATCGCGACAACTGAAGGCCACCACCATCAACGACGAAGCTGTCGATAACATCAAGAAACGTTTTGTGGAAATCAACCTCGACAGGCAAAACAGCAGCCTGAAGATTGCCAGCATCTATACCACAAAAATCAACGAGAAGGAAGCCTTGCGCAACTGGTGGAACAGCCTTTCCTTAAACTGGAAAAACCGCTTGGGAAAAGGCCTGAACCTTTACGACAGCATCCCGCTCTCGAGCGTTGGGCTGATTTCGTCGGCCGATTTCATGGCGAGTTACCCTGTCAAAGACCCCATCACGGGAGAAACCGTGTTGAAAGACAAGTTCTTCAAGACCGAGGCCGACATGACCGAACTTGACCGCAACCTAAAACTGGTCACCCAGAAACAAACCGTCGATATTTCGGGCATCCGCGAAATCATCACCGTGGAACCGTTGAGCGAACTCTCCGACCTGACCCATCTCAACATTGCCGAGACCTCTGTCGATGACATCACACCTTTGCGCAATGCCAACAAACTCAAGGTATTGAACGCCAATTCCACTTTCATTGACGACATTTCAGCCTTGAAGTATTGCATCACCTTGGAAGAGCTTGAAATAGGCAATACCAACGTCAGCGACCTTTCCATATTGGCATCGCTGCGCAATCTCAAGAAACTGAACGCATCGAACACCATGGTAGCACGGCTGGCCCAACTGAAAAACTGCCAGAACCTCACTTCAATCAATCTGGGCGGGTCGAAAATATCCAACATCGGCCCATTGCGCGACCTCACGCAGTTAGTCAATGTCGATATAAGCAACACATCAGTACGCGATCTTTCGCCCATCGAGACCTTGAAAGACCTTCAAAGCCTCAATATTTCCGGTAGCGCCATAAGCCAACTGCAATCGCTTGACGAAATGGAAAACCTTCGCGAGCTTTATTGCAGCAACACCAACATCAGCGACCTCACACCCTTGAAAAACCATCGCAAACTGAACAAAATATATTGCGACAATTCGCAAATAGGAATAGAAGAAGCCAGCGAATTTACAAAGGAAAACCCCTTCACCCTCGTGATTTACGACACCGAAGCGCTCATCAACTGGTGGAATGAGCTGCCCATTTACTGGAAAGCCGTCTTCTCAAAACAAATCAACCTTAACGCCGACCCGACAACCGAACAACTGCACCAAATCATCAACATGCAGGAACTCGAACTGGCCGACAACACCTACATACAAAACCTGCTGCCCGTCAGTCGCTTGACCAACCTGAAGAAACTCTGCATTTCAAACACCGAAATCACCAACCTCATCGCCATCCAAAGCCTCGCCAACTTGGAAACACTCGACATCAGCAACACCCATATCCGTTCCATCGAGCCTTTGAAAGACATGAGAAACCTCAAGCAGCTCAACATCAGCAGCACACCCATCACCGACCTCAAGCCGCTTGCCGACGACAACAGCATTGAGGTCATCATTGCCGACAACACAAGCATTGGATTGGCCGAAGTGAAGGCATTGAAAGCCACGCAGCGTCAGGTCATCGTGACCTACCAAACCGAAATACTATACAATTGGTGGATTGGATTGGACGACATCTGGAAAGCCATTTTCAGAAATGCCGTCCCCATGCAATCGCCCGACGCTCCAAGCGCCTTGGAACTTCAGAAAGTGGTCGATTTGCGCGAACTCGCCATCGGAACAGAATATCCCATCAGCAACCTGAATGCCATCAAGGATTTCTACTGGCTCGAAAGCCTGACCATCAACAACCAAAGTGTACGCGACCTGGATCCTTTGGCCAACAAAGAATACCTCCGCGAACTCAACGTGCAGAACAATCCCGTCTCCAGCCTCAAACCCATCGAGAACAACACCATGCTCGAACTGCTCAACATCGAAAACACGCAAATCAGCGATTTGGGGCCACTTTCGAAGATGAACGAACTCATTACACTTAACGCCAGCGGAACGGCCGTAAAATCGCTAAAACCGCTCTCTGGGCTGCTTAAATTGGAAAACCTGTATGTGAACAACACCAACGTCAAGAGCCTCTCGCCCATCGAGAACATAAGCACACTTAAGCAACTCAAAGTGTATAACACGAAAGTGAAGAGTCGTGCCATCGACCAACTTCAGCAAAAACGGCTCGACTTGAACATCATGTATTATTAATATCAATTCTTAATTAATTAATCTTTTTGATGATTATTTTGTGTTTGTGAATTGGTTGAAAAAAAAACAATAAAAATCTTGCTTTTTTGGTTGCCGATTTGAGAAACCGGTTTTTGAAAAACCAATGTGTTCTGTTTTAGCATACTGTGGCGTTTTTGGATTATCCGTTGAATTGCGAAAAAATGGATAAAACTTGTCTTTTTGTTTTGAATTAATGTTGAATATTGGGTGGTTTTTGCCTAAAAAAGTGCATTGGTTTTGTTGATGGAAAAGTTGTAAAAAGCACTTCACAATAAACGAAAAGTTATCAACAATAATTCTGTTGATAACTTTATAACTATTTATACGTCAATACATTAATAAAATATTCGACATTTTTTTCAATCGGCTAATTGGCTCATAAATAATTGGATAAAAGGTTTGGCGTTGGATGAAAAAACGTAATTTTGCGGAATAATTATCAACAACAGAAAAATGAATCGAATTATTCCTATAGCCAGCGACCATGGCGGCTTCGAAATGAAGCAATTTTTGATCGGTAAATTGGAGGAAACGGGATACGAAGTAGTGGATTTTGGCACCCACAGCCCCGATAGCATAGATTATCCCGACGTGATTCATCCGTTAGCCACCGCCATTGAGAGAGGCGAGTATCCTTTAGGCATCATCCTTTGTGGTAGCGGCAACGGTGCGCAAATGACAGCCAACCATCATCATGGTGTTCGGGCTGCCTTGTGTTGGAACGTAGAAATAGCAAGGTTGGCTCGGCAGCACAACGATGCCAACATTCTTGCACTTCCAGGCAGGTTTGTTTCCAATGAAATGGCATGGGAAATGGTGGAAGTTTTTCTGAACACCGGGTTTGAAGGTGGCCGACACAAGAAAAGAATTGAGAAAATAGAACCGAAAGAGAACTAAACATGGGCAACAAGGCAAAGACATTCAACCAAAACAGCGAGATTTCGTTTGACGAGGAACACTGGCAGAAAATCAATTTCAATACGGCCAGTTTTGAACGCAACTTCAACAACGGCAAAGTCAACTACCGCAACATGGAGTTGGAAAAACAAAGAGCTTTCAACCTCAGCAACAAGTCGTTGCTCAATTTGGAGAAATTGCTTGTTGATTTCGAGACCCATTTCAAGGAGCATGGAGGCGAGGTGCTTTGGGCACGTGATTCCGACGATGCCTGCGACTTGATTCTGAAACTGCTCATCAGCGAAAAGGCGCGCAAGGTGGTGCGCTCACATTCCACGATTATCGACGAAATAGGGCTGAACGATTTTTTGCAGAAGAAAAACATAGACCTTGTGGAAAGCAATGTGTCGCGCTATGTGCTTCAGGTGTCTGGCATGAAATCATATCATCCGCTTTCGCCCGCCATACACCTCTCGAAGGAGGAAATGAACGACGTTTTGACCCGAGGTTTCAAACTGAAAGCCGACAGCACGCCAAAGCAGATGGTGAACTTCGTCCGTCATCAAGTGGGCGAGGCAGCCAAGGATGCCGAGGTATGCCTCACAGGTGCCAACTTCCTCCTTTCTGAAGAAGGCGGTGTGGTGCTCACCGAAAACGAGGGCAATATACTGAAATCCACATCAAAGTCCAAGACACATATCGTCGTTGCGGGCATTGCCAAGGTGATTCGTTCGATGCACGAATTGAGCCTTTTGTTGCCTTTGCTTTCGTCACACGCCACCGGACAAAGCATGGCGGCCATCAATTCCATCACTTTCGGTCCGGCCAGCAACAGCGAAGGCCCCGAGCGGATGGTTGTCATATTGTTGGACAACGGGCGTTCCGACTTGCTCACGCACGAGAAACAGCGCAAGATGATGTCGTGCATACATTGCGGTGCTTGTGTCAGTGTGTGTCCGGTTTACAAAAACATTGGCGGCTATGCCTACGATTCGAGCTATGTAGGCCCTATGGGCAGTGTAATGACACCTTTGATGCACGGTTTGAAAGAATATGAATACCTCACTTCGGCTTGTTCGGTGTGCGGTCGGTGCGCCGATATTTGTCCGGTAAAGATTCCGTTGAATGATTTGATTTTGGAGAACCGCCACCTTGTGGCCACCAAAAAGGTTGGCGACGCCAAATTGGAGGCCATGTTTAAGTTGATGATTTGGCACTGCAAGAACCGTAAGCGGCTCGACAGCCCTTTGTTTATCAAGAAAGTGGAACTGAAGCGTTTCCTCAATCCTGCTTGGGGCGAAAGAAGGACTTTGCCTGAGTTTGCGCCCAAGTCGTTCAGCCAGTGGTGGAAAGAACAAAAGGTTTAGTTTTTTCTTATGAGAAGGGTCGGTATTATAGGATTATTTCTGCTGTTGGCCTTAGCCTCGTGCCACGGTCCGCGCCGCCAGGCGCGGCAGATGGTGCGCCGTGCCGAGCAGCTCTTCGACACCCTGCCCGACAGCACCGCGAGCCTGATTGACAGCGTGCTCCGCATGCCCGTTTATTTCGAGGAAAAGCAGCGCATGGACATGGCTCTCTTGCAGGCCGTGGCCCTGTTTGGCGACCGAGGGCAGGAGATACCGCCCGTGATGGACGACGAGTTCTTCGACAACAGGCCCTTCCTCTCCACCAGCCCCGACCTTGAGCGTGCCGCCGCTTACTATGCAGGCAAGAAGCAATACGCCAAGGCCGCCAAGGCCGCGCTCTATAGTGGCTTCGTGCAACTGCACTACAATGAGAACAAGATAGCCATGCAGTCATTAAAGGACGCGGAACATTATGGCGAAAAAGCCAAGGACAGCCTCGCGGTGGCGATGACGCAATGCCTGATGGGGAAAATGCTTTCTAAAGACCACTCGTATGACGAAGCCCTGGTTATGTTTCAGTCTGCCGAAAACAAGTTTGGCAACAATCTTTCATGCAAGGCTTTGGCGCAGAACATGATGGCCGTTTGCCACTTGATGCTCCAAGACGTTGGAAGTGCAGAAGATTGTCTGAAGCAAAGCCTGCTGTTGTCTGAGCAAGGCCATATTAATAAGGTAAAACACAAGGCTTTGAACAATTATGCCGTGCTTTACCGCCTTCAGGGAAAACATGACGAGGCGATAGGCTGCTTAAAGCAGATGGAAAAAAGCATCCATTCCGATGACGAAATGTTCATGTGTTACTTGAATATGGGCAAAACTTATATGGCAGCCAATGTATTAGATTCTGCGGCCTCGTATGCCAAAAGAGTGGAAGGTCTTCTGCCCACCATTGACGTACGAGATGAAACCAAGGTTTCAGCCTATGAAATGCTAACCAGTCTTGCCAAAAAAGAGGGCAACGACTCGTTGGCCTTGCAATACCGCGAAATACACGAAAGATACTTGTATAAGGTGATGCGGCAAAGTCAGGAACAAAATGTTTACAGGATTCAACAACAATACGACCATGAAAGCCTACAGAACATGATGAGCAAAAAGCTAAAACGTGCACAGCATATAATTGAAATAGGCATCTTGCTGTTGTTGGGAATGGCAGTCCTGTTTTTGTATCATTCGGCCAAAAGGAGCAAGAAAGAGGCTGAAATCAACGCCAACCTTTTCCATTTCATGCAGCAGAACGAGGCTCTGAAACGACACCACGAGGAATACTGCAACAGGGATTTGGACAAGTCGCAGACCATATCTGACATGCTGGAATCCAGATTGAATACCATGCAAAAGTTAGAGTACTTGGCCAAAAACCCCAACGACAAAAGCTATCTCCGCGAACTGGAAAAAGAGGTTTTCGGCGGTAGAAACCATTGGGAGGCCATGATGGAAATCTTCGACACGTTGTATCCCAGTTTTCGGTCCACCTTGAAGGAGAAATATCCCGATATGACCGACCTTGAACGTAATGTGATGCTGCTTTCGCGATACAAACTCACAAGAACAGAGGAAGCCGCGCTCCTTGGCATCAGCACAAGCGTGCTTGACAAGGTGCGGGGAAAAGTGCGAAAAGAACTGAAAAAGGAGCAAGAAAACGCCTAAAAGTCGCCTGTTTTTGTTCCTTTTTACAACGAAAACAGTTTTTTGATTTTGGATGGAAATTGAAAAAATTTGGATTTTTAAAATTAATCATCTGATTTTCTTTGTTTTATAAAACAGAAAATTTGGATAGGGGTTTGGATGCCGTTATTTTTATTTTTCTTTGTTGTGTTAAATGTTTAACAGCATGACAAACTAAAAATTCAACACAAATGAAAAAGAAATCCATTTTCCTTGCCGGCCTTTTCGCATTAGGCCTCATTGCTTGGGAAGCCCAAGCCACGAACCTCTGCCACACTTCCATTATTAATGTGGAGGACAATCTTCCAACTGGATATGAAACGATAGAACTCTGGGGTTCATTGATGATGGGCACAGGCCCCAACGACATCAATGCAGGCGTCAATCGCAACTCAGTCTATCTCCACTTCAACCAAAGCTTCGGCAACGTGAATATCAGCATCTATAATGCCGACGGCAATCTCTGCTACAACGGTGTGGTGAACACCAGCGTGCAACAAACGGTCATCATCCCCATCACGAGCAACAACGATGGCCAATGCTACATTGTGCTCGACAACGCCAACGGCGAAGCCGAAGGCGAGTTTACGCAAGAATAAACTAATAGTAACTCTAAAACCTAAGACTAAAATGAAAAAGATCATCTACCTTTTTATTGCTTTTTTCCTTACAAGCTTCTCTGCTTTGGCTCAGAATAAATATGCTGTTCTAATTATTGGAGATTGCCAAGACAGAGGCAATCATGTTCCTATCACCGACAAATGGAATGGAGGATATGATTATGGTCCACAAACTCCTAATCGGTTTTGGAATGATACCTATTTGATGTGGGAAATGCTTCAATCCAAGGGATTTAGCAGAGAAAACATCTTTGTCTTGTTTGATGACGGACTCGATCTTCGTCCCGACAATCCTCGTTATAGACCCCCTACTGGTGTCACAATCGTCAATGATAGAGCAGATCTTGCTACTGTCACAAGTTTATTTGAAGGTTTACAAAACGGCAGCAATGGTATGCCAACCGTAACCGAAAACGATTTCTTGTTTGTATGGATATATGACCATGGAGGATTCACAGGCGAACACTCTTATATTCACCTAATCAACGGACAAATCATCCATGATGTAACCTTTGCTTCGTTGGTCAATCAAATTCCTGCATATCGAAAAGCTTTTTGGATGCAACAATGCCACGCTGGAGGCTTTGCTGATGACTTGTCTTCACCCAACACGGTTTTTATTTCAGCTTCACAGGCAGAACAAATGGCTAATGATGCTGACAACAAGACTCCTCGCCATACTGATTTTGTGGAAAAAGAACCGTATAACGGCAACAATTTCATTCATGGAGAGTTCAATTTTCACTTGATTTCCGTTGTCAATCAAGAATCTCCCACTTATCAACAACATTATGATGGAGAACCTTATTCAAATGGCAACACGGACCGAGATAGTTTCATATCCATGAACGAAGCCTACCAATGGCTCATAAACCATAGCTCTAGGACCACGGAAGCAGGAATATACGGCGAAGATGATTTATTAGAAGATCCTGTTTATGATGACATAGGCGGCATTGGCAACCACATGTCTTTTGAATACCCCACCTTGTTGTTTGATGAAATCACACATGACGAAACATATAGAGGAATTATCGGCATATCAAAGGATTTGGTTGTTGTTAGTGGTCAAACACTGACATTTACCGGGACAAGCCATGTGACACTTTGCAACTCGGCACGACTGATCATTGAAGAAGGTGCTTCATTGGTTATTGATGGTGATGTGTGTTTTCAAGGAACAGACGACAACATCCTATCAATTCATGGGTCGTTGGTGCAAAACATGGGGTCAGATTTGAAGTTCTACGATATGCAAGTCGTTTCTGACGCCGCAGAGCTCTTCATTGAAGGTGCCAGGTTTGCCAATACCGAACTCAACTACTGTCCCTCGGGTTCTTCGGCCATTGAAGAAGTCCCTCGTGTTGGCAATGTGGTCGTAAGCAATTGCCAATTCCACAATCCATCAAAGAGATTTGCCATCCATGTTGAAAACAGTAGAGATTTTAACATCTGTGGTAATTTAGTGTCTTCTTCTGGTCTTAATGGTATCATCATTATGAACAGCGGAAACATTGCTGGAAGCAATAGTTTGATTAGGAAGGTTCGCAACAATGACATTTCTGGTTGCTCTGCTGCGGGTTTGATGTTTTATGCTTCTTCCGGTACTATTGCAATGAACAATATCCATGGAAATGGCATAGGCGTGAAATTGCTTAACAATAGCAATGTCCTTAATTTTTCAGGTGATTGTTCTGCTATGACAATGTCACAAACCCAATATATCCACGACAACCAATCTTATGAAATATACATGACAACCTCTTGCAATCCCCAATCAATGCGTTACAATTCAATCCGTAAGGAAAACGCAGGTGGCACACCCTATATCTGCTATGACAACATCGTCGATATTTCACAAGAGCAACGCGGATTCATTGACATCAGCAACAATGAGTGGGGATACCATTTCGTTCCTTCTTTGCATTTGTATAATACAACAGCTTCGGCTGGTTTTGAATATTTGCCTTACTGGAGATTCTCTGATTGTTCAGAAGGGCAGCATCCAGGCCAAAGACGGCTTGCGTTGGCAGATTCTTTGTGTAAAATAGGAGAATACGAAGCGGCAAAAGCCACATATCTTCAACTGATTGAGGACAATCTGAACACAGTCAGTGCCGAGTCCGCTTTGAAGTCACTCTTGCCTTTGGAAAGCCATGTTGGTGGCAATTACGAGGGTCTTCGGCAGTATTACCTGACAGATGCTGGCATAGCTTCCGAAGAAGCCCTTTCTGTTTTGGCTTCTTGGCTCGCCAATCGATGTGACGAAATCCTTGCCAATTATGATGAAGCTGTGGCATGGTATGAAGAAGTTATCACAAACCCTGAAACCTCTTATGCCGATAGTGTTTTTGCCACGATAGATTTGGGTAACCTATATCTGGAGATGGAGCGATTGGGAATTAAAGCCGTTGGCAAACTGACACAATTCAAACCAGAGTCAAAGTGCGTTTTCAAAAAACAATCCCATCATGCACTCTCTTTGCTACCGATACAAAAAGAGAGCAACCTCCTCGTTCCAAAAGCCGATCCCTTGCCTTATTGGACCGACACCATCACCACGCAACCCGAGGGTTACGCGACGGATGCCGACGGCAACGTGGAGATCTCCTCCTCCTCTGGCCTGGTGTGGCTTGTTTCGGTGGTGAACGGACTCAACGGATGCTCCCCAAACGACTTCGAGGGCCGAACCGTCAAGCTTGCCAACGACATCGACTTCGGAGAAAACGGACTCAACTACAACTTCACGCCCATTGGCACACGCCAAACGCCTTTCCTCGGCACCTTCGACGGCAACGGACACAAGATACACAAACTTCGTCTTCGTTATAATGGTTACGACAGCATAAGCTATGACTTCGACATGGGCATATTCGGATACATAAGGCATGCCACCATAAAAAACGTCACCATTGACTCCACCTGCAGCATGGGTTCTAGTTGTCAACAAGAGGATTACTATCGAGGCGGGCTCGTGGGATTCTCCGACTCGCTCTCCTTGGTGGAAAACTGCCACATCCATTGCTGGCGGATCGGTTTCTGGTACGGAAGCAGTCTTGTGGGTCTGAACCGCAACTCCGTCGTAAGGAATTGCTCTTTCGGAGGCGGCAGGTATATGAGCGCACCGGCTGTGGTGGGGGGAAGCCTGGTCGGATTCAACCGTTGCGAAGGCGGATATGCCGATGCCGTGGTGGAAAACTGCTATTTCCATGGAAGGCTCAGCCTGTCCATAAGCGCTCGCCGCATAGGGGGGCTTGTGGGATTCAACGAGACAGAACCTAACGAAAACGGGAGGCGTGCCGTGGTGAGGAATTGCCACAGCACGCCAACCGATTCCTTCATAGCCTTACGATACGGAGCCTTGGCCGCCGTCAATAAAGAGGAAAGCCTCATCCAAAACTGCTATGCCGACATCCGAAAGATGTACCAGAACAATAACATGGTCGGAGAAAACCACGGGGAAATGACCGATTGTCTCACCTACACCAATATTGACGGCGTGGGCACCTTGTCACAACCCGTGACCCTCAACGGAAACACCACCGACAAACTCCTCCAGGCGCTCAATTCCTGGATAGAAGAGCAAGACCGTCCCGAATTGTACAAGACGTGGGTCATCGAAAAGGACAGCGTCCCCGTCTTTGGAGACTATCATGTGGGTGTCCCGGAAACCCCGATGGCTCATGGTGAAATGACAGTTTGTCCAAACCCCGCAGCCGACCATCTTGTCATACAGGGGGTGGAAGCAGCGCTGACACAGGTCTTCAACCCGCTCGGACAACTGGTGAAGACACGACAAAACAACAACGAAATCAGCTTGGAAGGCCTTCCCAAGGGACTTTACTTGCTGCGCGTCACCACCAAAGACGGAAAAACATTCGCCGACAAGGTGGTGAAGGAATAGGGCGGTGACGGTTGTAGGGCTGTCACACCGTGGCAGCCGCCGCAAAAACCAAGCGGCTGCCGTGATACGACAGCCCTACAGCGAAGAAAA
>ODAI013872621.1_pt1 | contig 14962 bp, 7 predicted proteins | sample 1539321 | NCBI WGS metagenome assembly ODAI01 (sample SAMN02144231, study PRJEB22623) | gut metagenome | biome: sheep rumen | host: Ovis aries | place: New Zealand
AAGAGGTGCCGGCAGTCTCTGTCAGTCTTTTCCAGCCGCCCCCGGTTGCCTTTACGTAGATCCGGTAGTTCTCTGCACCTTCCACTTTGCCCCAGGCAATCTTGACGCCATTCTTTACATTGGTGACAGAAGTCACTTTGGGGGTCTCCAGAGTGACCGGCGCTTTTTTGAAGGTCGCCAGGATGCTATGCTCCGCGGAGACCTTCGTGAAAGTATAACTGCTGACTGCTCCCACCGAAATACCGTCCACGAAAATATCCTGAATGGTGTATCCGGCATCCGGCACAATAGTATAGGTCAGGCTCTCCCCGCTCCGTACAGAAGTCGAACCTGCAGGGCTGATGCTTCCTCCCGCCGTTACGGCAGCAGTCAGGTCGTAGACGCCCACCTGCTGTCCGTCTACCATGAGAAGGCTGATGTCGCAGTTACTGAAGTTCAGGTCGGTACCGCTCTGGGAAATAGACAGGGTCTCTCCCTGGCCGGTGCCGCTTACTTCCACTTTGTCGTAACCCGAGGCAAAGCTGCTGCTTAAAGTCACGCTGTAGGTGTCTCCTGTTTCGGCTTCCATACTCAGACTGCTGATACTGTATTCATCGTCGACGGAAAGGGTGACCTCCTGAACGGTGGTATCCACGCTGATGCCCAGATCTGTGTCCACCACGGTCACCGCAAAGGAGGAAATGGTCCTGTCCAGGTTGACAATAGTGTGGGTCTTTGTGGGAATGCTCAGGACCACTTCCCGGGTGTCGGCCCCGGTCAGGGAAAGTTCATCCTCAATAACAGATATTTTTCCTGTATTGTCGGTGAGAGAACCGTTGCTGACAATGGCTTCCAGATTTCCTTTAACATCATATACCGCGAAGTTCTTCGAATTCACGAAGGCCAGGCTGGCCTCGTCCTTTCCTATGTTTCCTCTGTTGTCCCAGATGGATTTCAGAGTGGCATAAGCGATATAGGAGATGGAGGAAGCGCTGCTGTCCGTGCCCCATTCTCCGTAGCTGCCCATGTCATAGGACCACTGGGTATAGTGGCCCCCGTTCTTATAAAAAGTGATATAGCGGTCCATGAGGGGGAAGTTGGAGTCATAGATATAGATCCTGGACTCACTGCCGCTCACCTCCTCTGTTTTATAGGCAAGGACTGCATGACCGCCCGCCTGGACCAGGGCCAGGACCGTAGGGATTCCTGCTTCCGCCTTGCTATTTACCGCATTGTAAAGTTCATCCAGATTTTTGTTCCCCGCCTGGATGGCACTGGTGTAGACCACGTGGGCTTTTCTCTCGTTCGAAAAGGCTTCTGTATACTGGGCGATGTGCATGGCCTCCACGAAGGTGGTAAGGTCCATGCCGAGAGAAGCACTCCTGTCCGAAACGGACAGATCCCTGGGCAGGGAGGCCCCGGTCCTGAATGTATACGGATAGACACCGCCTCCTGCCGTGGTCATCAGGGCAGAAGTGGCGGCAAGGCCCGCGCAGCTGCCGCCCCAGGCGTTTCTGGAATGGGCCGCATATATCGCTTCAGCCCTGGTATTGTCCCCGTAGATTACCTGATAGGAGGACAGGGGGATCCTGTAACCGGAAGGATAACCAAAACTGGAAGCAGCATTGGAAAAGCTGTAGCTGATCTTTTCGACAGAGCCTTCTTCCTGTACTTCTCCAACAGTAATGGCAGCTTCCCGGGAAGAGTGAGCCTGGCCCCATGCATCAAAAAGGACAAGACGGAGAAATCTGTCGTTCCATTCGGAGGACGCCTGAATTGTCAGCGTCCGCAGTCCTTCTTTTTTCGTTCCCCTTTTGTAATCCGTCCAGCCGTTCCCGTCCTCTTCCCTGTACTGCCATATACCATGATCAAAAGCCCCGTCAATATCCGCGGTAAAGGTCATTTCTTCTCCGGACACAGCCTGAACATCTTCAGGCTGTGTCAGAAAAGATACCTTCCCGTTTTTGACAAGCAGCATACTGGAAGGGCTGTTCATGGGCAGCTTTGTATGTATTTGTCCGTTCTGATCATAGAGGAATCCCCCTTCTGAAACAAGGTTATCTTGGAGATCATAGGCTTCTATAATATCCGACAGAGAGATTTCCATACTAAGATTTCTTGGTGTATAGAGCTTCATAGTTGCTGCCCACGACCTGGAAGGCAGCATATTCTCAGCAGATTCAACATTAGACATATCAAAGCTGCTCAGATTCAGTTCTGTCAGGCTGCCGCAGTCGTAAAACATATTATCCATCTTCGTTACAGAAGATGTGTCAAAACTGGTCAGATCCAGACGAGTCAGCTCCCGGCATTCCGAAAACATATCTCTCATTTCTGTCAGAGAAGATGTATCAAAGCTGTTTATGATCAGATCCGTCAGGCTGCTGCAGCCATGGAACATGCTGCTCATGCTGGTGACATGGGATGTATTAAAACTGCTCAGATCCAGACGGGTCAGGCTGCTGCAGTCATAAAACATTCTGTTCATTTCTTCCGCGGCAGAAGTCCTGAAGCTGCCAAGATCCAGGTTTTTAAGGCCGCTGCAGCCATAAAACATGGAACTCATATAACGAACGGAGGACGTATTGAAATGCGTGATATCCAGACTGGTCAGACCGCTGCAGGAATTAAACATGCAGGTCATAGTAACGACGGAGGAAGTATCAAAGCTACTGACGTCAAGACTGGTAAGGCCGCTGCAGTCATGAAACATGAAACTCATATCCCTGACATGAGATGTATAAAAACAGCTTAAATCCAGACTGGTCAGGCCGCTGCAGCCACTGAACATCGACCCCATGTCAGTAACCTGAGAGGTATTAAAACTGCTCAGGTCCAGACTGGTCAGGCCGCTGCAGCTGCTGAACATCGAGTCCATCTCGGTAACAAGAAGCGTATTAAAGCCGTTCAAGTCCAGACTGGTCAGGCCGCTGCAGCCGGTAAACATAAAATTCATTCTGGTGACGGAAGATGTATCAAAGCCGCTGACGTCCAAAGCGGCAAGGCTGCTGCAATAGAAAAACATGGCACTCATATCCGCGGCAGCAGACGTATCAAACATGCTTACATCCAGAGCCGCCAGACTGCTGCATTCATGGAACATACCTGACATATCTGTCACATGTGTCGTATTAAAACTGCTCAGATTTACACTCTCAAGGCTGAAACAATATTCAAACATATTGCTCATATCTGTGACAGAAGAAGTATCAAAGCTGCTTAAATCGGCATATTCCAGTTTCCTGCAGTCATAAAACATGCTGCTCATGTCTGTAACGGATGAAGTATCGAGATTTGTTCCGTCAAAATAAACAAGTCCGCTGCTTTTAGTGTAAGGCGCCGCAAACATGCCGCTGCTGTCCTCAGGAAGCGCAACACCTTTCTCAAAAGAAAGTCTGGCAGCCGGGCTTCCCCACATTCTGGGCGTAAGATAAATCTTTCTGTAAAGCGTATGATTTATATAGGCTGTACCGGGAACGGTGACATCTGTATCAGTTCCTTTATAGGCTGTCAGGGTCACGGACCCATCGGTCACATAATAATCATAGTCTGAAAGCCAGTTACTGGTCCCGCTGCTGTCTGTACCGGAGGACGCCTTTCTTTCCTCCGGAATCTCTGCTGCCTCCTGACTTTCCTCCAGATCTTCACTGCCGGCAGCTTCTTCCTGCTTCTCGTCTTTCTCATCAGAAACAGCTTCTGCCGTTTCCTCCGGGCCGCCTCCATTCTCTGTATCCAGCAGTTCTCTCTCATTTATGCTCTCTTCCGGTGTTTCTGCAGCGTCTTCCTTCTGGATTTCCTGCTCTTCGCCGCTTTCAGAGAATTCTTCTGCAGCGGCAGCCGGCAACAGAGCGTTAAAAACAAGAACAAACGACAGTATGACAGGCATCAGCTTTCTTCTGAGTTTCATATGTGTCCTCCTGTTATTCCGGCTTACCCCTTTCAGGGCCGGTTTGTCTGTTATATAAAGACCCCTGATTTCAAAAGCCAGGGCCTTATTCCATTTCTAAAGCCAGGGCGTTGAAAACAGAGAAGAGGGGCGTGGTCCGCCCCTCCTACACTCTTTCACATAGTTTTCAGTGACCCTCTCAATTGACTGTATTGACAGTTCCTATAAAGAGCGGCATATCGGAGATACCCATCTGCACATAGAGAAAAGGTCTGTCCGCGATAAACTCATACTGCTCCTGATCCTCGGGAAGTACCCCTCCCAGAGCAGTCACTGCCGTATAGGCCGCCGCTTCGCAGCCGTACTCATCGATCTTGAGCCTGGCATTTTGTCTGACATCGGATACCGGTACGGAACTGTCTCCCAGAAGAGCCGACAGATCCGCCTTTTCAGGGTCGAAGATCAGATCGGCGCCCAGAGCCTTCAGGTCCTCTGTCAGCGGAATCTCCGAAGAAACGTCAAATTTGGGCAGAGCAATGTCTACCTTGCCGTAGTCGATTCTTTCCCATACCTCCGGATCATAGATCATTTCCTTCAGTCCCGGATCTGCCAGAACGTCGTCACTGGTCATACCCTCGTTCGGAAGGATCAGCCACATGCGCTCTCCGCCCAGGAAAAACCTCACGATGGCCGTAAAGGTATCCCCCCGGTAAATGGATCCGCTTTCATTCTCATGCATAAAGTCCGCTTCCGTATCTCCCTCCGTTCCGTGGAAGATTCCTTTCTGCGTCAGAGCGGGATTAAACTCTGTCAGCCAGCGGTCACGATAGTATACTGCGGAAATCAGCGTCAGGAACACAGCTTCGTCGAACCGCTCTCCGGAGATCATATCGTCCAGCATGCCTCCGGTCTTTTCGGACAGCCATTTCTGCAGCATAAGATCATAGGCCTCTGAACCCATCTTTCCTCTGAATACGGACGCGAAGTGGTCCCCGGTCAGGAAATCCACAGCTTCCTGCCTGTATTCCATGTCATTTCTGGTCCACAGGGAATTGGACAGGATGCTTTCCGTCATCCCATCGTCGCTGTAGTTGGCAAGCCACAGATTCCGGGACATTTCCCTGAGGGAATCCATGTCGCTGCTGCCCAGGACTTCCAGAAGCTGGGCCCTGGTATCGCCCTCTGCCGCTTCGGCCAGCATGGACAGAGCCATGTAAAGGCTCATAGGAGAATAATTCCGGTTCTCCCGGCATCCGGACAGAATCTGAATGGTACTCTTTTCAAAAAAGTCCCTGAGTTCCTCCGGGAGTCCGCTGAGCCCGGGGTCCAACGCCTTCTTTGATTCGAACCAGGCCGTATAATCTTTTTCATAGGCTTCCATATCCTCATAATCCTCCATTATGGGAAAGGGCAGCATCTCAGGATAAACCGCTTCTGTAATCACTTCTGCATCCTCCGCAGCCTGACTTTCGTCTTCTTTTATCTCTTCTTCTTTTTCCTGCCCGGCTTCCTGTCCGGAACCGGAAGGATTATCCCCGGCAGGAGCAGCACTTTCCGATGCGGCACACCCCGCGGACGAAAGGGCCATCATAAACGCAAGCAGCCATACCATTGCTTTCTTCATGTCTTACCTCCCTGAAATAAGCAGAGCCGGGCATACATCCCGGCTCTGCACTGAATCCTTATCTGACAGTTATGCTCTTACCGGTATTATCATAGCCGCTGGTAAAAGTCGTGCCGTCCGAAGCCAGGCAGCGGATGGTGAAACTGTAGGTCATTCCTGCAGCTGCACCGTTCCATGTATAGGAAGTACTGCCCGTATCTGCCAGCTTCTTCCAGCCGCCCGTACCTTCCTTATAGAAGATCCGGTACTTTGCGGCGCCGGCAGAAAGTCCCCAGCTGATAATAACATTTCTGCCCGACTGCGTCAGAGAACTGATAACAGGCGCAGCAACATAAACAAGGCTTCTGCCTGTGTCGTCATAACTGCTGATAAATCCGGTTCCCGCTGCATTCAGAGCCCTGACGGTAAAGCCATAGGTCTTTCCGCTGGCAGCTCCGGTCCAGGTATAGGAGGATCCGGAGACATCCGTCAGTTTCTTCCAGCCGCCCGTACCTTCCTTATAGAAGATCCGGTATCTGGAAGCGCCGGCAGAAGCGGTCCAGGCAATCTTGATGCCGTCCGCCTGATTGGTCACACTGGCCACCTGAGGCGTCTTGATGTAGAGGATGGATTTACCGGTATTGTCATAGTTGGTGGTATATGTCTTTCCGTCTGCAGAAATGCCCCTTACTGTAAAGCCGTAGGTCTTTCCGCTGGTTCCGCCGTTCCAGGTATAAGTATTTCCTGCCGCATCGGTCAGCTTCTTCCATGTGCCGCTTCCTTCTTTATAGAAGATGCGGTAATTACTTACGCCTGCAGTGCTTCCCCAGGAGATCTTGATGCCCTCCGCCGTCAGGAATACGCTGTTCACCCTGGGCAGGGCCTTAAAAGTAATAGACTTGCCAGTATTGTCGTAGCCGCTGACGAAGGTCTTTCCGTCGGATCCAAGACATCTGACAGTAAAGCCGTAAGTCTTTCCGTTTACAGCACCGGTCCAGGTATAGGAAGTAGAAGCGGTGTCCGCAAGCTTCTTCCAGGAGCCGGATCCTTCTTTGTAATAAATACTGTATTTGGAAGCACCGGCAGATGCGCCCCAGCTGATTTTGATTCCGTTGGATTCATTGGTCAGAGAAGTAATGGCAGGAGCCTTTACATAGGTAATGCTCTTCCCGGTCTCATCGTATCCGCTGGTAAAGGTCAGATCGTTGTAATCAAGACATCTTACGGTGAAAGTATACTTCTTCCCGCTGACAGGCGTCTTCCAGACGTAGTTGAGGCCCTCTGTATCTGTCAGCTTCTTCCAGCCGCCCGTACCTTCCTTGTAGAAGACCCTGTACTTGCAGGCGCCGTTGATCTTGTTCCAGGCCACCTTGATGCCTTCCGCGGTATTGGTCACGCTGGTCACCTGAGGCGTCGCCAGCATAACAGGCTTATCGAAAACGGCTACCACCGTATGGCTGGCGCTGACATTTTTGAAGGTATATTCATTGACCTTGCCGATGCTCGTTCCGTCGATCTTGACATCCTTTACCACATAGCCCTGATCCGCCACAAACCTGTACAGTCTGCTCTGGCCGGCCTTAACAATGTCTGTGTCGTCGCACTGGACACTTCCGTGTTCAGCCGCTGCCACATTGATGGCATAGGTCTTGCCTCCGCCGTTCAGGCCGCCGGCGCTCATATCGTCCGCACTCAGGTTGCAGACTTCCAGGCTGCCGGCATCAAAGGAAACAGACAGGACATCATCCGCAGCAGTACCGCTCCAGTTGAGGGTCTCGGGGTCGCCTTCCCTTACGGAATTAAGAGTAATGCTGTATTCTTCTCCCTGGCTGCCCATGAGCATGGCTGAAGTCAGATCACAGCTGTCGTCCGCACAGATGGTCACGGTATCGGCAGTGGTCCTGACATCCGTTCCCAGTTCCACGTTGCAAAGGCTCAGTTCCATCATAGGAGTGGAAGGATCATTGTTCTCCACAGTATAGAGCCTGACCGGCATAAAGAGGATGACCGGCGGATCGGTCTTATATCCCTCCAGGTAGCAGTCGAGCAGTGCCTGGCGGATCTCATCCGACTCTGTCTGAAGCTGTCCGTCCACGACTCTTGCCACCACTTCATCGTTTACATTGTAAACTGTAAAATCAGAGGAGTTGCATGTCATCATGTTGTAGGCAGACTGCAGCTTGCCGCGCTTTGACCAGTAGGTGTAGTACTGGGAATAGTTGATATAGCCGATCTTTCCGCCGTAGTCGGTTCCGGCATGCATATAGGATGCCAGGTCATAGGCCCACTTGGTATATTTGCCGCTGCTGTTCTTGTAAATATCGATATACCTGGTAGTAAGAGGATAGTTGTTGTCATATACCAGGATTCTCTGATGGGTGCTGCTGACGGTTTCGGTTCCGATTGCCAGAATCGCATGACCGCCGAAAGAGCCCCTGACAGAAATCAGCACCGGCTTGTCCTGGGACATCTGAGTGTTGATATTGCTGATCAGGGATCCCAGATTGCTTTCTGTGACCCAGGTCCTGCTGCACAAGGTAGAGCACTGTGTCAGCTGCATACCCATGATGAGCTGCTTGACCGTCAGTCCCAGACTGGAATTCCGGTCTGTCAGATTCAGATCCGAAACAGCGGAAGCGGAGCTGTTGAAAGTACTGGGATAGATACCGTTGTTTTTGGCATACAGGATACCTGCCGAAGATGAAAAGCCAAAACAGTTTCCTCCATAGCCGACCCTTTGATTGTAAATGGTCTTGGCACCTGCCGTATTGCCGAAAAAGTACTGACACAGAGAGAGCGTTGCAGCCTCACTGAAGTTTGAAAACTTATAGGAAAGATTTTTGATGGTACTCCCGCCCTGTGTGACCTCCACGGAGATCTTTACAGAGGCCAGTACTGCATCGTCCGCCTCCCTCTTAATATAAATGGTGATAGTCCCCTTGCCTTTAGTAAGGCCTTCCACCGTCAGGGGAATGGTGTTGCCGGTAAAATCGCCCCAGTTTGCCTTCACAAGTGTCTCGGAGGACAGGCTGTATTCCAGATAGGCCGGCACACTAAGATTGGAATAGGTGATCTTGACCGACGACATATTGCCCGCTTTGATCGACAGGGATGTGGGGGAAGCTGTCAGCTTGGGCGTCGTGGACGGGGTCGTAGTGACCGTAATCTGTGTGGATGCCAGCAGCTTGTCATTGGTCTTGGAATACAGATTGACCTGTACAATTGTTACGCCCGCGTTTTTCCCGGTGATCGTAAGGGGGATCGTCTTTCCGCTCCAGCTTCCGAAGGCACAGTCCACATAGCTGGTGGAAGGAGATCGGCCGAATTTCGTATAGAAACTGCCTGTAACGCCGGCCACTGTCAGCTTGATGGTCTTGGATTTGTCCGACTCCATGGAGAAGGAGGATTCGCTGGGCGTAATCGTAGGGACTTCATTGAAGGTGGCTTTGACTGCCACGGATGTCAGCTGCTTGTCCGTCGCGGCATCATACAGGTAGAAGGTCAGCGTCCCTGTTCCTGCTGTCTTGCCGGTCACGGTAACGGGAATCGTGCTGCCGCTCCAGTTTCCGTAGGTCACGGAACAGAGGGAAGAATTGGTCGTCCCGTATTTGATATAGGCGGTACCGCTGAAATTGGTTTTAGTCAGCTTGACTGTAACAGAGCTTCCCTTATTCGCGTTGATGCTGGTAGGGGAGGCTGTCAGCTTGGGCTTGCCCGAAATGTTGACCGTGACCTTGCAGGAGGAAATGGTGGCTCCTGTAGCGGCATTGACCAGATAGACCGTGACCGTACCGGTTCCTGTGGATTTTCCGGTAATGGTCATGGGCATGGTGGTCCCGCCGGTCCATGATCCCCACTGGCAGCTGTAGGCACTGGTATTGGTAGTGCTGTATTTGAGGGCATAGCTTCCGGTCGCATTGGTGACTGTAAAGGAAACCTTTCCGGCCGTGCCCTGTTGGATCGACAGTTTATTAGTGGAAGCAGTCAGTCCCGCTGCTCCCACTACGGAAACAGCGATTCGGGTATAGGCCAGGATCGTATTGTCTGCAGAGCTCTTCAGGAAAACATAAACGTAGGTAGATCCCGCAACCAGGCCTTTGATGTTGAGCGGGATCTTGGAATTGTTCCAGGAACCCCAGGAGGCACTGACCTTTTTGTCCGGCAGACCATAAGTCACGAAGACTTTTCCGGTGTATCCCGTATAAGATACAGTGACCGCCGTAGTATTGCCCTTGTTTATTTCAAAGGCCGACTGGGACAGAACGATTTTCGGAACACCGTTCAGTTCTTCCTCGCCCTCTTCCGGATCTTCTCCGTCCGAAGGAGAAGGCTCTCCGGTGAGTTCGCTTTCATCCGGCCATGCAGAGCCCAGTTCCTCTTCCTCTGCTTCGGCTGTCGGAGAGACCGCATTTTCTGGGAAGATTTCCCCTCCGGCTCCCAGTTCCTCGTCGTCGCTGACATAGGGGGAGATGGAATCTTCAGGAAAAACGATCTCTCCGCCTTCGTTCAGATCCTCGTCCTCGTAATACTCACTTTCCTCATCCTCCATGACGATCTCGCCGCCGGTATTCAGCTCAGGCGAAATGGCAGCGATGTTGTTGTCCGGAAAGTATTCCTCCTCATCGGCCAGTACAGATACAGGTACCGCTCCGGCAAGAAGAAAAACAGTCAGCAGGATACTTGCAAATCTCAGACATTGTTTTTTCACTTCTTTGCTCCTCCTTATTAAACCATCTGTTTACAGGTCAGCATCATGATTGGCTCCGCACTCCGACGCGGTTTCAGGATCCTTCTTCCTTTTTATTTTCACTGCTGCCGCTCATGGCGGTGGTCTGTCCTTCTGCCACGCCTTCGGTACTTTCCGGCATAAACAGGATCTTGACCGTTGCAAAACAGATCCGAAGATCCTGCATCAGGGTGGGGTTTGCGATATACATCAGATCCATGTTCAGTTTGTCATAGGGCGTGGTGTTGTACTGCCCGTAGACCTGGGCAAGGCCTGTCAGACCTGCCTTGGCCTGAAGACGGAGAGCGAATTCCGGCATCTCCTCTTCGTACTGTCTTGCGATCTCGGGTCTTTCGGGTCTGGGCCCCACAATGCTCATGTCTCCCCGCAAGATATTAATCAGCTGAGGCAGTTCGTCAAATCTCAGCTTCCGAATGATTTTACCGGCCGGGGTAATACGGTCATCCTTGTCCCCTGTAGACAGTCTGGCCACGCCATCCTTTTCGGCGTCTACTCTCATACTGCGGAACTTCAGGACCTTGAATTCCTTTCCGTCCTTTGTCAGGCGGGTCTGCTTGTACAGGACGGGTCCTCCATCGGATTTGATGGCAATGGCGCAGATCAGCATGAGCGGGGAAAGAATCACCAGCGCTATCCCGGAAACCAGAATATCAAATACCCGTTTGACCAGCAGGTATTCAGGAGACGGACTGTATCTTCCCACCCACAGCACCGGCAGATGGAACATATGGATGCTTTTTGCTCCACTCATGATAACATCCCCCAGTCTGGGAATCACATAGCAGCGGATGTCATGGGATACACAGTATTTAAGGAAAATATTTCTCTCGTGGCTGTGGACTCCCGACAGAAAGATACAGTCGGTTCCCTCCAGTATGGTCTGGATATTCTCCAGAGCTTCCTCTACAGGATATGTGCCCAGGACCTGAAATTTCTTGGCCATGCCGTATTCCTGAATCAGTTTCTCCATGCCCTCTCGCATATCATAAATAATGACTGTTTTCTTAGGCGCAAAAGTGGAAAAATACCAGGAATGAATCAGGGTCGACCAGATGATCGACAAAATGATCTGACCGGCGATACAGATGACCCCCGGCACAATCCAGAGAAAACGTCCTGCCATCATGCAGATTACAAGATAGGATACGCCATCTGCCACCAGGACCGCCAGCGTCTGGCTGTAGATCATTTCAGAAATCCGATAATATGAGACCAGAAATGCGTCATAGACTTTGCCGTAAACGGTATATAAAATGATAAACAATACCAGGATCATATACCTCGACATCAGAGTGGTGCTTTCTGTTGCCAGCGGCATATAGTACAGAAACCAGCATGCTGCAAAGGGAGCTGTCATCAGAATCGCATTCAGAGCTTTGGATGCTCTTAACTGTATTATGTTCAGGAAAGTACTATTCATTTTCGGCACCTGTATTCTGTCTGATTAAAATTATGTATGTTCTGGATCGAGATGCAGGCATGAAATCCATCCCGCATCCTTTCCGTATTTAATTTCCTGTTTCAGGATTTTTATAGTCCCTTAACTGCTCGCTCGGCTATCTATGTAATAAGAGTATGTCTGATTCGTCAGTTTTCGATTCGGACGGTTAACAGAGCGGAGTCGGCTGCAGATAAATCTCTGTCGCTACCATAATAACATGACTGAGATTTCCTGTTCTATCATGTATTTCAAATCGGGTCGCAGGGCCCTGCAGACATATCTGTATGCTCCCGGTCCTGTTCTTTCACCGAAGATCATGCATCCTTACTGCCTTGCCCTACCTACAACTCCTTCTTCTTCGAGAGGAATGACGCCCAGGATGGGCAGTCCAAGGTCTTTCATAATATCCGCTTCCGTCTTGTATGTATTGTTCAAAAGTGCTCGGAGCAGATAGACCAGGAACATAATAAGGAAACCGGTTATAAATCCCACGGTAGCATACCTTTTTTTATCGGGAAAAACAATCATGCCGCTGGTCCAGGGTTCGTCGACTGTCCTGACAGAGCCGACTTCAACCTTGTCTGTAATGACTCCCGGCGCAATCTGTGCCAGCCTTGAAACGATTCTGAGCGCTGTATCGGCATCTCCGCATCTGACCGTAATGCGCATGACCTGTGTGCTGTCAATGGTAGAAACTGAGATGATTCCTGCCAGGTCTTCGTATGTATAGTCCAGGTTCAGGTCTTCCTTTATCTGTTTCAGCATCGTGTGGCTCTTCAGAATAACAGAGTAAGTACCGACCAGGGTAGATGATGCAGACAGGTCTGAAAACGTAACATCTCCTGTACGGCCGGCTTCAGTCTGTTTATTGTTGACGATCAGATCTGCACTGGCAGAATAGACCGGGCTGATCAGAAATGCCGCTGTTGCAAATCCCAGGCTCGCACAGATCGACGCAGTCCCAAAGACATAAACGAAATTTGTCCAAAGAATATAAAGCATCTGATGCAGGCTGATTACAGCCTCTTCATTGCCTATATATTTTTTTTCTTCCACGGATTATCCTCCAGTTCCGTAAAACAATTGATGACTAGTTTTAAATTACTTTAACTTTACATTCAGAGTTTGGAAACTTCAACCACATATGTTGTATTATCCCGTTTCTGCCCCCTTAGTTTCATTACTATTCCCGGTTCAATGTCAGTAATCCTGGGAGGAAAAAGATTTACAGGACCTGGAAAGTTTGAGCATTTCCTACACTTTATCGGGTTTTGGATCTATCTCCAGTTCTTTCTCTGCAACTCTGACATAAGCGTATTTCCTGCAGATCGTTTTTTGTATCGATAGGTATTCTTCACCAAATTGGGCGCCCGGTATGAATGTTGAACTCCCCCAAAATATGCCTGAACTTTTTTCTAGCGAGACATCAGCAGAATAGAATCTGCCATCTGCTACCTGAGTTTTCCTTATATTTACGCAATTTTTCAAGAACAGTATCTACTGTTCAGCAAACACTATGTAGCCCGTCAGTATCTGATAACTGTACAAAAGGACAGTCGCCTGCAGGTAAAATTCTTGTTTCCGATGATTCCCTACGGCGGGTACTGGAGGTGGTCGTTCACGCTTGGGGACCTTGACTTCAGTAAATACACGCACGTCTGGATACTTCTGAACTACACCGACATGCGTCAGGGCATCGAAAAATTTGCTGCGATCATACAGTTCCAGCTCCATCTTGATGCGTATGACGAACGCTCTCCCTTCCTTTTCTGAGGGAAGAAGGGCAACCGCCTGGTCATGGCGCTCAGGGCGGTCCCCGGGCTGGATTAGATGACGGAGGAGGAAAGGCTCACGATTCCGGCCTATGTGCTCTGGAAAAAGCTGAAGCCGGTCTTCCTGCTGGACCGTAAGACAAAAGAACTCGGGACAAAAGAGGAACGTGACGAATACAGTGACACTGCCGTACGGGGAGGGTTTGAGGAACTCGCAGCCGCCGTAGAAGGAACGAATAAAGGAGGATGCACCGAAGGAAGCTATCTTTCCAGCGCGATATCCTACTTTGAAAATCAGGAGGTATATCTCAGAATAATCCTTGATGACAGCAACATAGCCTCTAATAATGCAAAGGCGGAGCGCTGCTTTGCTTTCTTTTGGGTCCTCAGGAGCCAGATAAAGATGTTCGGGTCAGAAAAGGCTGCTGAAAATGCATCTATCCTGGAATCCCTTGAGCAGACAGCACGGGCATATGTAGACTCATACTTGGTGGCATACCTGATGGCTGAAACGCCGTATGAACAGATAAACAGCTTTGAGGAATATGCAGGAAAGCAACTGCCTAAGACAGACTTGAAAGTACTTTCAAAATTACGTAAAGCAAAGCCCATGCAGTATGCCTGTCTGGTAAAGGCGGACAGGCTGCTGAACACGACAGCACGAAGATGGCATAAGTTGTGGTTCAAAAATGAGACAATTACTAACAGCTCACATTTAAAAATTGCGCCTTGCCATGTATAAGTAAAGAAATTGAATCTGCCGGAACAAAAATACAATCTCCTTTAAAAAAATAAATCACATCATCATCCCAGATAATAGAGCCACATCCGTCAATACAGAGTAGTACATGAAAGGAATTTGATCCTGTCTGAAACCTGACAAAATCTCTTTGAACTTCTGTATTTACCAATAATCTTTCAATCCAAAAAACTGACAGCTCATCAACAGTTCCGATGCACATCCGGATTTATATCTTAGTACACGCATCGGCTGACGCGGCGAATCACTGGCTTTAAGCATCGCTACTTCTAACGCCTTTTCTATATGCAGTTCCCTTTTCTTTCCGTCTTTACCAACCCGATCATAATCATAAAGCCTATATGTAGTATTTGAACTCTCCTGTATTTCCGCTACCAAAGCACCCGCACCAATGGCGTGAACAGTTCCGGGTTTCACCATAAACACATCATTCCTGTGAATTGGAACCCGGTTCAATAATTCAGCAATATTCCCATCTTTAATCCGGTTTCTTACTTCCTCGGCTGTGGTATCTGCTTTAAATCCAAAAATCAAATTTGAAGATGGCTTGGCGTCCAGCACATACCACGTCTCGGTCTTTCCCAATTCGCCTTCGACTCTCAAAGCATATTCATCATCCGGATGTACCTGAACGCTTAAGTCATATTTGGCATCAATTAATTTGATGGGGTTAGTCAATAAACGTGTTGGTCTAATCAGATCAGCGTCAGGTTTAGCTGTTTCACGTCCTCTACACTATGCCAGTACCGGTATGTACTGGTATTGCATAAGCTT